>JGIcombinedJ30088_10002460_pt1 | contig 17806 bp, 18 predicted proteins | sample PinacodermPK_FD_30088 | JGI IMG/M metagenome (IMG submission 30088)
GTTCGAGCCGTTGCCGGTTACGGAATCCGGCACCTTCTCCACTTCGTTGTATGTGATCACGCCGTGCTCACCGACCCAGTCGATCGAGTCTAGGCGACGCTCGTAGGATATTCCCATGCCCGTAATGCCCACGAAGGCGGTGTCAACGTGCGCTCCGCTTTCGCTCTCGGCCTTGCTGACGGAACTCCGCACAGCAGTCTGCGTCGCATGCACATCCTCAACTACGCCCTTGCGAACACCTGCACACGGAGCGACTCCGTGCCCAAGCACTTCAACACAGCCATCGCCGGCTCTCCTACCGATAACGGTCAGCACTTTAGTTGTGCCAATGTCGATCGCCGCGATAATCCTGGAGCTGTCTGTTCCTACTCCACTCATCTTCCATTCCTTCCTGTGCCCCAATTGGTCATTCTGACAGGGACGAGATTGAGCTTGCCGGTTATAGTCGTTCGGCTATCCTGAGGCGAGCGCTGCGGCTTCTTGGGTTAGCCTGCTGTTCTTCGCGGGATGGCCTGATAACACGCCGGTTGATAATTCTGACGGTCGGCACGTGTTCGCATTGGCAATATGGTAGCGACGGTGGACATATACACTCTGATGCCATCCTTCGCAGCGTGTTCTTGACGATTCGGTCTTCGAGCGAGTGATAGGCGATGACAGCGAGCCGCCCATCTGCGCCAAGCGTGTCAATCGCTCCTTCAAGTCCCCGGTGTATGTTGCCCAATTCATCGTTAACTGCAATGCGCACCGCCTGAAATGTTCTTGTGGCAGGATGAATTCTGCCCCTCTGCCTTCCGATCGAATTTGTAACTATCTCTGCCAATTGCGCCGTTGTTCTTACCGGACGGCTGCCGACTATTGCTCTTGCAATTCGCCTCGACCGTCTCTCTTCTCCGTATTGATAGATTATGTTGGCCAGTTCTTCTTCCGAGTACTGATTGACAATCGTGTCGGCGGTCAAAGACTGCGTCGTGTCGAACCTCATATCGAGATCGGCTTCCTGCCTGAAACTGAATCCTCTTTCACCCCTGTCCAATTGCAAGGACGATAGCCCTAAGTCGAGGAGCATACCGTCGGCGCCCATATAGCCGGTTTCTTCCGCAATCCTCACTACCTCCGCGTAGCTCCCGCGCCTGGTCTGGGCATTGCTGCTGTAACCTCGCATTCGCTCCTCCGCCGTCCCAAGCGCATCACCGTCCATATCAATGCAGAGAATTCTCGGAGCCGGTGTTGCAGCGTCTAGAACTGCCAGAGAGTGCCCTCCTTCTCCTGCGGTCCCGTCTATGTACTTCCCTCCAGGCTTCACCTGCAGCGCGGTGATCACTTCGTCCACCATCACCGGCGTGTGATATATAGTCACTTCCCACAATGGCACGGGCCGCGGTGAACGGCTCGCTCAGAATTAGCCGACTGCCGAGTCATGGGATTCAGTCCCATGGAATCAGCCCCTTCTGTACGGTCTGTGGTGTGAAGCCAAGCCAACATGTTAGAATGAGTCAATTCCTTGTTACTGCGTCTTCTCTAACCGTGCAACGAGTTTCGCAAAGAGGTCTCCGATTACGCAAGGACTTTTTGTGTATATGTTTGCAACATTTCCAAAACAGTTCTGAGACTTATTTCAGGTGAAGTTCAATAATGTCAAACACGTCTGACGGGAAATTCAATCTGGGAGTTCTCACAATCAGCGACACTGGAGCGAGCGGCGAGCGCGCAGTGGACGGGAGCGGCGACGCCATCTGCCAGATAATGGCTCAAGATGGATACGCGCTCGTGGAGCGGGATGTGGTCGCTGACGAAGTATCCCTGATTTCGGCAAAGCTGAGTGAGTGGTGCGATGGCGGCAATGTCGATCTGATCCTCACGACCGGAGGAACCGGGCTGGGGCCACGCGATGTCACTCCTGAAGCGACGCGCGCCGTGCTTGACATCGAGGCGCCGGGCGTCGGCGAGGCCATGCGGATGCAGACCCTTCAGTTCACCCCGTTTGCGATGCTGAGCCGGGCTACTGCGGGCGTAAGGTCAGGATGCCTGATTGTTAATCTGCCGGGTAGCGAGAAGGCTGTGCGCGAGACCCTTGCCGTTGCGATGCCCGCGCTGTCACATGGGCTTGAGATGGTCAAAGGATGGCGCACTCACGCCATTCCCTAATGGCGTGGGCTGTTGCGATGCGCTTCCATGTGCTGACGATTTTCCCTGGAATGTTCGACGGTCCCTTGTCGGAGAGCATCATTGCACGCGCCATTGAGCGAGGACTCGTGGAAGTCAACCTGCACGATATTCGGGACTTTGCCAAAGACAGGCATAGAAGTGTTGACGACTATCCATACGGCGGCGGCTACGGGATGGTGATGAAGCCGGAGCCAATATTCGATGCCGTCAGGAGCGTCAGCACAGAAGCTAGTCTTGGGGACTCCGTGCCTGTCATCCTGCTTACACCTCAGGGTACGCCGCTGACGCAGCCAATCGCAGAGCATCTGGCAACTTATGAGGACCTGGTGATGATTTGTGGGCGCTACGAGGGGGTGGACGAGCGTGTTCGTGAGCGGGTGGCAACCTGCGAATTGAGCATCGGAGACTATGTGCTTAGTGGCGGGGAACTGGCGGCTATGATAGTCATTGACGCTGTGACGCGCCTGATCCCAGGTGCGGTCGGCTCAATCGAGTCAACAGAGGACGATTCCTTCTCAACTGGACTTCTGCAGTTTCCGCAATATACGCGGCCTCATGTGTATGAGGATTGCGAGGTGCCGGAGGTTCTGCTGTCTGGGAATCACGCCGAGATCGAGAGGTGGCGCAGGCGTGAATCGCTGCGCCGCACGCTGGAGAGACGGCCAGAACTTCTGGGACACGCCGATCTGACGGAAGAAGAGCGAGAATTCGTCGAAGCGCTGCGAGAAGAGCGGGATTCGACGAATTGACGTCTTGGTTTTGCGTTTAGGTTTAGTTTGCAAGGAGAGCGCATCATGGACAGGCTTGAGTTTGTTGACGCGCATGTACACTTCTATGACATGCAGCATCCTGAGCTGTTTTACGGTCACTGGCAGCCGGATGTCGATCCTCCGCTCATTGGCAAGCAGATGCGGAAACTGGGTGAGCGCAACTTTCTCGCAGAGGACTTTATCGAGGTAACCCGGGCGTCAAATGTAACGAAGGCCGTACATGTGCAGGCCGCAATCGGCTCCAAGGATCCTGTGAAGGAAACGGAGTGGCTGATGGACGCCGCGGAGCGCACGGGCTTTCCCCACGCGATCGTGGCGTATGCAGACCTGCGCGATCCCGGTGTAGAGTCCGTGCTGGAGCGGCACTGCGAGTATTCCAAGATGAAAGGGATACGAGATTTCTCGTATGGTGACTTTCTGGTGGCGGACGACTTTCACAGAGGGTACGCGCTACTGGAAAAATATAATCTGCATGCGAGCATAGCGGCGCAATGCCAGGACATGGATAAGCTGGCGGCGCTTGCGAACAAGTTCCCAAACACAGTGATCGTTATAGACCACGCGGGCAATCCGGCGGAGCGCACCCCTGAATACTTCGAACTGTGGAAACGGGGGATGGAGACGGCTGCAACCGAAGAGAACATCATTTGCAAGATTTCGGGTCTGGGCATGGGCGACCACAACTGGAAGGTGGACAGCATCCGCCCCTATGTGCTGGGCTGCATCGAGGCTTTCGGGGTGGAACGCTGCATATTCGCGACGAACTGGCCGGTTGATAGCCTTTTCAGCAGTTATGACGTTCTCATTGACGCATACACAGAGATCGTTGCGGACTTTTCGGACGACGAAAAGCGCGACCTGTTCGCGCGGAATACCGAAGCCCTTTACGGAATATAATTGTCTGGACTAGACCGATAGACCAGACCGGCATCTGATCCGAGTAAATGCCGGGTGAACGGTCAAATTCTTGACATGGCTCGTTGCAGATAATAGGCTCAGAAAACAGGCATGAATGATTGGAACAGAGGAGGACCTCAGTGGCAGTTAACACCGATCCCGGCGTGCAGGCGATACTTGACAACATGGAGGTTATAGTCGCTTCAGAGGGCGGCTCGCTCGAATATATTGATATGAAGGGCGGAACCCTTACGGTCAAGTATCACAAGGGCGTTAACGAAGAGTGCCCGGAGTGCGTGCCGGATCACGCGCTCGTTGAGCAGATGTTCCGCGCGTCCATGGGGACTTTCGCGCCCTATGTACGGGACGTAAATCTCCTTTAGGTCGCCTATCTTCTTTAGGTCGCGGCAATCGGACGCAGCCGCTAGCGAATCATATCGAGGTACTTCAAGCCCGAGCCCGTGTTGAGCAGCAGAATGGATTCGTCGGGTGAGAGCGTGCCTTCCGCAAGCAGCTTGCGGAGCGCTGCCGAGAGGGCCGCTCCTTCGGGGCAGACGAACATGCCTTCCAGGGATGCGACGGCACGCATGTCGGACAATATTTCTTGCTCGCTGACCGTTATCGCGCCACCGTTACTCTGTCTTAGGGACTGTAATATCAGGTAATCGCCAATGGCTGCCGGCACTCGGATGCCCGCGGCGAGCGTGTCAGGGTTTTCCCAAGGCTCAGCGAATTCGGTGCCTTCGTTGAATGCCCGCACGATTGGCGCACAGCCCTCAGACTGGATCGCGAACATCCTAGGGCGCTTGCCGTCAATCCATCCCATCGCTTCCATCTCGTCGAACGCCTTCCACATGCCAACGATTCCGGTGCCTCCGCCGGTTGGGTACAGGATTACGTCGGGCAGCGTCCAGTCCATCTGCTCGGCAATCTCGTAGCCCATCGTCTTCTTGCCCTCGACACGGTATGGTTCGCGCAGCGTAGATACGTCGAACAGGCCCAGTTCTGCAGCCCGTTCGCCGGAGATGCGCCCGGCGTCAGTGATGAAGCCGTCAACCAGTTCCAGATTCGCCCCGGTGATTTCGACCTCCACGCGGTTTGCCTCGGGTGCGTCCTTTGGCATGAAGACGTAGGCTTCCATACCCGCCTTAGCCGCATACGCGGTCATTGCGCCCGCGGCGTTCCCGGCTGAAGGCATGGTGAGACGAGTAATGCCGAGTTCCAGCGCCTTGGAGACTGCTGCCCCCAGTCCGCGCGCCTTGAACGAGCCGGTAGGGTTGATTCCCTCGTCCTTGATGTACAGGGTAGGGCAGCCGATGTCCGCGCCCAACCGTTCAGCCTTGAAAATCGGTGTGAAGCCTTCACCAAGCGTTACCACATTTGCCTCGTCGCGGACGGGCATAAGCTCAAAGTAGCGCCACATGTTAGCGGGGCGGTTCTTGAGGTCTTCGCGGTCAAGCGCTTTGCCCGCGGCTTGGAGGTCATAGCGGGGGTAGAGCACCTTGCCGCAGTCCGGGCAGGTGCGGTGCGGCTCATCCGCCGAGAGTTCAACGCCGCAGTAAGTGCATTCAAGATTTGTGAGGAAACTCTTCATTGTGACATCCATTCTGCCGATTGGCGTGGGTTGCTAGTTCGTTGCATATTATACGCGCGGGGATATAATACAGACAGCCCCCGACCGGCGGGACTCTAGCACAATTGGAAGGACAACTGACATGGTATCCAGCATTGAGCAACGGTATTTTGATCTGCATACAGGCTCGGCTGATCGCTGGGCTACGGCACGGGAGATATTTCCTGACGGCGTGACGCACGACGGTCGCCGTATGTCGCCGTTTCCGCTTTATGGCACGCACGGTGAGGGTGGCGTCAAGTGGGATGTGGATGGCAACCGTATCGTTGATTTCTGGACTGGACACGGCTCGATGCTGCTGGGGCATGCGCATCCCGAAATAATCAGAGTGGTGCAGGAGCAGGTCGCTATCGGCACACACCTCAGCATGTCATCAGACTTGGAGATACGCTGGGCGCGGCTCGTACAACAGCTCATACCCAGTGCGGAGAAGGTGCGCTTCCACAGCTCCGGCACTGAAGCGACGATGATGGCGATTCGAATGGCGCGGGCGTACACGGGCAAGACGAAGATCATCAAGTTCGAGGAGCACTTCCACGGATGGAGCGACTATCTTGCGGCAGGCGGCGCAGGGCTTGGCGGGATTCCGCAAGAGACGCTGAGCACGATGATTGTGCTGCCGCCGAATGACATCGGCGCGGTGGAGCAGGCGATTCAGCAGAGCGATGACATCGCCGGAATCATACTGGAGCCGACGGGCGCGCACATGGGGCTGGAGCCTATTCGTCCAGGATTCCTGCATGAGTTGCGGGACATCACGGAGAAGAACGGCCTCGTGCTCATATTTGACGAGGTTGTGACGGGCTTCCGCGTGGCAAAGGGAGGGGCGCAATCTCTGTATGGTGTGACGCCTGATGTGACGACCATGGCGAAGATTTTGGGCGGTGGGCTGCCCGGCGGTGCAGTTGCGGGCAAGGCGGATGTCATCAATATGATAGAGGGCGGCAACGATCCTGAGAGTCGCATAGCCCATAACGGCACATTCAACGCGAATCCCCTTTCGGCTGTGGCGGGCATCAAGGCGCTTGAACTGGTTGCGAATACGGATGTCAATGAGAGGGCTGCGGCGATGGGTGAGCGTCTAAAGGCGGGCCTAAACGAATCGCTGACTAAGCTTGAGATTCCGGGATGCGCGACGGGAATCAACTCGCTGATATTCCTGCGGCTCAATGTTGATGCAGATCAGGCGGACCCTGAAAAGAACCTCAACGCGGCGCGTGATATGAGAAATTCGGATGACGCGGAGATGCAGACTCAGCTCAACCTGGCGATGCTCAATCATGGCGTGCATGCGGGCAACGCGCACGGCGGAGCGCGCTTCATAATGAGCGCCGCGCACACCGAGCAGGACATCGACGATTCGGTGGATGGAATCGGTAGCGCACTTGCGGATCTGCGGGACCAAGGGCTGGTCTAGGCTCGGCAGAGGAATGCTGATGCAGGAAGACATCTACGATGTAATCATAATTGGCGGCGGCGCGGCGGGCCTGACCGCGGGCATCTACACTTGCCGCGCCGGGCTAAGAACGCTGATGCTGGAGCGGCTGATGCCGGGCGGGCAGGTCATCAACGCAGAAAGCATCGAGAACTTTCCTGGCTTTCCTGATGGCATCTCCGGCGCGGAAATCGGGCCTCTCATGCAGCAGCAGGCGATGAAGTACGGCCTGGAAATACAGCTTGGGGAGGTCGACGAACTTACGCAGGAAGGCGAAATCTGGCACATCTCGGCATGGGGAACCGAGTATGCTGCTAAAGCAGTCATAATTGCGGGCGGCTCGACTCTGCGAAAGCTAGGGGTTGCCGGGGAAGAAGAACTGTATGGAGCGGGTGTCTCGTACTGCGCCACCTGCGATGGCGGATTCTTCATGAACCAGACGGTTGGCGTCGTGGGCGGCGGGGACTCAGCACTTGATGAGGCGCTGGTTCTTACGGAGTACGCGAGCAAGGTCATACTGTTCCACAGGGGCGATGCATTCACCGGAGAGCGTGTACTGCAGGACCGTGTGCTGTCCAATCCCAAGATCGAAGTGCGCTGGAACACGACTGTCAGCGAGATTTTGGGAGATGGACAGGTCGAGGGAGTTGCAATCCTGGACGAGACTGTTGGGGAGACTTCGCGCATTGACCTGTCCGGCGTCTTCATCTATATCGGACTCGATCCGAATACCGATTATCTACAGGATGTCTTGCCACTGGACAACGCGGGACACATTCCGACAGACATTTGGATGAGCACACCTGCGCGGGGCGTATTCGCGGCGGGCGACATCCGGCAGAACTCGGCGGCGCAACTGGTGAGCGCAGCGGGAGACGGGGCGACGGCAGCGGTTGCGGCGCGGCGGTATGTTGAGGGACTGGGATAGGTAGCGAATAATCGCGAAAGGAAATCGTCATGGGCAAGTCCACGATAACGATAACGATGGATGACGCACTGCTGAAGACCGTCGACAGACTCGTGGAAAAATCCGTGTATCCGGATCGTAGTCTGGCTATACAGCAAGCGGTAAGGGAAAAGTTCAGAAGGGCCGACAAGGATCTTCTTGAGCGAGAACTCGCTAAGATGGACCCAGAATATGAACAACGGATGGCAAATGAATTCCTTCCAAGAGACTTGTCAGAATGGCCGGAATACTAAGAGGTGAAGTCATCTGGGCTGATCTGTATCCGGCACGTGGGCACGAACAAGCGGGTCGACGGCCGGTGGTTGTTATCAGTTATGGCAGTTTTAATGTTCGCTCAGGAACTGTAATAGCAATGTCAGTGACAAGCCAACCACAGAGGCAGAATTATCCTCTCACACTTGAGCTGAGAGACGCAGGACTGCCCAGGCGTTCCTGGGTAAAGATTAGTCAGGTCCACACACTCTCTGTTGAACGTCTTAGAGGAACGATAGGCTTCGTAACGGAGAGTGAGTTGGATATGTTAGTCGCAGGGCTAAACGAACTGATAACAGAATAACCTAGTTTTTCAATAACAAAGCATCGCAAAAAAACAGGACGTAGAAATGGATTTTCAATTTACTCAGGAGCAAGAGGGCTTTCGGCGGGAAGTGCGTGATTTTCTTGCTGAGAACCTCGGCGAGGACTGGAACGGCATTGTTCCGGATGACTATTTCACGGATGAAAACTGGCGGACGATACGCGGTCTGACGGGCAAGCTGGTTGATCGGGGCTGGCTTACGCTTGCCTGGCCGGAGGAGTACGGCGGGCAGGGAAGACCGCATATCGAGCAGATGATTTACAACGAGGAGACGGCGTATTTCCGGGCGCCCACGCGGGATACGAGCATGGGGACGCACATGGTGGGGCCGTCAATCATGCTTTATGGCACGGACGAGCAGAAGGCGCAATATTTGCCTGAGATCGCCAGCGGTGATGCCGTCTATTGCCAGGGGTTCAGCGAGCCGGAGTCTGGTTCGGACCTGGCGTCGCTGCAACTCAGGGCTGTTGAGGACGGCGATGATTTCGTGCTGAACGGCTCCAAGATATGGACGAGCGGCGCCCAGCGCGCCAATCGCTGCTACATCATGGTTAGAACTGACCCCGACGCGCCGAAGCATCGGGGCATCAGTGTGCTGATCGTAGATATGGACACTCCGGGAATCGAGGTCGCGCCCATAATCAACATGTTCGGCGTTCATTACTTCAACCAGGTCTTCTTCGAGAATGTGCGCGTGCCGAAGCGGAATATGATCGGGGAGAAGAATAGGGGCTGGTATGTTGCCGCTACGACACTCGACTTCGAGAGGTCAGGAGTGGGGCGTTACGGCTCGAACCGACGTGACCTGGAAGAGCTTGCCGACCTGTCGAAGCAGATAAGGCTGAACGACGGTTCACTGAGCAAAGACCCGAAGTTCAGGAGAAGGCTTGCGGAACTCTGGACGGCGAACGAGGCTGGCAGAATGGTCGCTTACAATGTCGCGTGGATGCAGAGCGAGGGACTTGTGCCGAACAAGGAGGCTTCGGCGGCCAAGCTTGTCGGCAGCGAGATCAGCCAGAAGATCAGCCGGCTTGGAATGCAAATGCTGGGCATGTACGGACTGCTGGACGAGGGATCCAAGTGGGCGTACATCAATGGCAGGATTGCGCAGCAATGGATGGACGCGGTGTCTCTGACGATACGCGCGGGCACATCTGAGATTCAGCGCAACATAATCGCCAGCCGCGGGCTCGGTCTGCCCAGGGGCTAGGCTGTTGCTCGTATGGGCGCTGGTGGCAGCGGGTGGGGCGCTTGGCGCGATGTCGCGCTATGCCGTTGACCGTGCAGTCAGCGGGATGCTTGGTCCTACGGTGCTAGGGACATTTGCCGCAAATGTCAGCGGCTCCTTTTTGCTGGGTCTCGTCTTGGCTGCGGCGTCCGAGCGGACCGGGCTATCCGAGGAGGCTAGGATATTCGCGGCAGTGGGCTTCCTTGGCTCGTACACGACTTTCTCGACACTAACCGTGGCGAGCGTACTGCTTGTGGGCGAAGGGGACTGGATGCGGGCCATGGCCAACATTGTTGGAAGCGTTGTGGTTGGTGTGGCTGCTGCGCTTGCGGGCATCCTGCTGGGCAGGTTCATTTTCTGAACGGGCCGACAATGGCTCGCGGCGTCATTACATGAACATGTCCCTTGCCCCGCGTACCGCAAGGAATATGCCCACTACCAGTAGTACAAGTCCCATTGCCAGTATGAGGTTGACGAGACGCACTTTTCCGGTGAGCTTCGCGCCGTAGTAGCTGCCTATCATGGCTGCGGCGCCCATCGGCACCAGCAGGGCATAGTCAACTTTCCCTTCCACGACGTGTCCAACCCAGCCAGATGCCCCAATCAGTACGCCGATAAAGAGGTTTGTTCCGGCGGCAATACGGGGATCCACGCGCAGGATGCGAATCAGAGCGGGTAGGCGGATGCTGCCCAGAATCAGACCGACCGCGCCTCCCAGAAGTCCCACTCCAAAGCCGATGCCCGCTTCTGCCGACATGCGACCGGGAGTGAACATGCCCGCCGAACCTGACAACTCACCGCCGAACAGATTTGTGTCCGTCGCATCCTCGCTGCTTCGCTCACGTGCCATTATCAGAAATTCAACGCCCTGCCAGAAGACGAGCAACCCAGCGAACAGCATCAATACGCCGGTGGGAGCGTCGTCGCTGAGGAAGCCGCCCAGGAAGGCGCCTATGAAAGCCGGCACGCCCATTACCAATACGATTCGCATATTGACGCGACCTTCACGCAGGTGGCGTATCGCTCCTGTGAGAGACGCAAGGCCGCTGACGAGAATATTTGTGCCGCCAGCTATCGGGGCAGCCATGCCAAGCAGCAGCATCGCGGGAAGGCGAATAGTTCCGAGCGCGAGGCCTACGAAGCCGCCAAGAATACCCACAGCAAACGAGATTACGGTTAGCAATGCCGCTTGCCAGATTTCAATCCCGGAGGCAAATTCAAACTCGGACAATCTCTCTCACTCCTCTTATCCTGCTTGCTGATCTATTCCGACCGGGGCTTAGCTTGACTGCGCTATTTCGTCTCGGCGACTCGCTCAAGTTCCTCCCGCATTTCGTCTATCTGCTCGCGAGGCGCAGGATGATGTCCATAGCAGGCGCGCATGAATGCGGTTGTCGCTGTCCTGACGAGGGACTGCGGGAACAGGCTTTCCAGCTTGGTCTGATACTCTGATGGCGTTTCGCTGTAGTGCCGTGGATGCCCGCGCCGTTCTGCGAGTGTCAGCATGCCGAAGTATATGCGGAAGACATCAGTTATGCCGGGGTCGTCCGGAGGCACGCGAAGGGCGCGATCCGGGGTGCGCCTGCGGAACCTTGACGGCAGCATTCCGAATAGCAGGTTGGCAAAGTCATAGGGTACATCTGCACCTTCGACTAGAGATTCCCGCTGCCCGTCATTCTCTTCCCTTCTCTGCCTTGCACGGCGCTTGTACGCCAAAGCCATGACCACCAGAACGGCGATAATGATCGCAGCTACGATAGACCATTGGAGAATCTGGAGGAGCAGCAGCGCTGCCGGTTCCGCTTCTCCCTCTCTTGTGAAGCCTTCGAATGCGCCGGCGGCCGGAGCCAAAGCGAATTCTCTTTGCTGCTCGGGTTCACCACCCAACCAAAGAAGGATGGCGAAAATTCCCCGCGTAATGTAGTCAATGATGTACGCCAGTGGAAAGATGACCAGATAAAAGACGATCGTGGCGAGGATCTCCAGGACCCACTTGATGGGGGCGGCGATTATCGCAAGGACGTTGTCCTGGAGCAAGCTGAATATCATACCTAGCACCACCAGCCCGCCCACCAGTCCGCCGATGATGCGTGTCCAGGTGCGCGCGCCTACCGACGACTCGGAAGAGGGCGCCATGTGCGCGACAATCAGCCCTGCGACGCCCGTGCCAAAGAAAATGAACATCATCGGGAATACATTGAGGTTGGCAGGGTGCGCGATGTCGATGACAGAGGCAATCGCAAGCACCAGGACGCCGATTTTGAAGCTGGAGCTGAGGCTTTCGGCGGGGATGTCGGCTGCGCCGATGTGTCCACCACGCCACCAAAGGCCCGCGCCGCCCAAACTGCCGTATATTGCCCTGAGGATATATCTGTCAGAAGCCTCCCCTGAAGTCAGCGTTCCAAGCCAGCCGAGATTCAGGACACCCGTCTCAGGCGAGACCTGCGACGCTACCATCAGGTAAACGACGATCACGCCCGCCAGCATCTGCAGTCCGTATGCCATGAGGGAGGGCATGATCACCATTGAGAGGGTGCGGACCCATACGAGAGAAATCGACATTACCGCCAACACCGCAATCCACGAGATAGGGCTGCTGGTCGCGCCAAAGGGGAAGCTGAGGATTCCCAGCAGGGCGACGAGCCACGCGCTTTCAGATAGAAGAAGCCCGCCGGTTACGACTCTCTCTCGCAATTCAGTCACGGGACATCACCGTCCGTGGTCATCGCGGCGAAGCGCCGTGAATGTCTCTGCTCGGCAAACTCCATGCCCTCAAACGAGTTGCCGATCTCGTGGAGGATAATGCCCTCAGGCATCGGCGGGCAGTCGTCGTCGCCCACATAAACGACTACCAGCTTGTAGCCGTGTGTTCGCATGTCTTCAATAATCTGTGGCAGGTCATCGGTCAGGAGGGACAAGATTACTACGACCGTGGCGCCGAGGGGAAATCTGCGCCATTGCTGCGCCAGTTGTCCCGAAATCGAGCCCATCGGGAGGGGGCGAATCGAGGCTAGAGCCTCCAGGATTATCGTGAGCTGTTCGGGGGACTGGCTCGGTGCGATTTTCATCGGTCTGTCAGCCAGAACCGGAGTGCCATTCGAGAAAAGGCCCAGATTGTACTGCCTTTCGGAAGCGTACACGGCGAGGGAGGCTGCTGCGGTTATTATGCGCTCTAGGTGGATTGCCGAGTAGCCCTCCCAAGTGTGTGCCATTGTGTCGACTGCCACGGCGAGAACGACCGTCATCGACGAGCTTGGCTCATAGGTGCGGACCTGGAGTTCCTGCATTCTTGCGGTGTTCTTCCAGTCCACGGTCTTGAGTGGGTCGCCGACCTGGTAATCTCGAAGACCCATCGGTCTGGACATATCCTCGTAAATGCGAATGCCACCCCTCGTCTCGCCCAGCGGACGGGCAGCGGGCATTCCAATTTCCGGGAGCGAAACGATTCGCGGGTACACCAGCACGTAGTCGCGGTCTAGTTGCTCACTCTCGCTGCTGAAGAAGCCTAGGAGATCGCCGCTGCGAAGGTTGGAGGGACCGACGCGAAAGAAGCCACGCCTGTTGCACTGGAACTGATATGTCCAGCGCACGCGCTCATACCAGGACATCGATGTGGAATGTCGCAGGGTTTGACCTTCAGGATTGGGACTCCCGACGACATCCCCGCCGTCGAGCGACATGCAGGCCGGCAGTTCGTCTTCGATGCGCACACGGCCGAGCGGCAGCGGCTTTCGATTTGTCAGCGTAATGGACAGAGTAGCCGTCTCGCCGATAAAGACGCGCCGCTGGGAGAATTCCCGCTGGTAGGTGACATCTTCGAGTGATACTTTGTTCCAGAGCCTCGCGGTGCCGACAACGAGAAGTCCCATTACCGAGAAGCCAATCAGCAGCCCCTCACCCGTGAAGATACCGATGAGAGTCAGCACAACGAATATGAGCAACCACAGCTCGTGCCACATCTGGCTCAGCATCGGGCGCTACCTTTCGATTGGAACTGGAATGCCTGCAATGAGTTCGCGCACGATCTGTGCAGCCGTGCGTCCACGGAGGCGGGCATTTGAGGAGACAATTAGCCTGTGCGCGAGTACGGACTGAGCCAGCGCCTTTACGTCGTCCGGCGTTACGAAGTCGCGTCCGTCAATGGCGGCGCGCGCCTGCGATGCCTTGTACAGTGCTAAGCCTGCGCGCGGGCTCGCACCAAGTGTCAGAGCCTGATTGCCGCGTGACGCCTGCAGGATGTCCACGATGTACAGCCGAATCGAGTCATCCACAAGGACGCTGCTTACCAGCGACTGCATTTCGCCAAGCTCAGCGGCGTCGGCTACCGCGTCGATCTCCGGAGGCTCCGAGACACGGTCGAATCGCAGGAGAATGTCCGACTCTTCCTCGGGCGTTGGGTAGCCCAGCCTGATTCGCAAGAGGAACCTGTCGAGCTGGGCTTCAGGGAGGGGGAATGTGCCCTCCATCTCGACGGGATTCTGCGTTGCCATGACAAGGAAAGGTTCCGGCAGCGGGCGTGTTTCTCCGTCAACCGTGGCCTGTCGCTCCTGCATCGCTTCCAGCAATGAGGACTGTGTGCGGGGCGTGGCGCGGTTTATCTCGTCCGCGAGAAGCATCTGGCTGAAAATGGGACCGTCACGAAATTGAAAGTCACCTGTGCGCTGGTTGTAAAAGTTGACGCCGAGCACGTCGGTCGGCATCAGGTCGGGCGTGAACTGGATGCGCTTGAATGTGCATTTCAGGGACTGCGCGAGAGCCTTGGCGAGGGTGGTCTTGCCGATGCCCGGAGCATCCTCGACAAGAATGTGTCCGCGGCAGAGCATGGCGATAATGGCGAGGTTGATCGCCTCGTCCTTGCCTACGATGACCTTCTGCACGTTCTCACGAATCCGCGCTGCCATCTGTTGGACGCTTTCAACGGCGATTGTATTGGTCAACTGTTGCCTCGCATGTATTCTGCTGCCCTCGGATGGGCAAGCATTCGCCCAAAGGCTCATTGGTCGGTAACGACAGAGTGCGCTAAGTATAATGCACGCAACGGCAATCCACTAGCAGAGCGGGAGAATTACTGGTTTAAGCAATTCTGATGCGCTATATTTATGTGTGGTCGCCTTCGTCATGGAGGCCGTTGGGGGGATGATGCCATGCAAACAGGCGCGGCCCATTTGGCCCTCGCTTCTTTCCTTCGATGCCCGGTGGTGTAGTGGTAGCACAAAGGACTTTGGATCCTTTGACCGAGGTTCGAATCCTCGCCGGGCAGCTTTCCACACTCATGTCTAACTAGATGCGTGCCCTCGACCGTTCCACGTCACCTGATATCCGTACGTGCGGTTGCACATCTGTATAGGGGCAAACGCAGGCGAGCTCCGATATTTTGAAAGCGGGTATCCCGTGGATGGATGGGTCGAGGCGGCGGAGGTGGCAGGAGCGGCAGGACTCGAACCCGCGACACTCGGTTTTGGAGACCGATGCTCTACCAAGCTGAGCTACGCTCCTGCGCCGAACAGATATAATTCTAGCGGCTTGGTGTCTGACGGTCAAACAATGAAGGGCGAAATTTCTGCCCTGGATGTTATCGGGCGTCGCAGCGACTTGGAAACAGTGAGGCCGGAACCAAGGAGGCCTATAAGCCGAGTTCTGTACCCGACGCTTTAGCGCCGGGCGGCGACCATCTATCTAGCCCCGATGTTGCCACCGGGGTCTTGCGGCCAACCCGGGGAAGGGACGGGCACCCGTGATCCCCCTATTAGGCCTTGCTCCGGATGGGGTTTGCCTTGTCCTCCGCTGTTGCCACCGGAGCGGTGCGCTCTTACCGCACCTTTTCACCCTTACCCAGACCGTAGTCCGGGCGGTATGTTTCTGTGGCACTGTCCGTCGAGTTGCCTCGCCCCGCCGTTAGCGGGCATCCAGCCCTGAGGAGCTCGGACTTTCCTCTCTTCCATCTTGCGAAGGAACAGCGGTCGCCCAGCCTCCTTGGTGATTCCTATTGTATCACTGGCAACGCATCCGCATTGGTAGGGCGGAGTCCACACGACGGATGGCATAAGGAATATGGGCATTGCACGGAGACGGCATTGCTGGCAGCGCCGCAGGGCGGACCCGACAGCCGCGGTAGGTTCGACAAGGGCCGCGGAACTGCTGCTCTCAGATTATGCAAACACTTCGACCGAATCGTCGTGGACAACTATTCGAGATACGTGCAACTGCAAGAATGCCTGCCGATCGTCGAAATCGAGCGTGTCCCAGTTGGCGATGGTGTTACCGGCGTCCCACTCGCGGTCCCACGATGCAGCGCCGGTTCGGGCGCTATCCAACTGCCTGAGGTTGTTCTGTACCGCGCCGAGGCCAAATTCGCCGCGCGCCGCACGCTTCAGGCTCAATAGGAACCTGCGCTCGGCGTTCTTCACGCGCTTGTCCCATATTGTCTGGACCCTATCTCGACTCCGAACCGCAGTAACCGGGCCTGAAGCCGACGAATCGTCCGCATCAAGAAGGCTCTGTATCTGCGAGAGCACGTCTGATTCAAGCACGCCGGCGCGCCATGTGTGATAGCCACAGAGACTCTGATTATTGCGGCTCTGGCACTGATAATAGCGATATATGCCCCTCGCGCTATTGCCGTCTTTGCGCTTCCAGGACTGCCGTCGAGTGACGCCCATCATCTTGTTGCCGCAGTAACCGCACTCTGCGAGCCCGGACAGGAGGAACGGTTCTGTGTTTACGGATCGTGAAGATGGACGCCTAGACTTTGTCTGGTCTTGCGCCATTCTGTATTCCTTGGGCGAGATTATTGCCTCGTGCGCCTTCGGAAGTCGGAGGCCGAACCTGTAATACGTGCCGGTGTATGTGGGGTTCCTGAGAATGTCGCGGATGGTTACCATGTTCCAGTGGCCGCCGCGCCTCGTCTTGATGTCTCTCTCATTCAAGTGTTGCGCGATCAGCCTTAGGCCCAGGCCTTCTTCCACGTACTTTTCGTAAATCAGCCGGACGATTATTGCCTCGTCCTCTACGATCTCCAGTGTGCCGTCCTTGCTGTTGCGATAACCGTAAGGCGGTTTGCCCAGTCCTTTGCCAAGCATGGCGCGACGGCGCATGGAATCCTTGATGCGCTCGCTGCGCTCTTTGGAAACTCCGGCGGGTCCCAGGGCGTCAAGCGCGTTCTGAAGAGGGTCGGGGAGATCGTCGTCTTCGCAGATGACCTTGCAGCCCGTAGATTCAATCTCGATGATTTTCCGGACGACCTCTTCGAGGTCTTTGCCAAGATGAGTCGAGTCGGGCACTACGACAAGGTAGTTGCTTCTGGAAGATACGATATGCTCCAGCATACGCCCATATTCCGGGAACCTGCGACCGTGAGCGCCGTTCCCGTGGCCATTGCCATTTCCACTTCCAAATATTGAAAAGTCGCTGTGGGCATCCGGTGTGTCTCTGAAGACCGCAACCGGCTGGTGCAGGTATCGTTCGCAATATTCCTTGAACCGCTCTTGAAGATGATCGGGGAGGTCGTCGTCCTCCCCATAAGTTGTTCTGAAGTATCCTATGGCGCGCATGGTGATCTCATTCCATGTACAATATGCGGCGGCAGTTGTTGCACAGGACCAAACTATCGCCGCTTCTTAGTTTTTCAGTGTCTGAACGGGGCAGCGCTACTCTACACACTCCGCAGATGTCCATCCCCCTGGACTGTTCGATCTTACTTACGGATTGCCCACCACGGCTAACTCGCAGAGTCTCGTATGTGGACAGCATCTGTGGCGGGATCTGAGGCAGCATTCCGGCCCGCCTTTGATCCAGGGCATCGACTTCCGCGCTTAATGCCTGTTCCTGTTGCCTGAGATGAGGTAGCCGCTGTATCCTCCGCTCGTCAAGCACGGTGACGGCTTCCTGCGTCCTGGTGAGCGCATCCTGAAGCTCTTCAGCCGCGACCATGTGCTCCAGCAGGGTGTCTTCGGCCTCTGCCTTCTGCCGGCTCAACAGCGCCTGCTCTTCCTGGATCGCTTCCAATTCCCGGGGATTTGTCACTGCACCACTGTACAGGCGATTCTGCACAGCCCCTTCTCGTGTTTCGATATCATCTGTAAGGCGTTGAGCTTCACGTCTTAGAGCTTCTTGCCTGGAGTGGCGAGCATC
>JGIcombinedJ30088_10002468_pt1 | contig 17792 bp, 19 predicted proteins | sample PinacodermPK_FD_30088 | JGI IMG/M metagenome (IMG submission 30088)
CGCAACAGGCATGAACGACTCGGTCCGCCGAGGCGCAAGCCGGATCACGCGCATATTGATCACGACTCATGGCCGCTATGACTCACCAAGAAATCTTCGTGCCTCGGAACCCCTTGGTACGACTTGCCCAAGCAGCACGCGATTGCTCATGCCACTCTTTTTCGGACGCTCTCGACTGCTCGTCTGCCTTAGCCCAGGATGCATCGCATTCTGCTCGGACCCACCTCGCGTTTCGAAGTTCTCCGGGCGCTCCGCAATGCAGGCACACATAGGCGCTTATTGTCTCGATGAACATGCAAGCGCCCTCCTGATACCGCGAATACGACGCCAGGTACAAGGACAACTTGCCGTATTTCTCCTTCATGTCTTCAATACGCCCCAGAGCGAGACTCGGATTATCCGGGGGGTAGCCTGGCTCCGAGCACAAAGTCAGGAATAGTGCCCGGATCAGCCCTGCCCAGCCAGCGCCGCCGACCCATCCGATCGTCGCGAGCTCATCGTCCGTTGCCTGCATGAGCAGGTCGGTATTCTTGCTATAGGTGGTCTCCTGCCGGTCAGTCCGTTCTGCACGCCCTCCGCTCGCTGGTCTCGAGCACTGCGGTTCCCGCTCAATCCTGGCCAATCCCTCGCCAGGCGCACCAATCGAGCGCCTCGACAGCCTTCGCATCAGCAGCCCCGAGGCTGTAGCCGGCCGTAGCCGACTGGATTGCCCTTGCCGCCGCATAGTTCACAAGTCTCCGCGCTCAGCCACTCTGCTGCCGCCAGGAGCCCTGCAACTTCCTCCGATCGATTGATGACCTCGAAACGGAGACGGCCCGTCTGAACTGACAAGGCCTGAATCTCGCGCTTGTCCCCGTCTCGATTCCTCGCCTCGCCAATTAGATACGCGACCAGTTCAACAATAGTGGTCCATCCCGGCCGAGCCGAAGAATCAAACGGCCCATCCGCGTCTTTCGCCGACGCTGTCATGATTCCATGATAGGTTGCGAACCGAACTCGCAATCTTCGGATCCGGGATGCCCGATGGCGGGACTCGGCGCATGTTGCAGGACCGGCCTTCCGCCATACAATCCACAGGGCTTGCAGGTATGGCTGTTGCCCGGACAACTGGACTGGATGCCCGATTCGACAGCACCGGAAACGAGGTCTTCAGGGATCCAATCTCTCGGAAGGCCGAGAAATGGACGGCCATCAAACAATGCCGGGCAAGCGCCGCACGCGAGGTGCGGTGGGCAAAGTTGATTCCAACGGAGTTCCGGTCACGTTTCACCGTCGGAAGACACGAGGTTCGTTACCGGTTCACCCATGTCCGGATGCCAATCTCGACTGATGGCCTGTCTGACTCCCGACTCTAAACCAATTCCGCACCTGCTACATTGCTCGACGTACGGAGACCGCGCCGTACGAGACAACCTCGCCTAGCGAATAAGCAGAATCTCCGGTACAGATAGAGAATAAAAAACATATATCTAACATTATTTATACATATTTAATACACATAAACCGGTGATCTAATTGCCACGCGGTGTGGTCGGTGCTTGAATAAGGAGGAATGCCCCGTTTGAGTGCAGAGGATCTACTGCCGACCTTCTGGCATCCTCGTATGGGCGACCACAATCGCGCCGTCCGGATTCCGGTAACGACCCCGACCCGCTACGTCTCGTACTTGGCCGCCCTCAATCTCCGACTGTCTGGTGAGGATACCGGCGACTGGCATGACGATGTGCCTTTCATCACGGCCGCCGACAATCCTCGTACGCTTACCCTTGCCGGCCCAGGTGGCTGGTCGGACACGACTCCGAGCCTCGGAAGCAAGGGAGTCCGAGACATGACCCACCTTCTAGAGGGGGAATATATCCCTGACGGCTGCGGGCCAGTCTGGGTAGCTAACCACTATCGTGCGATTACGGACTACGTGCTTGTTGACACCCAAGGGTGCTGGTGCGCGAGGTATCCAAGGCACGTACCGGTTCTTAACATCAACCAGTGGCTCAACACGGCTGAACAGATCGCGCACCTTGTCGACGAGTATCTCAAGCCGCTACGCAACCAACTCTCCCCTGAAGAAAAGGCGCTCCACGACGCATGGCTTCCAACCGTAGTATTCGACTGACGAAGCGCCAAGCACTTCACGAGCGCGTCATGAGAGCGGTTGCTCTCCGGATGCAGGACACTCCCTACGTGCTGAAGGGAGGCACCGCGCTGGCGCTCGTGTATGGCTTGGACCGCCACTCGGTCGACCTCGACTTCGATGGAGCCAAAGCCGTTTCCATCAAGAAATACGTACGAGATGGCTTGAAGGACGCCAATGTTTCGATGTTCTCCTTCAAGCTGGACTACAACACTTGGAAGGGGCAACGATTCAAGGTGCATTACCTTACCCCTGACAGTGGCGAAGATCGGCTCGTGAAGGTGGAATTGAGCTTCAGGAAACAGCCAAGAGCGGGCGAAATCGTTATCTTGGATGGAATTCGCACCTACAAGACTCCGGCCTTGTTTGAGCAGAAGATGAATGCCGCCGCCGACCGGACGAAGGCGCAAGATCTCTATGATCTTGGGTTCATGGCAGGAACCTTTGGAAAAAGGTTTTCTATAGAACAAGTACGGAGAGCGGAGGAGTTCAGCCGGGACTATGAAGACCTTGCAGATCGGTATCGGCAAGCATTCAACCAAGCTGAACTGTTGAGAGACCTAACCACTGCCGACGACCGAGCTCTCTTTTTCAGAATCGCGGTCGTTGAGCAGATGCACCGCCGAGGGCTGGCGGTCGCGGAGCAAGCGCTTCCCTCTAGACGACCCCTTGCGGATGGACTCGCGGCGCACAAGATCTGGCTTGAATCCGAAGGCGAGGAGGGGGTTCGGGCGGACCTCAGCGACAGGAAGTTCACAGGCGCAATTCTATGCGGCGTGAGCTTCGAGAAAACAGATCTGCGTAGGGCCGATTTCACAGGTGCGGATCTTCGAAATGCAAACCTGCGGAATGCGGACTTGCGTGAGGCCGTGTTTGACGGCACGGACCTCAGCGGAGCCGATTTTTCCGGAGCGGACCTGACCGGCCTGTCCCTACGCAAGAGTATGCTCGGGCCTACCACCAGGGGAATCGCCGAAGCGCTCGAGAAGGTCGCCAAGCCCGATCCGTCCTACTCGGTCCCTTATCGTCCGGTGGTGCGTAGGACCGTTCTGGAGCGGGATCTCGGCCCGTTACGCTAGTCAAGCCTTGAGCAGCCAGCCATCACGCTGCAGGTCCGCCCGACATATCGCCGCGAGTTGGTGGACTCGCTTGTCGGGTAGCAGCCTCTCCTGACTTGCGAGCTGCCAATGCGAACCAGCGTTTGAGTTCAATGGCGTCGGTCCTCGTCGAATCCCGCGCTGATGTATATGCGGCGCTGACGTCGTCCCTTGACATCGAGTTTGCTCTTCCGCCACGATGAACGCCGCTCTGGCCACGGCTTCTTGAACTGAACAGGTCGTGGCGATTGCCGCCAGGTTGTCTCGGTGCGTTTCCTGAGGATTGTCGCGTGGTGCGCGGTTGCGGTTGTCGTGCTTGGCACCGCGGCGAGCTTCCATCCGATGGTTCGGAGCGTTTACCGCGCTTTCCGTCCGTCCACCAGCTATGACACCCGTCCGCCGGAAATACCCGCTCTTTCGGACCCCGCTGTACTTGTCTTCAGCAAGACCAACGGCTTCCGGCACGCAGGCGCGATTCCTGCTGGAGTGGCGGCATTAGAGGCTTCCGCCAAGCGGCGCGGCTGGTCGCTGTTTCATACGGAGAACGGCGCTGTCTTCGATGCGGGCACGCTCCCGCGCTTTCGAGCGGTCGTTTGGCTGAACGCCAGCGGGGCCCCGGTGAATGCCATCCAGCGCGAGGCGTTGCGGAGCTGGCTGGAATCAGGTGGGGGATTCGTCGGAGTCCATGCGGCGCTTGACGACTCGCACGCCTCGTGGGAGTGGTATGTGCAGAATGTCATCGGAGCGCGCTTCATCGGGCATGCCATGGGCCTGCTGCCAGCGACGATCAGCGTCGAGCGGCCAGACCACGTTGCCTGCCGGAACTTGGATTCCAACTGGAGCCGGGTCGATGAATGGTATTCGTTCGATCGCAGCGTCCGCGGCGACCCGGGGGTCGAGGTCCTGGCATCTCTCGACGAGTCCACCTACGAACCACGGCTGAAACTCCTCTGGCTCGATCAGGATCTTGCCATGGGTGATCATCCGATCATCTGGACTCGGAACGTTGGAAAGGGCCGCGCTTTCTTGACTGCGATGGGCCACTCCGCCGAGTCGTACCGTGAACCCCAGTACAGGGCCGTGCTGGAAGGGGCGCTCGAATGGGTCATCAATTCCGGTGATGAACCGGCCGGGGATTGAAGCCGGGTCGGCCCGGCGCCGCTCAAGGGTGAGTGAACGGCATGCGAAGATGTGCCCATGATTCGTCCAGCGATTGCACTGGCATTGCCCCTGTTGCTCCACGCGAGTGACTCCGGATTTCAGGAACATGTGGTCGAGAACGAACTTCCTTCGGGATACCAAGTGCTGGCCGTGGATCTCAGTGGAGACGGCCGCCCCGACATCGTAGGGCTTTCCCAACGATCTGACACGCTCTATTGGTACCAATACCCAAACTGGGAACGGCGCGCCATCGTGTCCGGGATGAAGGGCATGATTTCGCTTGACGCCGCCGATGTGGACGGAGACGGCACGGTCGAGATCGCGTTGGGGACCCACTTCGGACAGACCGATGAGACCAGCGAGGGTCGAGTGTACATCCTGCACCGCCGGGCCGGTGTTGCGGAGCCGTGGGAGGCAAGCGAAATCGACCGCCTTCCGACAACTCACCGCCTGAGCTTCCTGGACTTCGACCGGGACGGCGTTCCGGAACTGCTGAACTCCCCGCTCACGGGTCCCGGTTGTCGCAAGCCGTTGTTCGACTGCGAGACGCCGATTGCCTACTACGAGCCGGGCGACTGGAGCCGGCACTATGTAACGCGATATCTGGACGGCGTGGTTCACGGGATGCGCGCCGCCGATTGGGACGGACCCACCGTTCTTTCCGCGTCGATGGGCGGGATCGACCGGTTCCGCCCGGATGGTGCGGGAGGCTGGACTCGGATGCACCTTGCCGACGGCGCCGAGGCCATGCGTCCCGGCAATGGTGCCAGCGAAATAGGGGTCGGGCGTTCGGCGGACGGGCGGTTCGTGGCGACGATCGAGCCGTGGCACGGCAACCAGGTGACCGTGTATTGCTGTGAGGGCCGCGGGTTCCTCAGCCGGACCGTGATCGACAGCACGCTTCGGGACGGGCATGTGCTGAATGTTGCAGACTTCGACGGTGACGGGATGGACGAAGTGCTGGCGGGAATGCGCGGAGAACCCCAACGCCTGTCGCTCTACAAGCGCGGGCCGGATGGCTGGACTCGGCGAGTGATCGATGACGGCGGGATTTCGGCGGCGGGCTGTGACATCGCGGATTTTGACGGGGACGGCGATGCCGATATTGCCTGCATCGGAGCCCGCACCGGCAACATCAAGTGGTACGAGAACCGGATCCTCGACGGAGGTCGGTAGCTAGGAGCGCTGCCGCGCGCATCCTAGCGGGCAGTGGGGACGAAATAGAGCGAGGCGGAGTTGATGCAATAGCGTCGTCCCCCTGGCAACGGGCCGTCATTGAACACGTGCCCGAGATGCGACCCGCACCGAGCGCACTGCACAGCACGCCTTCGCATGCGCCAGCTTTCGTCCCAGGTAATACGGACATTGGTTTCTGCGACTGGCCAGCGGAAGCTCGGCCAGCCGGTCCTGGAGTCATACTTCTCGACCGATGCGAATAGAGTGGTCCGGCACGCGATGCATTGGTAGACGCCCGGTTTGTAGAAGTCGTCGTACAGCCCCCTGTAAGCCAGTTCCGTGACCCCGCGGCGCGCCGCAGCAAAGGCTTGCTTCGAGAGGCTCAGCTTCCATCCCGCGTCATTGCGCACGAGGCCAGGCACCAACTGCCTGCCTGTTACGGCTCCGGTGTCATCGGTCTCTGCGATCCACACCGGCGGTCCGAACGTGACGATCGGGGGTTCGACCGACATGGTGAATGTGGGGATATCGCAGCTCCCGGCAAACAGCGCGAACACGATGACGCAGATCCTGCGCCAGATGCGCGGGCTGGATCGATCATTGGAGTGACGGCAGCGCATCCCGCTCTGGCCACTTGTATTGTCGCGCCAAGTCAACGAGGTGGGGCAGGACACATCGTCCTGAGCAACTCGGAGGGAGTCCAGTTTGCGATTCGGTGTCTGTCCCGCGCGGCTCAACCCACGCTGTGGCCCTGCTTGGCTGGCCCCTGCCGTCCAGTGCGATCCGACACCAAGTGACTGGAAAGTCAGGGCGGGTCTCGCCGGCTCCGTGGCGATATAATGATGCTTTACGGAGCGCCGATGCCATACCTCCAGAACCAGTTCGAACGCAATTTCATGACCACTTCGGTCGATTATGTATTCAACTGGGCTCGGAAATCCGCCGTCTGGCCGTTGACCTTCGGTTTGGCTTGCTGCGCGATCGAGATGATCGCTTCATCCACGTCCCGGTTCGACATCGCGCGGTTTGGAGCGGAGGTTTTCCGTCCGAGCCCGCGGCAATCGGACCTGATGATCGTTGCCGGGACAGTGACGCTGAAGATGTCACCGGTCCTGAAGCGCATTTGGGACCAGATGCCGGAGCCCAAGTGGTGCATCTCGATGGGCGCGTGCTCCTCCGTGGGGGGGCCGTTCAACACGTATGGCGTGCTTCAGGGTGTCGACAAGATTGTCCCCGTGGATGTCTACGTCACAGGCTGCCCGCCGCGCCCGGAAAACCTCTTCTACGCGTTGTTGAAGCTCCAGGACAAGATCGATACGATGACGACTCTCGAGCGTCGGCCGACGCACGTTCGCCTGGACGAGACTATGCTGGCGGACTTTCAGAAGCGGGTCATGGTGGCGCAGACCCAAAACCCTGTCTAGGGGTTCCGCTGCAAGAACCAAGCTTCGAAGGGATCTACCCGCCGTGTGGCACAAGTGCCCCTGGGGTCGCAGACATTCGGCTCCATGTCGACTCGACGGAGCATTCCGGTTAGAATTGCTCCATGCAGCTGCGAACAATGACGGGATGCCTGGTAATCGCAGCCGCGGTAGTCGGCCTGCCAGGAGCGGCTGGCCAGGTTCCCGGCCTGCAGCCGCTTGAGGGCGTTCCTCCGTTCCCCGCCGACAACCCTCCAACCGAGGCAAAGGTCCGTCTGGGCGAAGAACTGTTCTTCGATTCCATTCTGTCAGGCAACAGGCGGCGCAGCTGCGGCACGTGTCACAAGCGTGAATTGCTGTTCACGGATGGTCTTTCACGAGGCTGGGGGCTGGATGAGAGCGAACTCTCGCGCAAGACTCCCAACTTGCTCAACGTCGGCTGGCAGCGCAGCATGTTCTTCGATGGCCGCGTCAAGACATTGGAGGAGCAAGTCTCGAAGCCGCTCGAAAACCATCGTGAAATGTCGCTTGATCCGGAGGAAGGGGTCGCCCGCATTCGTTCCGACCCGTTCTATGTGCGGCTTTTCGCTGCTGCTTTTCCCAACCAGGAGATTTCGTTCGACCTGGTTGCCAAGGCAATCGCGAGCTTCGAGCGGACCTTGGTTTCCTACGACAGTGATTTCGATCGCTATCTCCTGGGCGACGATGGCGCGATGTCCGATTCTGCTAAGCGCGGGATGCAATTGTTCAGTTCGAAGGCGGGGTGCATCAAGTGCCACAACGGTCCTCTGCTGACTGATCACAAGCTTCACTACACCGGCGTTGCCGAAAGGGACGGTCACGGCATTCCCGGCACCCGGTACAAGACCCAGAGCCTTCGTGACAGCCTCCGCCGCTATTCGTACATGCATAACGGACGCATGATGAGTATCCGGCAGGTAATCGAGCATTACGACCAGGGGGGATCGGCTCCCGAGGGCTTCGAGGCGGAAATCCGTCCTCTGGGCCTCAGCGAATCCGAGAAGGACGACTTGAGGGCGTTCCTGGCTTCTCTGAACGGGCGCGTTCACCGGGTGCCAAGCGATTTCTCGGTAGCAGAGACCGCGGATTTCCCCCAGTCGCCCCAGTCGGCTGACGCTGCGGACTCGGGAGAGTCCGGAGCCGCAGTCAACGACCCGAGTTACCTGAACCGGTAGCGGTTCAGGTTGCCAATCCATGCCCTCGCGCCCGACTCGAGCGTCAATTCCCTTGGTCCTTGCCTCCGCCTCCCCGCGCCGGGCCGAATTGCTCGCTGGAGAAGGAATCGAGTTCGACCGCTGCCCGGCAGATATCGACGAATCGATGCTCTTGGGGGAGCGTCCCGATGAGTATGTGCGACGTCTGGCGGAAACCAAGGCGCGGGCAGGGTGGCGTCCTGGAACCCGCTCCTTGGGGGCCGACACGATCGTTGTGCTGGGCGGCGAGGTTCTAGGAAAGCCTCGCGACGAGGCCGATGCGAGGCGAATGCTGCGGAGCCTCTCGGGGCAGTGTCATAGCGTGCTGACGGGGGTCGCGGTTTTTGACGGTGAAGCCGCGGAGTCCACATGCGAGGAGACCCGGGTCTGGTTCCGGACTCTCTCCGATCGAGAGATCAACGACTATGTTGCCAGCGATGAGCCCATGGACAAGGCTGGCGCCTACGGGATCCAAGGTGAAGCGGGCAGGTTCGTGGAGCGGATCGACGGTTCCTACGCCAACGTTGTCGGACTACCCGTTGAGGTGGCCGTCGCGATGCTACGCTGAAACGCCATGGGCGAGCGTCCCGCTATCTCGGTGGTTGTTCCGGCCCACAACGAGGAGCCCAACCTACTGCCCCTCTGCGATCGGCTCGTCGTCGTCCTGGAGAACATCGGGAGGCCGTTCGAGATCGTGCTCGTGGATGATGCCTCCACGGATGGCAGCGTGCCGTTGCTGCGCAACTTCGCCGCCAGTGAGCCACGCTTGAAAGTGGTNTGCCTTCGCAGAAACTCGGGGCAGACAGCGGCCCTCGCGGCGGGNTTCGAGGTCGCTTCGGGAGCGGTCGTGGTGGCGATGGACGGCGATCTGCAGCACGCGCCCGAGGATATCCCCGCGCTGCTTGTCAAGATCGACGAGGGCTACGATCTCGCGAACGGCTGGCGGGAGAACCGGGTCGACGGGCTATTGACCCGCCGCTTGCCGTCCCGGCTGGCGAATTGGATGATTCGGAAGCTCTCCGGGGTCGAACTCCGGGATTTCGGCGGTACGTTCAAGGCGTATCGCTCCGAACTGCTCGACCAGTTGCGCCTGTACGGTGACCTGCATCGCTTCATTCCCGTGCTAGCCGCGCTCCACGGTGCCCGGATCGCCGAAGTTCCGATTGGCAATTTCGAGCGCGGGGCCGGCCGCTCCCATTACGGCTTGGGGCGCACTCGAAGGGTGTTCTTCGATTTGATCACGGTTGCGTTCATCGCTCGTTACATGACCCGGCCGATGCACTTCTTCGGTTCGCTCGGCCTGCTGTGTGGCGGCGCGGGCGGCGGCGCGCTCGCGTATCTCGTGGTCAAGAAGCTCCAAGGGGTTCATATCATGCTCGAGCACGGGCCGCTACTGATCGCTGGTTCCGTGCTGGCCCTGACAGGTCTGCAGCTAGTCTGCACCGGACTGATCGGCGAGGTGTTGATGCGCACCTATTTCGAGAGCCAGAAACGTCCGATCTACGGTCTGCACGAGACGATCGCCAGCGCCGAATCTCGTCACTGAGCGTCTCTCGCTGGCGGTTCTTCAGGTTTCACTAGGTCTTTACACCGGCCACGATACCGATGTTCGGTCGCATCGTCTAATCCGACAGATGCACCCGGAGGCACCGCCCGAAAGGGCCCGCGCCGGAACGCACGAACAACCAGGAAACGAGGGAAACGCCATGAATTACACGAAACAAACAGTTGCTGTTGGCATCGGATTGCTGGCACTTTCCGTGACTGCACTTGCACAGCGCGGTCCCGCAAACTCCGGCCGGGGCAACATCGCAGAAGCGGCCGTGGAGGAGTTCGGCCTGACCGAAGAGCAAGTGGAGCAAATCCGCGAGATCCGTCGCGAGAGGCCGGACCGGGGTCAAAGCCGGGAAGAGTTCACCGCCTGGAGGGAGGGGCAACAGGAGAAGATCCAGGCCCTCCTGACCGACGAGCAAACGGGACAGATCGCCGAGCTGACCGCAGCCCGCGATCGCATGCGGGCATATGCCGGCGCCGCGGCTCTTGGCTTGGTTCAACCCGGAGGCGGGAATCGAGGGTTTGGTGCTTGGCAGGGCAGAGCACGGCAAGGTGACAGCCGATCGCGTTCTCGGTCTTCCCGGCGCGGGCCGTCTCGCGGTGCCCGTGACGACCGAAGGGATTCTCGATCCTCTCGGCGCGGGTCGTCGCGCGGAGGTCGTGGCGACCGTGGGCGGGGGCGCCGCTGAGTCAGGCGCAAGGTCCCGGCTGGCCAGGCTGCTGGGCAAGTCGGACAGCAGTACACTCCTCCGTGCAGCACTGGGCGGTCCCATCCCGGGGCCGCCCGAATTGGTTGTCGGCGGCCCGGGGCATGCAGGTCCAGCCCGATCTCCGTCCGATCGCGGAAGCGGCCAAGGGCGGCCCTCTGGGGGAAACTTTACAAGCTTGCCGTGACGCCGGCGCGTTGTGTGCGTCTCTACAAACAGCTACGCTGCACGATCGCTGATCGCAAGCAGGTCGTCGTAGCAGGGGAACGAACGCATCACGATGTTTGGCACCAGGCAGGCGATCGCGATCGGGCTGGTCGCGCTGACGGCCGTCACCAGCGCTGTCGCCCAGGACAGGCCGCGGCGCGGAAGCCGCGCGGCAAACTCGATTGAGGCTGCCTTTGAATTCCTTGGTCTCACCGCCGAGCAGATCGACAAGATCCTGGAGATCCGCCGCGAGAGCCCCGCGCGAGGCCAGAGCTGGGAGGAGATCGACGCTTGGCGCGANAGCCAGCTCGCAAGGCTCCAAGACGTCNTGAACGCCGACCAGAAGGCCAGGTTGGACGAGCTGGGGGACGCTGGCAAGCGAATGCTGGCTGTGATTAGCGCTGGCTCCAGAGGGTTGTCTCGGCCTCCTCGCGAGGCGCGGGCGGCTGGTTCGGGACGTGGCGGCGCCGGTGGGGGTCAGCGTGGCTCCGGCGCCGGCCGCGGTTCCAGTCGAGGTCGAGGCGGGACCTCTCGCGGCCAACCCGGCGGGGGAGGCGGGGGCTCCGCCCAACGCCCGCGGTCCACGCCACAGGATCGCTGAGACGGCGCGGTCAATTGTGACCGAACTGCCATTGATGTTCCAGTGTCCGTTGGTGCGAGGCGCTGATCGGGTTCCAACCGCATGTGTGCAGCTTGGGGCAGCTCTTCGCGGGGCGCCCCCACGGCGTGGAATTCGTGTCCTAGCCTTCCGCCAGGGCAGCCCTCAGGGCGGATTTCATCGCCGCTTCGTCCGGGGACTGGCCGGTCCACATCTCGAATGCGATCACGCCTTGGTAGACCAGCATCGATAGGCCGTCCAATGTTGGCAGGCCGCGTTTTCTGGCTGCTGCGAGCAGTCGCGTTTCCGGCGGGTTGAACACTACGTCGGCGACGAGCATTCCGTCCGGGGCGCCGGAGAGGTCCACCGCTGGCATGGCATCAACATCGGGATACAAGCCGATCGATGTCGCGTTGACGAACAGGTCACAGGTTTCTGGCACAGGGTAGGTCCCTTCCCACTGCTTGAATCGAACCCGCCCGCCCGTGGCTGCCAGCAGGTCCGAGACCATCGTCTCTCCCCGTTTGGCGGATCGGTTAACCACCAGCAAGTCCGAGGCACCCGCAAGCACTAGCTCGGTGCCGATTGCCCGAGCCGCGCCTCCGGCTCCGAGAAGAACCACGCGCTTGCCGTCTGGGTCCATTCCGGCGTCAGCCCGGACCCCCCTCAGGAATCCCTTGCCATCCGTGTTCTCGCCAATCTTTCTGCCGTTGTCCAGGCGGACCGTGTTGACCGCTCCAATGGCGCGTGCTTCAGGGGAGAGGTCGTCCAGGTGCTCGATGACCGCCACCTTGTGGGGGATCGTCAGGTTGATCCCCCGCACGCCCAGGGCCTCCATCGCCTGCATGGCGGCTCCCAGCTTCTCGGCCGACACTTCGAAGTTCAAGTAGCGCCAGTTGAGTCCCGCCGCAGCGAACCCCGCTTCCTGCATCACGCCTGTCGGGTTCTCGGCGACCGGCTGGCCGAAGACTCCGACCAGTTCGGCTTGATAGTTGGCTGGCATGCAGCCCAGTCTATCGTGTGGTTGCGCGCCGGTCAGACGATCTCGCTGATCACCCGTCCGTGCACTTGCGTGAGCCGCTCGTTGCGGCCCAGGTGCGGGTAGCTCAGCTTGTCTTGGTCGAGGCCGAGCTGGTGGAGGATCGTGGTGTGGATGTCGCGGAAATGGTAGGGCTGTTCGATCGCCCGCAACCCGATCGCGTCTGTGGCTCCGACGACCTGGCCCCCTCGCACGCCGCCTCCTGCCATCCACATCGTGAATCCCAGATTGTGATGGTCGCGACCGGCTCGGCCATCCTTCTTCACCTGAGCTTCCGGCGAACGGCCGAACTCCCCTCCCCATAGCACCAACGTTTCGTCCAGCATGCCGCGCTGTTTCAGGTCCTTTAGGAGGGCGGCAACCGGCTGGTCAGTCTGCACGGCCATGCGGATGTGATTCTCTTCGATATCGTCGTGTGCGTCCCATTGCAGCCGGCCCGGACCGCCTCCGGACACGACCGTCACGAACCGGACCCCCTGCTCGACCAGGCGGCGGGCCAGCAAGCAGCGCCGGCCATAGTCATGCGTCGGTTCCGTGCCGACTCCGTACATCTCGAGCGTCGATGCAGTCTCCTTCGAGAGGTCGAAGATCGCAGGCGCTTCGGCTTGCATCTTGAATGCCAGGTCGTATGTTCGGATTCGGGCGTCGAATTCGTCGTCGCCTTCCTCGATCGCCGCCCTGTTCAGTGCCTGGATCAGGTCGACTGTCCTCCGGCGTTCCTCGAGACTGATCCCCTCGGGCAGGTCGAGATTCAGCACCGGGCGGGCTCCCGGCCGAAATGTCGTCGGCTGGTAGACCGCGGGCAGGAATCCGTTCATGTACATCGGCTGGCCGGCCTCGAGCGCGCCGTCCGGATCCGGCATCACGACGTATGAGGGAAGGGACCTCGCTTCCGATCCCAGGCCGTAGATGACCCAAGACCCCATCGAAGGGAACCCCGGTACGATCCGGCCGGTCATCAGCTCGTATTGCGCTGCCGAATGCACCACCATGTCCCCGTGGCAGGAGCGCAGCACCGCGATGTCGTCGATGCAACTTGCCGTGTGCGGCAGCAGGTCAGAGACCGCGATCCCCGCCGCGCCGTACTTGCGGAATGTTCGCTTGGTCCCGAGCAACGTCGCGTCAGACTTGACGAACTGGTACTTGGCCTCTCCGAACTCTGCCGGTCGCGGCTGCCCGTCGAGTTCGTTCAGCAGCGGTTTCGGGTCGAATGTCTCGATGTGGCTGGGCCCGCCTGCCATGAACAGGAAGATGACCGCCTTCGCTTTGGGATTCGGCAGATGTGGTGGCTTGGGCGCGAGAGGATCCAGCGCGGTGGCCCCGGATAACGCCTCGCTGCTGCCGATCAATTGCGCGGCAAGGTAGCCCATGCCGCAACAGGAGTCGCGGAGCAACTCCCTGCGCGTGCGGGTGAGTCGGCTGTGCTCGGCCATGGCGAGATCCGCCTCGCCTATTGTACAGCCGGGAGATTCAATTCCCGTCCGCGTCGCTCAGTAGAATGGAAAGTGGCGGATGTCTCTGCTCGATTCCCTGAACCCTCAGCAGCGTGAGGCGGTAACTTGCACCGAGGGGCCGATGTTGCTGCTCGCAGGTGCGGGGAGCGGCAAGACTAGGGTAGTCACCACTCGTGTCGCCTACCTGATCGCCGAGAAGGGCGTCGCGCCTCACGCGATCCTGGCGGTTACCTTCACCAACAAGGCAGCCGGCGAAATGCGCGAAAGGGTCGCGCAGCTACTGGAAGCCCGGGGCGCGGGGGCCGACAGCCAGCCGACGGTTTCTACGTTCCACTCCTTCTGTGTTCGTCTCTTGCGGAGGCACGGCGAGGCGCTGAAAGCGCTTCGACCGGGCTTCACCTGCGGATTCACGATATTCGACTCGGCGGACCAGAAGGCAGTGATCAAGGCGGCGCTGCGGGATCACGGGGCTGGCGTGGAGGGCCTCAGGCCGAGCTCGTTGCAAAGCATGATCAGCCGCGCCAAGAACTTCGGCACAAGGCCAGGGGGCTTGCAGGGCCGCGACCAGCTCGAGACGGATGTGGCCAACCGCGTCTATCGGGCTTACGAGAAGGTTCTGCTCGAATCGAACGCCCTCGATTTCGACGACTTACTGGTGGAGTCGTTGCGGCTACTGGAAGGGTTCCCGGAGATTCGTGAAGCTGTGAGTTCGCGTTTCCACTACTTGATGGTCGACGAGTACCAGGACACGAATCGGCCGCAATACGACATAATGCGCTTGCTGGCGGAACCCCGGCGCAACGTCTGCGCGGTCGGGGACGAGGACCAGGCAATCTATTCCTGGCGAGGAGCGGACATCGGCAACATCCTGGGATTCGAAACCGACTTTCCGAATGCCAGGATCCTGCGCTTGGAGCAGAACTACCGCTCGAGCAAGAGCATCCTGGCGGCTGCAAGCTGCCTGGTCGAGAGGAACAAGCAGCGCAAGGGCAAGCGATTGTGGACTGACGGCCCCTCGGGTCCCCGTCCAATTGCCTACCGCTCCAGCGACGCAACTTCCGAGGCTCGGTATGTCGTGCGAGCCGTCAAGGAGTTGCTGGACCAGGATTCCGAAGCGCGGGTGGCAATCCTGTACCGCACGAACGCCCAGTCGCGATCGATCGAGGAAGTGCTCCTTGAGGCGGGATGCGACTACCTTGTCGTTGGGGCCGTGGCGTTCTACCAGCGTGCCGAAGTCAAGGACCTGCTCGCGTATCTCAAGGCGGCAATGTTCCCGGAAGACGCCGTCAGCTTGCGTCGTATCATCAATATGCCCGCCCGCGGGATCGGCGCCGCCACGCTCGACCGGCTACAAGGCTTTGCTCTCCAGAACGAGTGTTCGCTGTGGCGGGCGATCGAAGCCACGACGAGCCGCCAATTGCTTTCCGCGCGCGCCGGCAAGGCGTTGGACGGCTTCCGGCATCTGATGCAGGAACTCAGAGCCAGGGCTGAATCGGAGCCACTGGGATCGGTGTTGAGTTGGATCTTCGACGAGACAGGGTATCGCCTCATGCTAGAGTCCGATCCGAGTCCTGAAGCCGAGGCGCGGATCGAGAACATCGAGGAATTGCTTACGGCGGCCGCGGAGGCCTCCGCTCGAGGCACGACGTTGCAAGAGTTCCTTGACCAGGCTGCATTGATTGCCGATACCGATGGGATTGACCGAGCCGCGCGGGTCCTGCTCATGACCCTGCACAATGCCAAGGGGCTGGAGTTTCCGGCAGTGGCGATCGTGGGAATGGAAGAGGGACTGCTGCCTCATGAGCGAAGCGTTCGTTCCGGGAATTCCAATGCGATCGAGGAGGAGAGAAGGCTGTGCTACGTGGGCATGACACGGGCGCGGGAGCACCTCCTCCTGACATGCGCCGCCAGTCGGAGGAAATACGGGGCTTCGCCGGAGCCGATGGCCCCCTCTCGATTCTTGCGCGAGATCGGCGGCGAGCTGGTAGATGATCGCTCCCGGTCCGGCCTCGGGCTGGGCTTCGATCGCGAGGTTCTGCCACGGCAGTCCCTGCCAGCAGCAGGCACCCGCAAGAACAAGGTCGATGGAGCGGTTCGGACGCACGATTCCGTCGATGCGGTGGCGGAGTTCTTCCGGGAGCGCGGCGTCCCGGTCGATGTTCGTGCTAGGCGCACTACTCCAGCGGCGCCGTCCGCCGTCTCGCCGCCTCCAATGCAGCCCAAGATCGGTCAGGCGGTCAAGGAATTGAGGCGCCAGGGGCCGTTTGCCGCCGGGTCTCGGGTCCGCCATCCGAAGTTCGGCGTTGGCGTCGTGCAGCGTCGCGACGGCGACGGCCCGGGAGCGAAACTTTCCGTGTACTTCCGGGATTACGGATTGCGGAAGTTGGTCGCGGGCTACGCGAAGCTACAGGAGGTCTGAGCCCGCCGCTACGCTGCTCTGGCGGCGGCGGTCCAGTCGTTCAGCGCCTGTTGGATCTCGTCGCGGACGCGACGAAAAACCGCCATCCGCTCTTCTGGCGTGCCGGTTGCGCCGGCTGGGTCATCGAAGCTCCAATGGATTCGCCGGACGCGTTCGGGAAAGGTCGGGCAGTTCGACGCGGCGCTGTCGCAAACGGAGATCACTGTATCCACGCCGGCGCCGAGATAGGAATCGACATGTTCGGATTGCTGGTCTCGGATGTCGATGCCGATTTCCCGCATCGCTGCCACCGCGTTCGGATGGACCCCGTGCGGGTTCGTTCCGGCCGAGCACGCCTCGAATCGATCCCCGTCCAGCGAGCGCAGCAACCCTTCGGCCATCTGGCTGCGGCAGGAGTTGCCGGTGCACAGAAAAAGGACTTTTTCCTTGGTTCCCACGGTTTGGGGCATGGCGCGGACCTTAGAGACCCGGAGCCGGTTTGGTGTTGAGTAGCCGGTTCAATTCGCCCCGCGCGAGTTCCGCCGCTGTCGAGCCTGGGAACCGCTCAGTGACCGAATCGAACACCTCCACGGCTTCGTTGAGACTCCGCAATTCGAGCAGGCACATGCCCTGCTTGTAGAGCGCGTCCGAGGCTTGCTTGCTCAGCGGGTATTTGCTGTACACTTCAGCGAATTGCTTCGCCCCCTCCTCGTACTCGGCAGCTGCGAAGTAGGTCTCGGCCAGGAATAGTTGTGCCTCGGCAGCTCGGGCATGTGTCGGATACAAGGCCAAGTAGTCTTGGAAAAGGGTGCGAGCCGACTCGATATTCCCCCTGTTGTAGTCTGCCAGTCCACTCTCGAAAATTGATTCGCTCGCGTTCACTTCCGCGACGTCGCTCTCCGACCCCTCTTCGCCTTCGGCCGGAGGGGGTAGTGTCGTGAGGTGGGTCTTGATGTCCCTTACGTCTCCGTAGAGGCGTTCCAGCGAGGCTCCCATTTCCTCGACCATTGCTCGCAACCCGGAGAACTGCTCCGTCAGAGAGTCAACTTTGGCGGTTGTTGTTCGCTGGGGTTCGATTAGCGCGTTGTCGAGCGAGGAGAGAGCGCGCTCAATCACGGTCAGGCCTGCCGAGAGCTTGTCCTGCTTCTCGATGTCTTGCTTGATGAGCGCTTCAAGACCGGCGAGCCGGTCGGACAACTTCGTGTCGAATTGACGCAACGAGTCTTGAACGAGAGCCATGTCGCGCTGCAGCTGAATGATCTGTTGCTTCTGGTTCTGGCCGACCGTTGCCGGAACGAGGAAGGTTCCGCACAGGAGAGCGAGGGCTAGGGCTTTCAACGACACCATATACCTCCAACAGCGTGCTGCTTGCGAAGCGGCCCGCCTTAACTCAATAGACGAATGGGTCGCGACACGCGTTCCAATCGCCGGTCGAGATCTCAAATGTCTCCCTTGGAACGCGCAACCCGCCTGCCAGCATTGGCTGGCCGTTATGGGTTGCGCTACGAGATCCAAGGTGCATAAGCTGCTGAGCTGAATCGCGAAAGACGGCTACCGCAGCCTCAGGTGAGCGCGGCGGTTCCGCTGGTAACAGCTCTCGTCCTGTTCAGAACAAACCGGCCGTTCCTCGCCCAA
>JGIcombinedJ30088_10002471_pt1 | contig 17781 bp, 18 predicted proteins | sample PinacodermPK_FD_30088 | JGI IMG/M metagenome (IMG submission 30088)
CGAGGGCCTGCCACGACCGGACTATGCGGTGTGTGGAACCAGATTACGGCAAAGAACGGCTTGGCGTCCTCGACAGCGCCGCGGATGAATGGAATCGCCCGGTCCATGATCACCCGCGAGTCGTCTCCGTCGAGATTCTCAGTCGCGAACTCCCCCGGCCCGGTCCAGTATTTCGAAGGAAACGCCTGGTCCACCATCGGGTTCCAGGTCGGCATCTGCACTTCCGCCGAAAACGATTCATCGAAGCCGTGCTCCCACGGAGGCGCGTAGTGCTCCGGCCTCCTCCCGCCCCGGCGACCGTCCTCCTGGTCGTTCGTCAGCGTCCCTAGGTGCCACTTTCCGAAGTGCCCGGTCCTGTAGCCTTGGTCGCGCAACAGTTCGGCAAGAGTGACCTCCTGCTCCCGGACATGGCCCGCGTTCGCCGTAGTTACGCTGTAGCGGTACGGATGGCGCCCGGTCAAGGCGCTGCCGCGTGTCGGGGAACACACCGGAGCTCCCGAGTAGAAGCGATCAAAACGCAACCCGGCCTGGCTCATCTCATCCAGGTGCGGGGTCTTCAGGTAGGGGTGCCCGTTGTAACCCGTGTCCCCCCAGCCTTGGTCGTCAGCCATGCACAGAATGATGTTCGGCTTCGTCGCGGCAAGGGACACGTCCCCACCATCGCGGCAAGCCGCAAGCGGCAGCGCAACGGCAGCCATCGTTCGACGCAGGACATCACGCCGGTTCAGTTTTTCAGCCATTTCTTTCCTCTTGATCCACGAAACCGCCCGACTCGGATTCTAACGCGGTTGATTCAACGCTTGTTACCTACCGGATGCGACAACCGCTTTGCCGGGTCCGCCGAAACAATACAGGCGAGATGCCGTCCGGACATACAAGCAGCCACCGCCGATTGCCGGCGTGGCGTATACCGACTCACCCAAATCGTTGGTTTGCAAGATCTTCCAGTCCTTGCCTGCCTGAACCACCGCGGCCTTCCCCGTGTCGCTAACCATGTATACCTTGCCATCGCCTGCCACCGGTGAGGCGTAGAATCCATCGAGCGCCTCCCGCAACCGCCCTTGCTTGAGGACTCGCCCGCTGGCTGGGTCCAAGGCAGTCACGATCCCGCCGTTGCGCACCAGGTACAGCACCCCCTGGTAGAGGATTGGTGATGCTACGTCCGGCAAGGACTTCTGATGCCGCCATAGCACGTGCGATCGCGTCAGGTCTCCCCGCCCGCCAAGTCGAATGGCCATGCAGGAGTTCTCGGAGACACGCCGTGCCCGATAGTGGGCCCAGTCTCGGGCGTTCAACGTGCCGTTCTTGTCNCGATCATGCATTTCCCAGTTGCCGGGGTGCCATTCTTCGGGAACTTCCTGCCGAGTCAACTCGGTGTCTCCATCCTCATCGAATCGTTCGTGCATTTCGGCGAAACCGGGCAGTTCCAGCCGCACGGCGGGCTCCCCGCCCGGCGCCCACCCGTTGAAGAAGAGGTGTTCGCCGTCGATGACGGCTCCCGACTTCACTTGATACGTCAGTCCGTCGACACGCCACAGCTCGCGACCATCAAGCGCATAGCCGGTCATTCGATACGATCCCGGCACGATAATCTCGGGGTCGCGATCAGGGTGCCGGAAAACCACTGGCGTCGAAAAGCTGTGCACGAAGTCCGGACGCGATGTCTTCCAAAGAATCTCCCCGTCGGCGGGATCAACCGCGATCGCGTATGCATCCAGATCCTGGTCGCAGATCAATATGAGCTTGCCGTCGACCAGGATCGGCGAGGCGCCCATGCCATGGAAGTTGGTGAAGGGATCAAGCGGGAGGTTCCACAGTTCGTCCCCCGAAGGGCCATAAGCGACAAGGCCGAAGCCGCCGAAGAACGAGTACACGTTCGCACCGTCCGTGACCGGCGTGGGCGAAGCCTCGTCATTCAACCGGTGCATCGTCTCCAGCCGGCGAGCAGGCGCTTTACGCCGCCAGAGAACATCGCCCGTCGATCGTTCGATTGCCAGGGTGAGCAACTCGCCGCGCTCATGGGCAGTCAGGTACACGCGGCTCTCGGTCAGGACCGGGGATGACTTACCGGCGGGCAGCGCCGTTTGCCACACGACACCCGTGGTTGGTCCGAATTCGACCGGAAGTTCGCCGCCTTCGGCCACCCCGGTGCCGTTGGGCCCGCGAAACCGCGTCCAGTCCGACGCCATGAGGCCGCCCGTCACCAAGAGGACGCCAAGGATCGCGCTGGCTCGTCGCACCTGAGCAGACTATAGCGAACCGACCGCAGCCGCACGCATCGCCAATCCGACACGGGCGCTCTGACACGGTGAATAGGGCTCTGAGACCGGGATCAAATCGAGAAGACGAGTGGTTTCTTGTCCCCGGAATCTGCCACGGAAACCGCGAGGGGCCTGCTGAAATTGATGTGGTAGCCCCCGTGAAGAGGGTTGTGACGCCCGGGTTGGATTTCTCCGGAATCAGAGATGGCGCGCGCCAGCAGCTGGTACTCCCCGTGCCGCGTAGGCTCCCACTCGATCCGCCAGTTCGTCCAGGTGTAGCGTTTCTGGGGGCCAACTAGTTCGGCACGCCTCCAGGACTCCCCTCCGTCGCAACTCAACTCCACAGCTGCAACGACCTCCGCACCGGCCCAGGCAACGCCCTCGACCAAGCGGGCCCCGGGAGCCAGGCATTCCCCGTGCCGCGGTCGGGTGATCTCGGATTTCGGTAGCATCATGCCGACCACCTCCTCGCGCACTCCCCGAGCGCTCTTCCGCTTGACGGTGTACTTGACGCTCTGGAAGAATCCGCGGAATGGCTCGTTGACGACCTGTATTGCGCGCAACCATTTGACGGAAGCAACTCCGTACCACCCCGGCACCACCAGCCGCGCCGGGTAGCCGTGCTCCTGGGTCAGCACTTGGCCATTCATTCGTAGCGCCACCAGCGTGTCGGGATGCAGCGCCATGTCCAGTGGCAGGCTGCGGGCGAAGCGCACATCTCCGTCAACACCTCCCTCGGTTCCGCTGTCAGAGCCCTCAAACACCACTTCGAGCGCCCCTTCCCTGATGCCTGCCAGCTCAAGCAGGTCCCGCACCGGCACGCCAGACCACTCGGCGTTGCCTACAGCACCAATGCCCCACTGCACTCCGGGCACGTCGCCTTCGAGAAACGAACGGCCGTTCCCGGCACACTCGAGCGTGGCGAACAGGTCCGTCTGCGACATTGAATCGAGGTTCTTTCGGTTCAGCCGAAGGCTCCGCTCCACAAAGCCGGCTATATCGAGCGTCCAGTTTGCAACGTTGAGCGACGGGCTGTCGAAATGATTTCGGACATAGAAGTCGTTTGTCGGCGTGACCCAGGTGCGGAAGGATTCGACCGGCGTTTCGCTGTTTTCTGGCGAGCTCGTGATCACCCGCCGGCCTGTGATCTTCATACTGGGATCATACTCCCCTAAATGGCTGTTTACAATAGCCTTATATCTCCTGATTGTTGATCGGGATAGTAGGGAAAACATAAGCGTTCGAGCGGGCCGTGAAAGGCGGCCGTGGAGCAAACGATTGAGGTTTGCTTCTCAGTCCGGACAGAGGAGTTCGACGAAGACGTTATTGACGGGCTCGTTCTACTCGTGACAAGTATCTAGTTTGCCGCGGCCCTGCGTCTGGCCCAGATGGATCCAGTTGGCGGCGCACTAGCAGGTGCCCTGGAAACGCGGAGATTCGCAGAACGTTTCGCCAGCAACAAATCGTGGCCGTGCTGGGTGAGCCAGTGGGCCCCGTCACGCATCCAGCGGCTCGAGACCCGGATCGCGGGCTCGGGGTGGACAGTTTGGTTCCCGCCCAGATTCAGGCCGGCAAACAGGAGAACAAAGCCGTCTGCGGCGGCAGCTGTGCACAGGAGGACCTCCATGCCGGGTCCGAAAGGCTCTCCCGCGAATTCGACAAGAACCTGCTTGGGGCGCACCAGCCCACCAAGCGCACAAGCGTCTTCCTCGAGCAGCTGGAATCCCATCCCGCCTAGCGCATCCGGCGCTACGCCGTAGACCTGTCTCCTCGTACAGGGACAGGATCTCGGACCGGCGCGCGGGCCACTGGTCGGGTCCTTCGACAGTCCGGCCGTCGGCTCGGCGCAGGATGTCCGGCAAGACGCATTTCGGCACCCTGGCTTCGTCGTAGTTGGCGCCGGCGGGGCTGGCCCCACCCGACCGAGACCGTGACAGCAACGATCATCAGCGTCGCGAGCAACCTCCCGAGCAGATTGGATTCGACTCGAGGGGGCGGTTCGGGTATTCTTACGCCTGTGACTCCCGAGGGAATCCTCGCCGTCATCGTGGTGGCCGGTGTCATCGTGGCGCTGGCGACGAACCGGGTCGCCGTGGAAACGGCGCTGCTTGCCGGCCTGCTGATCCTGATTCTGCTCGGCACGGTGGATCCGCAGGCCGCGCTGTCGGGCTTCGCGCATCCTGCCGTCGTCGCAATCGCCGCGCTTTTCGTCGTGGCTGCGGGGCTGCGCGAGACCGGGGCTACGACAGTCGCCGCGCCCCTGCTCCTCGGTCGCCCGAATTCAATGGCCTTCGCGCAGTTTCGGCTCATGGTGCCGGTGGCCCTGCTTTCCGCGTTCATCAACAACACCCCAGTTGTGGCGATGTACCTGCCGCTCGTGCACGACTGGGCTAACCGGATTCGGATGAGCCCTTCGAAGTTCCTGATTCCACTCAGCTTCGCTTCGCTCCTAGGCGGGCAGCTCACCTTGATCGGCAGCGCGTCCAACCTTATCGTGATGGGCCTGTACCTTCAATACCTGCAATCCGCCGGACTCCCCGCCCCGACCCACGTGCTGGAGTTCTGGGGGCCCGCACTGCTCGGCCTGCCTGCCGCCGTGGTCGGGATCGCTTACCTCATGGTTGCCTCGCGAGTCCTCATCCCGGATCGACTGGCCGTCCCCGATGATCTCTCGGAGGCCGAGGAATGGACGGTCGACATGGAAGTGATCCCGGGGTCCCTACTGGCGGGCGCGAGAATCGAATCGTCCGCCTTGCGGGAACGCCAGGGGCTTCGTCTGTACGAAATCGAGCGGCACGGGACCGTGATCGAGTCGCCCGCACGGGACACGCGGCTGGAGTCCGGAGACCGACTCGGATTCACCGGCAATCTGGACTCGATTGTGGCCTTGTGGCGAGTCCGCGGACTGGCCCCGCCGGAGCGCCGCAAATCCGGCGTCGTCACGGACCCGGACAAACGCGAGCTCGTGGAGGCTATCGTGGCCCCCGGCTCTTCGCTGGTCGGGCGCACTGTCCGTGAGACGCGGTTCAGGACCCTGTTCAACGCCGCGGTCGTGGCCATCCGGCGCGGCGGGGCCACGCTGCGCACCAGGATCAGGGACGTCCGGTTCGAACCAGGCGATGCCCTCCTGCTCGAGGCATCCAAGGGCTTCGTCCGATCGCACCGGAGTTCGCGCCAATTCTACGTCGTCTTCGCCGTTCCCGGATTCGTTGCGACCCGTCACAACCGGCTGCGGCGGGCCACGGCGGTGTTTCTCCTGCTGGTCGCGGGACTGATTGCGGCGCCATGGGAACCCGTGATCGTGTGCCTGGCTGCAGCGCTCCTGATGGTTGGCCTGGGCTGCGTCCGGCCCCCCAGGGCACTCGCGGAGGTGTCCCTTCAAGTCATCGTCGCGATCGCGGCCGCGCTCGGCATGAGTGCGGCCTTGGAGCAGACGGGCGCCGCCAGTGTCATCGCGGGTTGGCTTCTCGATGCTTGCCGCGACATTGGCCTGGGAGACCGCGGCATGCTCTTCGTGATGATCCTGACCGCCTCGGGCTTCTCCCAGCTCATCACCAAGAACGGCGCGGCAGCGCTGATGTTCCCGGTCGCCAAGGCGACGGCAGACGCGCTCAACGTCCACATCGAGCCGTTCGTGTTCAGCCTGATCTTCGCCTGCGGTCTGAGCTTCCTTTCCCCGGTGGCGTACCAGACGAACCTCATGGTATACGGCCCGGGCGGGTACCGATTTCTCGACTTTGCCCGGATCGGCGCGCCGCTCACGATCCTGCTGGCCGCCTTGGGAGCCATCATGTGCCCACTGGTGTTCCCGTTCCGCCCGGTGCCGTGAGGAATCGCCCTAGACAGCCCGCGGATGCCGAAACCGGTTTGAGGGCTCGCTCCTCTGTCAAGCGCTGGGTATGGCCCCATGCCGGAACTACCGGTCATCGTCATCTACATCGAAGTGCTCGAGTCTCGGGTCGGCGGACAGCCCTTCGAGACCGTGCGAATCGTGAGCCCCCTGCTCCCGCGGACAGTTGAGGCCCCCGCTCGAGGCCTGGCCCGGCAAGCGCGTGCTCGGGTTGCGACAGCTCGGGAAACTGATAGCAATGGGTCTTGAGGACGACTCCCGGCTTGTGTTGCACCTGACGATCGCCGGGCGCCTGCATTGGCGGTTTCCGCGCGCGAGGGTGCCGGGCAAGCGCGGGCTCGCCGCATTCGAGTTCCCGACCGGCGCCGTCCTGCTGACAGAGGCCGGATCGAAGAAGAGGGCTTCGCCGCATGTCGTACGCGACGAGGAAGCTCTCGGGGAACTCCATCGCGGGGCCCGGAAGCACTGCAAGCCTCGCTCACCGAATGCCGGCAGGCAACCTACAGCCGGAACCGCACCCTGAAGCGCACCTTGACCGACCCCGCTGTCTGCAGCGGTATCGGCAACGCCTACTCCCACGAGATCCTGCACCGCGCGCCTGTCAACGGCCACCTTGACCGGCCACAGGCCGAGCGCCTGTACGAGTCGACTCGCGATCTGTTCTCGGAATGGGTGAAACGCTTGTGCCAGAAATGCGGGGGAGGGTTTCCGGAGAGGGGCACGGCGTTCCGGGAAGGTATGGCTGTCCACGGACGCTACGGCAAGCCGTGTTCGGAGTGTGGCGCCCCTGTGCAGCGCATCTAACGATCGCTGCCAGGCCAGGGGAAGGCGCTGGTTTTGCCGCAGCGGGGCTCGCCCAGATCCTCAGCATGTTCTTCATGGTGACCTAATAGTGTCGCGTTAAGGTCGCTGAGTTGACTCGTAAGACAGGTCTTTTGAATCACTTACGAGGGCTTTCAAGTGTTAGAGACTTGAATGCCGAAGGCACGGTGGAGCCCAGACGGTGTGCGTGTGCTGGGGACGGACCGGCCTTTCATCCTTTGGATCCATCAGGATGCCCCATAGATGCTTTGGGGGTGTACCTTGGTCAGACCCTTTTCTCTCAAGTCATGCAGTTGCTTTCGTGGGGAATTACATACCTGGCTTGACGGACGCCCTATGCTCAAGATTTCGCGGCGCGACGGTGGGAGTCGAACCCACATCCCTGTGCGAGGGCCTCGGTTACCAACCGAGTGCGTCTGCTAGCGCCGTACGGGCTTCCGTGTAGCGCTAGCAGGCCTTTCACTTGCCAAAAATCTTCATCAAGGAACCCAGTAAGCCCACTATCACAACCACCACCCAGAGTGCGTTCTTCCACACCCATTCCCGCGTGGCGAAGGTTCCTAGATCCTTGACCTTCTGGCCCACCCATTCCCGCGTGGCGCAAGCATCTACATCCTTGCGAAGCTCCAAGATTTGTAGATCAATACTATGAAACCTCTCCCCTGGGTCGGGACGCTCCTGGGGGTCGGGTTCGCCTATTCCGTGGCCAGCCATTCCCAAAGGCCCTTGTCGTAATAGCCAGAATAGATGTGGTTCAGCCGGAACACGACGCCCGAAACGATCCTGTCCTCACCCTTGATCCCCACTGTCTCGGCCAGCTTCTGGGATGTCATAGCGGTGCGGACTAGGTACGAATTGGTGTCCAGCTCCCACCAACCGTCCCGAGCGATTGCATCCTTCATCCTTTTTATGGCGTCCTCGTTCTCCTCAACGAAGAAGACGTGATAGACGCGTTCCATGACTACTGTTCCTCCCTTGGCGGTCCCTGGCCCAGCCTCCGGATCTGCCGCGCCCGATCGGGCCGTCCCTGCCGTTCCAGCTTCCGGTCGGCTTGCCGGAAGATATTGCGGAACAATGCCTTGACCCGCTTTTCCGCGGATGGGGTGTCTCTCATGGGCGCATTGTACAACTCGTGACAATTCGCGACAACTGGTACACTGTGCATGGATCGTTGCCGGAGAGCCCGAGTCGGGCCTCCTGCCGAATACAAGAGCCGTTACCAGGGCAGGGGGTAGCTTCCCGGCTCGCGGTGAATACGCAGGGCATCTCTCTCTCCGAGCGACGATCCAAGGCCCGGCACCATGGGTCCGGGCCGGGAGAGACCATCATGAGCAAGACTCACGTTCTTCTGGTTGTTGCTGTGCTCGCGGTCATTGCCGGAGGCAGCATTATCGGGCAGATCACGCCCCGCCGCCGCCCCGTCGCCAGTAGGCCTACAGGGTGAGCAGATGGAGTGGGATATGTTCGATGCGGATAGCCTTGTCTGGGCCACAAACCCGGAAAGCGGCGCAAGGACGCCTAGGACCGTCCCGAAGGTGTACATCTTCAACAAGCGCACTGGCAGGGTCTACGAGTTTCTTAATACCTGCGAAGGGCGCGAGAACGGCTGCTTTGGCGATGTGCCGATGGCCGACCAGCGCGCAGGTTACTGGACGACACCGGAACCCTTCAAGCACAGCGGCGGCCAGCCGGACTAACTGCGGCTACGCCAGTCCTCCAGGAACTCGTGCCCCTTCCATGTAAGGGCCTCGATCTTGTCCGTTTCCGGCAGGTGGCCTGGCATCCTGCTTGTTTTGAATCGAATAAATCCGGCCTCAGCGCACAGATCAACGTGGCAATTAACAACATTCTTGTCGTGACCGGATATCTCCGGGCGCGGCATGTGCGTACCTGGCTTCCCCTCTTCCTCGAAATATCGAAGGATCTCGAAGATGAGCTGCAGGTTTCGCTTCACCCAACCAGATCCTTCCACGTGAGCCGTCTTCCCTGCATGCCGGCGAAAACAGCGCCCAGTGCGTCCAGCGTGCCCATCCCCTGAGGTTGTAGCGCCCGGCGCACTCGTCCACGTACCGGTGGGTGTGCTTGGCGCTCCACCAGTGGTACACGCCCATGTAGCCGCGCTTGAGAAGTGCCCAGATCGACTCGATGCCGTTGGTGTCGACATCCCCCCGCACGTACTGGCCGCGCGAGTGGTTCACTGACTGACGATTCCGGACCCAGTGGTAGATCACGCTCTCGTCCGTGAATACGTCGGCCCCGCGCTTGACGTTGCTCTCGATCATCGCTTCAGCGGCGTACTGCGTGGCGTTCTCGACGGGCCCGGCAACCACCCTGCCGGTCTCCCGGTCCTTGATACCGATCACGGGCGTCTTGCCGACAGCGCCGCGGCCGTTCCTGATCTTCTTGTCCCAATGGCGATTCTTGTTTTCCCCGCCCAGGTAGACCTCATCCACTTCGACCGGTCCGGAGAACATGCCACACTCGCTCTTCATAGCGTACCGGAGCCGGTGGGCCATAAACCAGGCTGATTTCTGCGTGATGCCCAGGTCGCGGCCGAGCTGCACGCTCGACACGCTCTTGCCGCGCATCATGAGGAACGCTGCGACCAACCACTTGTGCAGCGGGATCTGGCTGCGTTCCATCACTGAGCCGGTGCGCAGGCTGAAATACTTCTTGCACTCGCAGCAGCGATACGGCATTGGCCTGGCTGCTGGGACGTCCTGCACGCTGCCGATGCAGCCGCAGTGGGGACAGAACCGCTCCCCGTGCGGCCAGCGCTGCTCTTCCAGACATCGTGTGGCCGCGTCCTCGTCAGGGAATTGCTTGAACAGGGCTACCAGGCTAAGATGGTCCATGTATTGAGCGTAGGGCGTCCGTCAAGCCAGGTATGTGATTCCCCTTTCGTGGATAGCGTTCTCGCGAGTTGAGGCTTGCTACTGGGCCGACCGTCGCGTCGGCAGTCTGAACTGCGCCCAGCAGTTCCGGGCCATGGCGCTTGCCCAACGCACCAAGCGCCGGAACCTGCGGTTATTAGCTTCCGCTCTGGGCGCCGTTCCGACCGACTTGTACCATGCCGGCTTTACCTCCCGGATCCATGTCTCGACGCTGGCTGGCGCTAGCCGGAATCGCTCCTGGCGCATCCACGCGGCTCTGGCTCAGCGACTGATCAACCGCGCCCGCGCTCTGTGTGCGGGCGAGCATTTCGGCCTGGAATTGGACGAAGCCGTTCACCCGCTCGACTCCTCCACCGTCGATCTGTGTCGGTCCGTATTCCGTTGGGCGTAATCGTTCGAGCTAGGCCTGGAACTCGCCGAGGCTGTCCGATGGGGGAGCTTGGCGGTAATGGTGCAAACGCTAGAGGGTGGCGCTCGGCGACATTTTGAAGACATTGTCGATGAGTTCACGTGCATGGGGTGGTACCCGCTCGAGCGACGTAGGAATCCCCAGTGCACGCGTATCTTCCACGGCGCGCTGGAGGACCATTGCTCCCGTCACGTCAATCCTCCCCAGTCCTTCGAGGTGAAAGATCACTCTTGAGAAGCTGCGCACATCGGCAAGGCGGCTGAGGAGAGTCTCCTCCAGGCGCGGAGCCGAAGCGAACCAGAGGACTCCCGTTACTTCCAGGTGCAGCACGTTGTCTTCGATCCAGCTGTTGAATCCAGCCCGTCGTTCCCGCCAGACGTGGATGGCGAGCGACATGAGGATGCCCAGGAGAAGGGCGTCTTCGACCCGCGGAGCCAAGAGGAGACAAAGCCCGAGAGTGAGCCACATCACCAGTGCCTGAATCCTCGAGATCGTCCACGCGCTCAGCAGCAGCCGAGGGCGAACCAGACCGCCAACCGCCGCAATCACAATCCCGGCCAGCACGGCCCTAGGCAGCGCGGAAAGCATCCCGGCGACGGGAAGGAAGAGGAGCACGGTCAGGCCCGTGACGGCCCCTGACCAGCGGGTGACGGCGCCGGACAGGTGGTTCAGGCTACTGCGCGACAGTGATCCGTCTACCGGCATACCTCCGCAGATTCCCGAGACGAGGTTCGCCGCACCTTGGGCCAGGAATTCTCGGTCTGGGCTCCAGCGGGCCCTGTCCTGAGTTACGAAACTTCGAGCGATGGCGGCGGTTTCGGCAAAGCCAACCAGTGCGATTACCACTCCGGGGAACACGAGAGCGGGCAGATGACGCCAAGGCAGCACGAGGCTCAGCGGCGGCAGCCCACCTTGGATGCTTCCGACAATCGGACCTTCATAGCTCGTGAGAACGGAGAACACCACGCCCCCGATCACGGATGCCAGTGCACCTGGGAACAATGGGTGTATCGAGCGTGCCGAAAGAGTGATGACGACGGTCAGGACGGAGAGCGATAGGGAGATCAGGTTCCATTCGCCCGGGCTGGCCAGCACGCGAAGCATGTTGCCCACGGGTCCACTCTCCTCGGAGACCGACAGCCCGACTGCGGACGGGAACTGTGACAGGAGGATTAGGATTGCCGCCCCCGACGTGAACCCGCGCACGACCGGTTGTGACATCAGATACGTGACCTTGCCCGCGCGCACGGCCGCTACGGCCAGACGTATCAGGCCGACGACGAGGGCGAGGAGAGTAGCTGCTCCAGCGTATTCGCTGGTTCCCTGTGTGGTGATCGCGACCAGAGAACCATGGGTGAGGAGTGCAGTAAGGGCAACGGGACCGGTCTGGAGGTACGGGCATGAGGCGAACAGTCCGCAAGCGAGGAGGGGAAGCGTGGATGCGTACAGCCCCTGTATGCTTGGCAGGCCCGCTAGCTCGGCATAGGCCATGCTTTGTGGGATGATGAGCAGCGCGACACTCAGTCCTGCTACGAGGTCCCGCGAGGATGCACGGCGTCCAGTCCAGGCTGTTGCCCCGATGGCGGGACGGCTCCCTCCCGACGCGGAGTCGCGCCTAGACCCATCACGCAGGCGTTTGATCCAGTTCAGAGTGGAGTACCAAGCGACCCTTAGTGTGGCCACATGGTCGCCATTGTGATCTCTTGATCCGCTCATGCAGTGGACTCCGCATGGCTGGCTCCAAGCACCGCCTTCGACCGCGTGCAACCGGACCCGTATCCCGAGAGCGACTCCCCCCTGCGCGCGCGGACTCTTCCACAGCAGCTCCGGAAGAAGCGGTGCCCGGGGCATTGCCGCGTCTCCCGTTCCCGTGGATTCGGCATGAAGTGAGGTGGCTACGGAGTGGTGGACAGTTGAGTGTGCGGCAGCTGCAGCAACTCCAGAGGGGAGGCACCATGATGGGGCAGGGGGCTTGAGATGTCAAGTGGCGAGGGTGTAGCAGAAGGAGGGACTGCCCCCTAAGTGCTAACTTATTTACCGAACCGCTATCTGGTATGGTGTTGGCATGAGCGGAACGGCGGCGAAGGCGGCTTCGAACGAGGACTGGGACTTACTGCTGACGTTCTTTCCCGACAACTGGCGGGATTTGGCGACCGAGACGGGCGCGTTGAAGGGACTGCGCAAGAACGGGTCGGCGGAGAGCCTGCTACGGACATTGCTGATCCATCTCGGCTGCGGGCATTCGTTGCGCGAGACCGTCGTGCGGGCACGCGAGGCAGGCTTGGCGGACCTGTCGGACGTGGCCCTGCTCAAGCGGTTGAGGAAGTCCCGCGACTGGCTCTACGCGCTGTGCGTGGCATTGTTCCGAGAGCATGGCATTGCGGTCTCGGCGGGCGAGGGCTTCCAAGTGCGGACATTCGATGCCACGACCGTGCAGGAGCCCGGTCGGACCGGGTCGTTGTGGCGCTTGCACTACAGCGTCAACCTGCCTTCGCTGGGCTGCGACTTCTTCAAGTTAACCGCCACCGAAGGGAGCGGTACGGGTGAGTCTTTCACGCAGTTCCCGATCCGCCCGGGCGATTACGTGCTCGCCGGCCGGGGCTATTCGACCGGGGTTGGCATTCGGCACGTGGCGGCGGCCGGTGGCTACGTGACGGTCCGCGCAAATACCGGGTCGCTGATGCTGGAAACCACTGCAGGCGGGGAGTTTGATTTACTGTCCTCGGTCGAGTCCGTGCGCCAAGCCGGGCCTGTTGGGGTGTGGACGGCCCGTACGACCGCAAAGCCTGGGCCGCCCGTGGCGGGCCGGATCTGCGCCCTACGCAAGACCGACGAAGCCATCGAGGTCGCGCACGCCAAGATTCACCAGACAGCCCGCCACAGCGGCAAGCGGGTCCAGCCCGAGACGCTGCGCTTCGCACGCTACGTGATAGTCTTCACGACCTACCCCCCGGAGGCGTTCCCGGCCCAGCAGGTGCTGGAGTGGTACCGCCTGCACTGGCAGGTAGAGTCGGTGTTCAGGCGCTTCAAATCCATCGCCCAGCTCGGACACCTGCCCAAGCATGACGACGAAAGCGCCAAGGCTTGGCTCTACGGCAAGCTGCTGATCGCGCTACTGGGCGAGAAGGTCGTCCGCCATGCGATGGCGGTTTCCCCGTGGGGATACGACGTGGCGCAAGGACCGGACTCGCAGCCCCTGGCGTGACTTCAAGCTCGCACTCAACCAGATCACCCGAGCGATCGAGCCAGCGTTCTCTCTGCGGCGAATGCTCGAGGAGTGGCATCAGATCTCGCAATCTCTCGCTGAACCACCCAGACGCCGGTTGAATCAAGTGGACAGCCATTTGCCTCATCATTTTCCCAATCAATTAAGTTAGCGCTTACGCGGACCCCGCTACCACGTCCTCTACGCCCCCACCTATGCCTCCTGGATCAACCAGGTCAATCAGCAGGCCATCCGCCGCGGCTCGTTCTCCAGCGTCAGGGAGCTGACCAGCAGAATCAACGCCTTCGTGGAACAGTACAATGCCCAAGCCAGCCCCTTCGCCTGAGTCGCAACGGCCGAATCGATCCGCGCCAAGATCGCACAACTTTGCTCACTGATTGCCGGGACGCGACAGTGGTCGCTTCCGACACCACGTTACAATAGCCTCAAGACAGGTCATGTTTTGCGAGGGCTGCGGCTACGAAATTGAGGAGGGCGACACCTTCTGCAGCAAGTGCGGCCGTGCAGTCACCGGATCGGGTCGAAGGACTCGGACTCGGATCTGTCGGCGCCGGCGGGAAGGCCGGATGATCGCGGGAGTTTGTGCCGGAGTCGCAAGATATTTCGACAGAGACGTAGCCGTGATCCGCATCGTCTGGGCGCTCGCCGCACTGATTCCACCGTTGTTTCCTGGTATCGCCGCCTACGTGATCGGTTGGCTCTTGCTGCCCGTCTCAAGCGAGTCGTCATCGGACGATCTCGAACCCGAACATGCGGGCGCGTCCGACTAGGCGCTGGCAGTGATCGAAACTGTCGCCTATGCCCGAGCCGGGGTCTTGGGAAACCCGTCCGACGGTTACTTCGGCAAGACCATCGCCCTGACCTTGCGCAACTTTCGCTCGCGCACGCTGCTATACCCGAGCGAGCGGCTTGAGATTCGACCTTCGGATGCCGACATTCCGGTCTGGAAGAACCTTGAGGACCTCCGGCAACACACTCGCTGGCGCGGCTACTACGGAGGAATCCGGATCATCCGAGCCTTGCTGATGCGCTTCACCGACTACTGTGACGCTGAGGGCATCGAACTTCACGATCGAAATTTCTCAATCGAATACGAATCGAACATTCCCCTACGCCTCGGCATGGGAGGGTCGTCCGCGATCATCACGTCGGCACTCCGGGCGGTAATGCAGTACTACGACGTGCAAATCCCGCTTCCGGTCCAGGCGAATCTGGCTCTCGAGACGGAAACCAAGGAACTCGGAGTCGCCGCGGGCCTGCAGGACCGTGTCGTGCAGGTGTACGAGGGATTGGTCTATATGGACTTCGACCGAAGTTTGATGGACTCGCGCGGATTCGGGGAGTACGAGCACTTGGACAGTGCCCTCCTGCCCAACCTGTACGTGGCCTACCGCACGCAGCTGAGCGAAGGAACGGAGGTCTTCCACAACAACTTGCGCCAGCGTTTCGAGTCGGGCGAAACAGCCGTCGTGGATGCGATGGAAGAGTGGGCCCGCATCGCCGAACACGGCCGCAACGCGCTGCTGGCCGGCGACGTTGACCGGTTCGGCCAGCTGATCGACGCGAACTTCGACTTGCGCGCAAGAATCTATCGGATCAGTGACGCCAACGGGGAAATGGTGGAGGCTGCGCGCCGAACTGGAGCGACGGCCAAGTTCGCAGGCTCAGGGGGGGCAATCATCGGCACGTACCGTGACGAGGAGCATTACAGCTCGCTGCGCGCGGCGTTCCAGAATCTGGGCGTTCGGGTCGTTCGGCCAAAGACGTAGCCGGCATTCGAACTCACGGTTCCCGAGCCGTCGGGCGGTCCGGGCTCCGAAACTCCGGTCGCGAGCCTGATCGGAAGTTGGCGGCAAAACCCGGGGAATCGCCCCACATGCGCTGCACTGGGAACCCTCGTGCCGCGCTCTACCCAGGCGGGCCAGGCATCCTGCCACGCGTGGAAGTCTCGATCCGGCACAGATATTCGTCGGAGCATAGGTAGAGTGTCGATCCCTGCCCTCCCCAGCAGAGGTTTGCAATCCGCAGACCGGTCACGACGCGTCCGAGGACGCTGCCGTCAGCCGTCATCACCCAGACGCCGCCAGGACCGGTTGTAAAGATGTTCCCTGCAATATCCACCTTGATGCCGTCAGGCAGGCCCGGCGCATCGGAGGTCCTGTCGGTCAGGTCCGCCAAGACCTCGCCAGGCCCGAGCGTTCCATCGGAACCCAGGGGGTAACGCATGACCACGGCTCTGCGAGGATTGGACTGCGTGACATACAGATACCGTTCCTCCGGGTCGAATGCGACGCCGTTCGGATTCTCCAACTCCTCGCTGACGAGTACCGCCTCGCGCTCGCCGGCGCGGACCAGGAAGACCCCGCAGAAGGGCAACTCGCGCGACGGGTCGTCGTAGCGGCGATGCAAGCCATACGCGGGGTCGGTGAAATAGAGGTCTCCGTTGGAGCGAAGCACCAAGTCGTTGGGAGAGTTCAATCGCTTGCCCTGGTACGAGTCAACGATTGTCGTCTTGCCACCGCCCAGTTCGAGCCTGGAGACCCTGCGGTCGCCGTGCTCGCATGCGAGCAGCCGTCCCTCGCTGTCGAGGGTCAGTCCATTCGACCCCGGCTCCTTCCCGTAATACGAGACACCGGTGTAGCCAGATGGCTGCATCCAGATACGAGCTCCATCCCGCTCGCTCCAGCGGATGATTGCGTTCCGCGGAATGTCAGAGAACAGCAGGTGCTCGCCGCCAGCCACCCAAACTGGCCCCTCAGACCATGCAAATCCTACCTCAAGCAATTCGATCACGGCATCTCCCGGAATCAGACTGTCCAGCGCTGAATCGAAGCGCTCGACGCGGCCAACGGTCTCGAAAGTCGACATAGAGGGCCATTCTACCCCCGGGGTCAGGGGCACGCCCCTCGGCCAGACAAGTCCATGCATGGCAAGCCCGCAAAGCGGCCCCAGGCTCCCCGCCAGGAGACCTCCTGGGCGGCGCCGATCACGTTGCGGCCCCTAGATGAGGTCGAGCGGCAGCAGCGGGAAGCACGCTCCACGGGAGCGCCGAGAAGTCAAATGGAAGGCGTTCGCGCAGGCGATTCCCCGGGATGGGGCACCGGCCGTGCCGCAGGCGGTCGGGCGGCGCCGAAAACAATTCCAGCCGGACCCGCCTACGGCGGATAAGTTCACGTCAATACGTCAATCCCTTGCCTGGGAATCGTAAAGACGTTACGATAGACTTAGTCACAGTTTCGGCCGTAACCGGAAGTGGGCTTACGCCCGCTTTTTTTGTGGAATCGCGGATGAGCTTTCAGGGCAAGGCAGTGGTGGAGCAGGTTCGTGGCATGGCCGAGCGGATTGTCGTCTCGGAAGGCCTTGAGCTGGTGGACGCGGAGTGGAAGGGCGGATCACGGGGGGGTACGTTGAGGGTCTTCATCGACAACGAAGCAGGCGTCACCCACGCCGACTGCGAGCGCGTCTCCCGCCAACTGTCCGCTGTCCTCGATGTCGAGGATCTCATTCCCGCCACATATAGTCTTGAGGTTTCGTCGCCGGGACTGGACCGGAAGCTTTCAAGGCCTGGTGACTACCGTCGGTTCGCCGGTCGCGCGGCGAAGGTGCGGGTGCGCGAGCCCCTGCACGGAACGCGGCAACTGACAGGGCGCATCGAAGGCAATTCGGATAGCGCGGTGTCGCTTCGGACCGCCAGCGGGGAAACATTGGAAATCCTCTTCGCGGATATCGAGCTTGCTCGTTTGGTCATCGAAGTCTAGGGGTTGTCTGAGAGTCTGGAGGAAGATCGTATGGCGCGGGGCATATTCTCGGAAATCGAGCAACTGAGCCAATACAAGGGCATTGATCCAGACGTCATCCGCGACGCCGTCAAGGACGCGATGCTTGCGGCTGCGCGCAAGCACTATAAGACGGACGAGGACTTGGTGGCAGAGATCAACACCCAGACGGGTGGTCTGGATGTCTACGCTGTCAAGACGGTGACTTATTTGGTGGCGAACCCATCGAGAGAAGTGAGCCTGGCGCAGGCACGCAGACATGATCAGTCCGCCAAGATCGGCTCCGAAGTTCGCTTCCGCAAGCCGACGGCGCCGCTCGGGCGCATTTCGGCCCAAATGGCAAAGCAAGTGATCTTTCAGAAGATCCGCGAGGCCGAGCGTGAAACCGTGTGTGCGGAGTTTGAAGATCGCATCAACACGATGGAGTACTGCACGGTCAAGAGAACGGAAGGGCCCGAGGTGATCGTGGAATTGGGGCGGACCGAGGCTCGCCTGCCACGGCGCGAGCAGTCCAGGCTCGAGACGTTCCAGCCGGGCGACCGC
>JGIcombinedJ30088_10002508_pt1 | contig 17633 bp, 9 predicted proteins | sample PinacodermPK_FD_30088 | JGI IMG/M metagenome (IMG submission 30088)
CCGAATACCATGGTGGTAGCGTTAGGGCATTAAATCTAAAGGACAAGTCCGGGGTGGCGATCGTGATTGATATGGCGCTCCGAGATTCAGTTGAAGCTAGTGAAGAGTCGGAGGCTACTCCGGCGAAAAGCAGGCTGCTTCCACTTTTCAATGGGGCATCTAAACCTAGTCCTGCGTAGCAGTTTCTTCCAGGCTTAGTAGTAAGTGGTTGAAATCGATGGTTCACCGTCGCATCGCAATTTACCTTGCTCTACTAAGTGGAGCACTGCTGCGAAAACACTGCGCGAGGCAGCAGGCCATAAATGCGACCCTACCGCTCGGTACATATCAGGNACCATCGCAGAGATCTCATGATTTCCACGCTTGACTTGCGCCAGAATCTGGTCTTCACGTTCTTNTCGATGAGCGATGAATGCTTGAACGTGTGCCTTCGGACTATCAATTACCGTACCATGTGTGGGCCAATATTCCTGGTCTTCGCGGTCAAGTAACAGATTCAGACTTCGCATGTAATCGCCCATATTCCCGTCAGGTGGTGAGATAACGCTCGTTGACCAACCCATTACATGGTCACCTGAAAATAGCGAGTTAGTCTGTGCTAATTGATAACAGATATGGTTGGATGTGTGTCCGGGCGTATGTACACACTCGACTTGCCAGTTTTTGCCTTCAATGACATCTCCATGACGTACGGTGACATCCGGTTGGAATGCTTGATCTCCTCCTTCCTCTACTTTTACTGGGTCATCTAAACGTGACCCATGTGGGCCAAACCCGTAGGTCTTCGCGTCGCAGTGTTTTTGCAGTTCTCGAGCGAGTGGAGAATGATCCATGTGAGTATGCGTGATGAGGATATGGGTAATGGATTCACCTTTGAGTGCTTGGAGAATCGCATTGAGATGAGAAGTATCCAGGGGACCAGGATCAATGACAGCGACTTCGCCCGAGCCAAGAATGTAGGTTCCTGTACCAGTGAATGTAAACGCGCCAGGATTTCTGCAAATAACCCGTCGTACGTTAGGTCGCACGGACGCAACATCTCCGTACTCAAATTCAAAATCCTTTACAAATGGAATCTCAACTGACACTGGAATCCTCTTAAATTCTCAAGATTAACTTAGTTCTGGGCAACGACACTAGGCAAATTCAGACAGACTAGGCCGACGGATCGTGCGTAGTGCTCTTTCCATGCCGATGATAGTACACGAAACTCCCGATGCCGACGACGCTCCACATTGCGATGATGATCCACTCCGGTCGACCAAGAGCTGCTACGCTCGGCGGAAAATACAAGGTTAATAGTGCAAGACCCAGCACTAGGGCAATGACACCAATCGGCCAACCAAATTTGAGTTTGAATGGACGGTGTAAATCTGGCTCGCGCTTTCTAAGAACCAGAAAAGCAATGGGTACAAAGATATAGGCAACAATCACACCAAAACTACCTGCATTGACCAGCCACACGAGTATGGTGCGACCAAACAACGGCGCAATACACGATAAGACACCTAGAAAGAGTATGCCGATCCAAGGTGTGTTGTACTTTGGGTGAATTTCTGCGAATTTTTGCGGAAGGAATCCACTCTCCGCTAATGCATAGAGCACGCGGCTACCACCAATGATGAAAGCATTCCAGCTGGTCAAAATTCCACCGATTCCTCCTATCACCAAAAATATTCCAGCGCTTGGATGGTTCCATAGTGCTTTGGCCGCTTCTCCGCTAGACATATCCGTGCCCGAAAGTATGTCTCGAGGCATGGAAGATGCGACGGCGAAGGATATAGCTGAATACCACGCTACGGCCATTACAACCGAAATAATTAGTAATACTCCAACTTTATGCAGAGGGACTTTTATTTCCTCAGCTGATTGTGGGATGACATCGAAACCCACCAAATATGCCGGGACCATGATGACTATCAAGAGGATTCCACTCGCCGGTATGGCAATCAATGGATCGAGATGAACGGCACTTCCGCCTATAGCCGCACCAGTGAATAGCACAATACCAGATAGCAAAATAATGCAGGTCACTATGGTTTGGACAATGGCAGCTGGCCTAATCCCAATGACGTTTATCCACGTCATGACAACGGAACCGGCAATCCCAACCAGTACAAATCCCAAGTCCACATCGAACGATTCAAGAGTCCAAAGCGCATAAATCCGAATCTGCGGTACCAGGTACTCAACAGCGGTCGGTAGAGCAACTGCCTCAAACACACAAACCGTGCCATAGGCCATCAGTAACGCCCAGGTACAAAGGAACGACCACGAAGGTCCAAGCGCACGCCAGGTATACACATGCTCACCGCCTGTTTTAGGTAGAGCTGATGCCAGTTCTGCATAGGTCAATGCGATGAAGAGAATGACAATACCACCACCGGCAAAGGCTAACAGTACTCCGAGACTTCCTGCTTGTTCTACCCAATAGCCAGAGAGTAATACCCAACTCCAGCCAATCATGGCCCCGAAAGAAAGAGTCAAAACTTCCCTTTGTTTTAGGACTCGGCGAAATCTGGTGGTGCGATCAGTCATTGCTGTACTAGTTTAATTGTCCAACCGAATGAAATGAACTAGGCGATTTTCATAACCTAAAGAATTGAGAGATCATCTTCCGAACAAGCGTTTTTTTGAGTAAACTAATATTGTCAAGAAATATCAATGTTTCTTATGATAACTAATTCGTGGACACTAGATATTGGCTGAATAAGACCTAAATTTAAGAGATATCCAACTATGCCACTTCAAGAATTTGCAGTAAATCAAGCAATTGCTGAGGTACTCAATCAAATGAGTTACAACTGGGAGGTTACTGCTGAACTATCCGATGAACTACGAGAAGGTAGAGGCTTGCGCTTAGATCTTCTGGTTTCAACGATTCAGCGCTCCTACGTTGCTATAGAAAATGAATTTACGCCGGCTCTTACGGTAGAGTCGGACGCCGTTAACCGAGTTGGTAAAACTCTGACTCGAACAGGTAGGCCATTGGCACAGGTTGTAGCCCTCAAAACTCCTTCGTCATTAAAAAACTGTCGCAGTACTGAGGAGGTGAAAGACCTCCTCCCGTCGATCAGTTTTGAGTTCGCGCTATTTCAAGGTCACTTTGATCTATCGAATGAGGATTCGGAAAATGAAATATTGCGTACGCCATCTAACGACCGATTTCTCACCGGGGGACTGGCAATCCTCGCCGAATTTCTAATGAACTCGAGCGTAAACAATCGCACGCTACAAGATTCTCTACATGAACTTGGACTCGGTGTGCAGGACTCAATTGCAATCTTGAATAAGGTGGCTTTAAGAACAACCGAATTGAAGTCACGTGAGGCCGAACTGTTCCGTCGGACCTTTTCCGATGAAGATATCCAACAAGGACTCGGAATAACCTCGACCGTTGTGATCAATGCAGTACTCTTTCAAGAAAGACTATCTTCACAATACCCAAACTTACTGTCGCTGGCCCAGTTAAAACGTCAGAATCGACTCAACCAGTCAGGATTGATTGAGCAATGGGAAGAAATCCTTCAAATTGATTACTGGCCCGTCTTTTCTGTCGCAATCAGTGTTTTAAGAAATATCAACGATCCCAATCGAGTCTCACGATTTATCCAAAGATTATTCAAGCTAACCCAGATACTAGCTGGCCTTAGAACAGTCAAAACGAACGATCTGTGTCGTGTCATTTTTCAACGATTCATGACAGATAGAAAACATTTAGCATCGTTCTACACACGTGCAGAATCAGCAACGCTTCTCGCCAACTTAGCAGTACCGAAGTTAGACTGGAGTGATAGAGATGTTTACAGCAACTTCAAAATTGCTGACTACGCCTGTGGTTCAGGCACTCTAATCAATGCTGCCTATCGTCGACTTATACGTCTTCACGAAGACCAAAATGGTAATCCAAGAGAATTGCATTCCGTAATGATGGAAGAGAACTTAACTGGCGCGGATATTGTTCCCTCAGCGGCACAAGTGACAGCAACTTTGCTCTCCTCGTTATTTCCTTATGAAACCTACGGGAAGTCAAAGGTTGTTGTACCTAAGTATGGACTTGGGCAGGATGGGAAAGAAGTATCTTTAGGCTCCTTGGAACTATTGGATGACAAACAGATGCTGGAGACGACATTTCCCAATCCGGTCGCTAAAGAAGCGGTAGGTCTGAAGGGTCCGGGAGAGTTTTCTTATCAACTGTCATTCAAACAAGGTTCTCAGGATCTGGTCATCATGAATCCTCCCCATGCCCGTTCAATGTTTGATTGGATAGAGGAAAGAGAAGGTACGTGGAAACCATATACCGCGTTGTCGAACTCGACTGCCACACAAGAGAGCATGCGAGTAAGAGAAACCCAACTTTCATCAAAGATACCCTGTTACAACCACTATCAGTCGATGCCTTCTATGTTCTGTGGCCTAGCACACCGAATGCTCAAAGAGGGAGGAACTTTTGCCTTTGTCTTACCCATTGCATCTGTACAGGCCACATCTTGGAGTAAATTCCGCAAGATGCTCGCAAACGATTACTTCAATGTCCTAATTGTTAGCATCGCGCAAAAAAACGCTTCCAGTTGCAGTTGGTCGGCAGATACGAACCTCGCTGAAGTTTTGGTCATTGCTCGAAAGAAAGTTCACAAAACGAGTAATCACGGGCTTCCAGCAGGAAGGGCCTTCGTAGTAAACCTGTATGACAGACCCATAAACACTTTGATTGCGGCACACTACTCCTCTGTGATTCTTGACACTATCGAATCCAACCTGATTCGAGCAATCGAAGATGAACCCAACGGCGGTACTCCTGTGAAAGTAGCAGAACAAACAATTGGAGAAGCGCTTTCAGTTCCGCTCTCAGAGAGTCCTTTGCACGCGACCGGGATTAGAGATTCGATTTTGGCACAATGGAGTCACCAACTGAAATCTGGACTCCTTTGGTTTCCAAGGAGAATCCGTTTAGAGAAACCGTTGATTACGGTAAGAAAGATTAGTTCCTTTGCAACTGTAGGGTTCGCAGACAACAATATTGCGAATAACCAATCAGCTGCATTTGATCGTATCGAAGCAACTCCTGTCCCAGCTTTTCCAATGATTTGGAAACACGACTCAAATAGTCAGCGGCAAATGAAGATTGAACCAGACCAAGAAGGCAGAATTCGACTCAATAAAGAGGAACACGCTTCTAGGATTTTGGATCGTAGAAGCCATGCAGTCATGGCAAGAGAAGTTTCGTATTCCTCCCAGTCATTGATCTGTGGTTATTCCCACGAGAGGGTGATAGGTGGTCGGGGTTGGCCGAACATCAAACTAGAAACTTCGGAGCAAGAAAAGGCATTCGTACTCTGGGGAAACACATGCTTAGGGCTGATTAGCTATTGGTATTACTCAAGCCGTCAGCAGGTAAGACGCAACATAGTTACTGTTTCAAGTATTAGGGATATTCCTTGGTTAGATCCAACTTCACTGACGAAGAACCAACTCTTGAAAACTTCACAGTTATTCGATGAATATGAAAGCGAAACTTTCCTACCCGCTGGCCAGGCAAATAAGGACCCAATCCGCATGCAATTAGACAAGCAATTCCTAGTAGGAGTCCTTGCTTTTCCAACAGATGTTTACAAGGCCGTAGAGATTCTTCGTGACAAATGGTGTAGCGAACCAGCCGTGATGTCAAACTAGATTCTTGGGGGCAAACCAAAGCCTTTTCCGGCATCCTTGAACCAATGAAATATCTCAGTAATTCGGAGATGGTTCTACCGAGTCTCCGATCCTATTTTGCTTCCATAACATCCTGACTTCGAAGGTCGCTGTGACTAAGTGATTGATTTAGAATAATACGTAGTGCGATATAAGCACCACACTTATGTATTTCAGGAAGTAATGAATATGAATTTTATTCAGATCAAATGTCCATGTACTATTTCTTATCTTCTTTTGATAAGTTACTAATTATCTGTATGCTGCAAGAAAAGCGCATTTCCACCTGAGTAAAAACCATGGCACTTCAAGAAGCCACATTTAATAACGCGCTAGCAGAGATGCTAAATCAGATGAGTAATAACTGGGAGGTCACGGCGGAATTAACAGAGGAATTTCAAGAAAAAAAGAGTCTAGTACCGGACATCCTAATCGCTACAGATCAAAGAACCTATGTTGCGATAGAAAATGAATTTGCTCCAGCCTCAACAGTGGAGTCCGATGCGCTTAGTCGGATTGGCAAGAAGCTTTCTCGGTCAGGTACTCAACTAGCACAGGTAGTAGCACTTAAAACACCTCTATCAATGCGAGAATGCCGAAGTGTCAATGAGGCCAAAAGAAAGATCCCTACTATAAATTTTGAGTTTGCTCTTTATCAAGGTCATTTTGACCTTTCGCAAGGCGATGAAGCGGTGGGTGAAATATACCGCACTCCTTCTAATGACAGTCTTCTTCAAGGAGATATCGAGACTCTTGCTGAATTTCTAATCAACTCAAGTGTGAACAATCGCACGTTGCAAGCGTCTCTTCACGAACTAGATCGGGGTGTACAGGACTCTATCGCAATTCTGACTGAAGCTGTATCAAAGAATTCCCAATTGAAATCGGATTTTGCCGAACTATTCCGTCAGACCTTCTCTGACGAGGATATGCAACAAGGGCTTGGAATTGCAACAACTGTTGTCATCAATGCAACACTATTTCAGGAACGACTGTCAACTAAATATGCTAACGTACTTTCACTAGCGCAGATGAAGAGCGATAACCTACTAAATCAATCGGGATTGATCGAGCAATGGGAAGAAATACTCAAAATCAACTACTGGCCAATTTACTCCATCGCGATTGGTGTCTTGAGGAATATTGCTGACCCCTATCTTGTTGCTCAGTTTATTAAGAGACTATCGAAGACAACGCAGAGTCTAGTTGAACTGAAAATTGTTGAAACACACGATCTATGCGGCGTAATTTTTCAACGATTCATGACGGACAGAAAATATCTAGCATCCTTCTATACACGTCCTGAATCTGCGAGTCTACTCGCCTATCTTGCAGTGCCAAAACTTGACTGGAGCGACAAGGAGGTATACAGCAACTTTAAATTTGCTGACTACGCCTGTGGTACCGGCACTTTAGTCCACGCCGTTTACCGTCGGCTCATCCATCTTCACGAATTTAGAGGTGGAGAACCAGGAGAATTGCATGATGTAATGATGGGAAAAAATATCAGTGGCGCAGACATTGTTCCTTCAGCCACACATTTGACTGCTACCTTACTGTCTTCACTTTTCCCTGACGAAACCTACGACAACTCCATGATCGTGGTCCCGAATTATGGAGTTGGTCAAAATGGAACAGACGTATCTCTGGGTTCTCTAGAGCTCTTGGATGACGATCAGGTTTTAAACACGATGTTCCCCAATCCAGTGGATGGTGAAGCAGTCGGCCCCAAGAATCTCGATGGCTTCTCTTATCAGATGTCGTTTGAGCAGAGCTCACAAGATTTGGTAATAATGAACCCGCCATACACGAGAACAATGTCAGATTGGAATCTCGTGAAAAATGAAGAAGGAACATGGAAGCCGTATAACGCATTGGGTAACTCGACTGCTACACAGAAAGATATGCAGATAAGGGAGAAATATCTCTCAACGAAGATACCCTGTTACAACGGTTACCACTCGATGCCTTCAATGTTCTGTGGGTTGGCACACCGAATGCTCAAAGAAGGTGGAACATTTGCCTTTGTCTTACCGCTTACATCAGTGCAGTCGGTATCGTGGCACAAATTTCGAAAGATGATGTCCTCGGATTACTTCGATGTTTTGGTAATCAGTATCGCACAAGATACGGCGATCGCTTGTAGTTGGTCAGCAGACACCAAACTTGCAGAAGTCTTAATCATAGCGCGTAAGAATGATCCAAACCTGCAGCAGGCGGAGGTAGTACAAGGAAGAGCGACGGTAGTAAATCTGCATGACAGGCCATCGAATACGATGATTGCTACACACTACTCATCCATGATTAGAACGGTAATTGAATCTAATCTAATTCGATCCATTGAAGATGGACCAATCGGTGGAACACCCATAAAAGTGGGAGAAAAAGTGATTGGAGAAGCGCTTTCAATTCCAATCTCCCAATATCCATGGAACGCGACTGGGATCAGAGATTTGACTCTAGCGCAATGGTGTCACCAATTGAAATCAGGACATTTGTGGTTTCCCAGACTACCTGATTCTGAGGAAGAGGTCATTACCATCAGAACAATAGGGAGTTTCGCTTCTCTAGGTTACGGAGACGGAATGATCGCTAACAGTCAAACTGCCGCATTTGATCGCATTGAAGTAACTCCTTCGCCGAATTACCCCATGATTTGGCAAAACGATTCTGATAGTCAACGGAGAATGCGATTCCATGCGGACCAAGAAGGAAGAATCCGTCCCGGAAAAGAAGTAGATGCGCAGAAGATTTGGGATTCAAGTAGTTCAGCGGTTATTGCAAGGGAGTGTTCGTTTTCGTCGCAGTCATTAATTTGTGGATATTCACACCACCCTGTGATCGGGGGGAGGGGCTGGCCAAACGTCAAGCTAGAAAAGCAATCTCACGAAAAGGTATTTGTCCTGTGGGGTAGTACATGTTTAGGTCTTATAAGTTACTGGTATTTTTCAAGCCGCCAGCAAGTGAGGAGAAGCCTTGTAGCAATTTCGGGTATCAAAGAGATTCCTTGGTTAGATCCAACTTCACTGACGGAGAGCCAACTTTTGAGAGCATCGCAGTTATTTGATGAATATGAAAGCAAAACTTTCCTGCCCGCTGGCCAGGCAAATAAGGACCCAATCCGCATGCAATTAGACGAGAAATTCCTAGTAGGAATCCTTGAATTTCCAACAGATGTCTACAAGTCAGTAGAGTTTCTTCGCGACAAATGGTGTAGCGAACCAGCCGTGATGTCAAACTAGATTCTTGTGGCCAAACCAAAACCCGTTTTAGGCATCCTTGAACCAATGCAATGTCTCAGTACTTCTGAGATGGTTCTTACGAATCTCTAATCTTATTCTGCTTCCATTGCATCAAGACTTTCCCAAGTATCCTTCAGTTCATGCAAGGACAGATTGTTTGGATACGCAGAAATGGCTAGCTCCAAATAGATGGCAGCATCGAATCTAAATCCTGCAGCATGGGCATCTTGTGCGACTCTCGCTAGTTTTGCAGAGCATTGCTGCAACAAAGCTATGGCTTCAGCATTATTGGGGTCTTCTTTCAGAGCTTGCCGCAGCACGGCGACTGCGTTATTCTCTGGCGGTTCTGTAATGTAGCCATTCCCGTAGTGTTGTCGTGCTTCGTCGACCATACTCGTCGCGATGGCCTGTTGTCTTTGCCCAGTTAGATACATACTGTTGAGTTCTTCAAGCGTATTAGGAAACAATCCAACTNCCTTCGCCGCANTCAACATCTCGTCTGCTCCTGTGAAATCTCGTCTTGCAACCAATTCCGCAAACTCCTTTAGCACAAGGACATTAATCTGAGCCATGCCNTCGACNGCGATTGAGTTTTCAGGGTCAATTGCAAGTACCTGATGATAGATNTTGGCAGCATTATTGGTTGAAGGCATGATCAGATTNCCGGAGGTTCTTAACTGACTCGCAAGAACAAGCATTTGCGTAATTTCTTCTTGTAACGTTTCTGCTGCTTGTAGTGCCGCTCGAGCCGATCGAAGCGTTGGGTGTTCAGGATTCGCCATATCAGCTTTAGTTAGATACTCGATTGCCAAACTGACATCGCCTCCGGTCGCTGCAGAGGTAGAAAGCGTCGCGAAGTACGAGGCAAATCCATTGAGACGTTCAGGAGACTGTTCATTTTCGGGATACAGTCTGGCTACCTCCTTGTATAAATTGATGATGGTCGTGGAAGTGACTGTATCGTAACCGTGTTCGTCGAACAGGGTGTCTGCATCAGAGAGCAATGTGAGCGCTTGTCGTCGTTGTTGAATCCGATTAAAGAGCGTCGTTGTATTTTCATCTTCGGGGTAAACCGCAATTACTTCGTTTACTCGAACTTGAGCGGTCTCCACGTCGTTTCGTTCAAGACTAAGACGAATCGACTCTTCCCAATCTTTCTTAAGCAACAGTTTCGCAGAGATCGCTTCTGCGTCCGTGGGTGAGTAGGACAATACATCGTTATAGGCTGCAATGATCGCTTGGAAACTCTGGTTGGGGTCCGCCCTAAGCGCATCTGCATTCTGTCTAGCAGCTTGCAAATTCGGATGCTCTCCGATTCCGATTTCAGAAAACCAAATCTGAATCGTCGTGGTCTGCGGCAAGTAAATCAACAGTGCGAGAATTACCAATGGTCCAATGATGGTGGTCAGTCGGACAAATAAACCGCGTTTCTCCTGTCGCCGGATGGTGTCTTGTCTTTCTTTTTGCTCTTCCTGCAGTCCATGTACGACTGCATCAATTTCAGAGTCAGTAACGACCTTAGACGTTAGAACAAAATCATCATCGGCTGCCCGTTGAGCGTCAATGTCCTTAATTAGCTCGTCGACCGTCTCATATCGAGAATTGGCATCAAANGCGAGGATTTTCTGGAGAAAAGGTTCCCAAGCCTGAAATCGCTTTGGAATCGCAGGCAACGATTGGGAAGACACGCGTAGCATTTCTGGACCGGTTTGGTACCAAGGTAATCTCCCTACCAAACACTCAAAAATGATCATGCCGACAGAATAGCTGTCTCCGTTTAGTGAACATAGACCAGCGCTCGCCTGCTCAGGACTTTGGTAAGTCAAGTCTTCAGAGACAGCAAGTCCGATTAAATTGGTGACCGAGTGTTTAAAAACACTTTTCAGACGTATTCGACCACCTTGTCTTAGTTCTATATGATCCGGAGAAACAGTTCCATAGGACAGTCCTTGACCATAGATTGAGTCAAGCAAACTAACTACCTGACCAGCTACATTGCAGAGACTGGACACCTTTATGCCATCGGCGAATTGGTCTTCTAGTGTGTATTGTTCTGCGGTCCATTCTGTTGCGATAAACAGATGATCTTCGAGAAATCCAACTTCGAGTAGTGGTTCAACACTCTGTAGTGGCCCGCCGCGATAAGTTCGTTCCTGTTGATTGAGTTGCTCTCTATCTAATCCTTCTGCTCCTTTCAACTCAAGGACATGGAGCTGAACCGTTATGTTCTCTTGGGTCTCAGCCAAGTAGGTGACACAACCGTTTTGCGAGCTGAGCTCTTCCCGAATATCGTATCCTGGAATGTCCATCTATAGATTCTTTAGGGGTGTTAAGGAGATCTTGACCCCGCTCACTAGTTGTCCAAGCACTATTTCGGCATTGGAGATATACGCAAGGCCATCTGAGCGTACAGCAAGACCTTTGCCATGCGCTAAACCGTTAATACAGTTATCGCCTTTGAACATCCAAAGTCTGCCTTCTATCTGAAGACGGCAATTCTCAGTCAGTTGCACACGAATACTCTCAAGAAGCCGACCACCGTTCCATCGTTGATACTCAACCGCACCGTTTACGGTGAAAAGTACGCCCTCTCCATGTAATTCATCGTCCGCATAGTAACCTCGATATATAGACCCGTTTGACCGTAGAAAATCTCCTCTGCCCTCCTTTGCATCCTCGTGGAAACTACCGACATACTTTCGACCATCCAACCACTCGTATTCACCAGAACCTTGCTTCAATCCGTTGAGAAAAAAGCCCTTGTATCGTTCGCCCGTTGCTTTATGACTAATCTCGCCGAGACCGGTCATTTCGTCACCGAAAAACATTCCTTGAAATTCATCACCGTTAGCCCAAGTCAACGCTCCGTAACCTTCTCGTACTCCTTCACTAAAAGATCCTTGGTAGACTCGGTCATCGTCGTAGAGCAGTATGCCTTGCCCATGTGGTTTCGAATTCACAAAACCACCTTCGTAGATCCCCTGTTCCAAGCGCTTGATTGGTTCGTCAGAATCAATTTCGAGGGCAGAATCTCGATAAGGAGACAGGCGTTCAAAAATCTGTGACACAGTCTCAGCTGCCATAAGATTGACACCAGCCATAAGGAGACTGAGGGGTAAGCACATCACAAATAATCTTGTGCGATCGACAGGAAACCCATCCATCAATAAAATTCCTGTAACTTCCTCGGCGACAGATTCAAGTGGACCTACACATAATCGTGTTCTGTTGCCTAGCTATTGGCGCTTTCGCTGGTTTTCTAGGTGGGTTACTGGGTATAGGTGGGGGCATTGTTGTCGTACCTGCACTCGTATTCCTTTTCGACTTTTTCGATTTATTTCCGCAACCAGAGTACCCTGAGAATACTGCTATCTTAATGGTTCTGGGAACATCTCTAGGATCGATTATTTTTACTGCATCCAGTTCCTCCTTTGCCCAGTGGCGAAAGAAAGCAATTGACTGGACCATCGTCAAATCCTGGATTGTTTATCTCGTTGNTGGAGCATTCCTTGCAAGCTTCATAGCGACGTCTCTACCTTCTGGATTCGTCAAACTGTTCATTGGGATTTTTATCACGCTAGTCGCAATGACCGTGCTATTTGAAATATCTCCTAATCCTGANCGCAAACACCCAAATCGTTTCTATACGGCAATCATGGCATCAATAGGAGGTGTCATATGTGGGCTCGCTGGTATTGGCGGGGGAAATGTCGTAATTCCTACTCTGTTATTTTTCAATACGCAATTAGTGCGTGCAATGTCTGCCGCTAGCACCATGGGAATGGCGATTGCTCTCTCCGGAAGTCTCGGTTATATCCTTGCTGGACTCGAGGCGGAAATACCAAATTCGATAGGCTACATTTACCTGCCTGCCGTAATTCCTTTGGCAGTAAGTTGTACGATTTTTGCCTATTTCGGTGTGCAGGTTGCGCATAAGATAAACGCAACCATATTACGAAAGGTGTTCGGCATTTTGATGCTGATCGTCGCGGCAAGAATGGTTTACTCAGCGGTTTAGAGAGCGCCTGGTTCCAGCAAGTCTCCAACTTGTCGAATCGTAATCGAGTCGATCGGAGATGCATCACTCAAAGAGCTCATTACGATTACTGAGGCATCGTCCGGCAGTCCTTCTCTTTCTCGCAAAACCGTGAATGCTCGNTTAATAGTTACTTCAGGTTGACGACTGAAGGAAATTCTGTGTGCATAGACACTCCGGTTGAGCATCAGTTGTCTTCGAGTGTGGCTTCGATTTGAAAAAGCAAACACGGGTATGTTGGATGGTGCTGTATTAGTCACCATGTCCGCGGCATGACCACTTCTGGTAATTACCACAATTCCTTTCGCGTTGATTCTCTCTGCAAGTTCCGCTGCCGACCACGCCATCAACTGCCGCTGATTTTGTGTGTCTTTGGCTACCGTGATCGTTTCACTCGGCAGTTTTTCTTGTTCCTCGGCAATCCTTCTAAGTACCTCCACTGCCCCCACCGGGTATTTTCCCACGCTAGTTTCGGCTGAGAGCATCACAGCGTCCACACCCTGATAGATGGCATTTGCCACATCAACTACCTCTGCTCGGGTCGGAATGGGTTTTTCGACCATCGATTCGAGCAAATGCGTTGCCACCACACACCGTCTGCCTTTCTTGAGCGTCGTTTCGACCAATCGCCGTTGCAAAGTGGGTAATGCGGCCATATCGGTCTCAATCCCTAGGTCACCTCTAGCGATCATTAATCCGTCAGCTACATTGGATATCTCCTCTGCCTGGTCTACACCCTCAAAGTTCTCAATTTTTGCGATGACCCGAACCCAACGGTACCTATGACCAAGTAGCTCTCGCATCTCTCGAATATCGTCCGCAGTTCTTACGAAAGACTGAGCGATGAAACTCACTTCCTGTTCTTTAACAAACTCAATGTCCTGGACGTCCTTTGACGTGATAGAAGGCATATTGATATGCACTCCCGGCAAGTTCACATGTTTTTTGGATCCGAGCGTACCACCGTCCAACACCCGACACCTCAGTCCACATGCTCCTTTATCCAGCACCCGTAAATTGATCAGACCATTGTCGATGCGTATATAGTCACCTACCGCCATCGCGTCCTCAAACTCAGGGTACCCTATGTGTATCGAGGTAAGCCCGTCGATCATTTCGGGATTGACTCTTGATGTTAGAGCGACATGCTGGCCATTTCGAAGTTCCAGTGGTTTTTCCAGGTGCCCGATTCGCACTTCAGGACCAGACGTATCGACAATGACCGGTACTGCATACTTTACCTTTCGGTTAAGCGTCTTGATCCACTGAATAGCACGTTCGGCATCGTCATACGATGCGTGGGACATATTGATACGGACAGCATTCATGCCGGCNTCGTACATNGCACGAATGATCTCCCAATCCATTGAGGCTGGACCGATCGTAGAGATTATTTTGGTACGTCGCATTGTCTACTGCTGCCCATCATGGTTGTTAGATGTCAAAAGGTGCGTCCATGCACTGAAATCGACGTAAGCTGTTATTCTAGAAAGAAAATATGTATGAATTTGTTTGTGATGATTTATCTCTGTTAGAGACCTCTTTCACACCTAAGGGAACTTGCGGAGACTACCCCCCACCTTAAACGGAGGCGCATCTTGCCATCGTAATCCATTTGGGTATCGACTACTCGACCAACATTGATGGTATTGTAGTTGCCGAGGGTTGAGTAGAGATTTTCTGCTTGTAGTTGCTTCCACTTGTCTGTTGGCAGTGTCGTTTACTTTCCAACCATAGACGCACTGGAACCGCCAGCAACCGACAAGACATTCTGTGGTGGCCGTTATATTTTGTAGCCTCTTGTGGCGGTGCGCTCCTCAATGTCATCCGTAAACGTGTCAAAGAAATACGCTCCACACCAAAGCCACACTAACATGGCTACGCCTTATATCCCGCCGAGATATTGCGGCTCCTCCGCGCACGTTGGACAAAACATCAATACTCCAACCATCAAAGTTTATGCAGGTATTCTGACTGGTAATTTGGTGATCCCATTGATGAATACCGATCGGAGAATTTCAGGATCACCAACCACTTCAATATTTGGACAGTGATTCAGAACTTCTTCCCACAAAACCCGGAGTTGCATCTCTCCTAGGCGATTTCCCACACATCTGTGAATACCGAACCCAAATGCCAAGTGATGCCTGGCTCGTGGTCGATCAATCTGAAATTTATCAGCATTTTCCAGTTCCGTTTTGTCCCGATTACCTGAGCCATACCACAGAGCTAATCGATCTCCTTCCTTGATAACCTTGTCACCAATCTGATAGTCTTCTGTCGCGGTNCGAGCCATGTGCGCGACTGGAGATTGCCACCTTATTATCTCGGACACCATATTCGGTATCAGGTCAGGATGGTCCAACAGTTTTTGGTACTCGTCCCTATTTTGGTTTAGTGCTAGCACACCGCCGCTGATTGAGTTACGCGTGGTGTCGTTTCCGCCAACAATTAGAAGCAGCAAATTTCCCAAATATTCGTTCGCAGGCATGTCCTTCGTGGATTCTCCGCTTGCAAGCATGGTAATCAAGTCGTAGCCATCCAAGGNGCCCTGAAGGCGATCATCCCATACTTCTTTGAAATATGTGTAGCACTTCCATAACTCAGCAAATGCGTCTTCNATTGATAGGTAAGCTTCCGGGTTCGCTGCGTTATTCACTGTATCCGACCAATGTATCAACTTGTCGCGATCTTCCTGAGGTACTCCAAACAAAGTCGCCAACATCCGACCGGTCAGATCCTTTGAGACATGCTCAACCCAGTCGAATTCTTCATTTCGAGGAAGACTCTTAAGAATCTCTACAGCTCTGTCTCTGATGAGAGGCTCCATCACCTGAATACTCTTCTGCAGAAACATGGGTTGAACCACTTTTCTCTGTTCATCGTGCTTTGGTGGGTCAGACATAATGAACATTGGTAACGTGAAAGTTGGATCAGGATTTTCGTACTGCACTCCCCCTAACTGGATTCCTCCGTATTTCTGTTCGGAGGAAAACGCTTTGTGATTAGCCTCAACTTCCATAATGTCATGGAACTTCGTGATGCACCAATGAGGNCCAAACACGTTATTCGCGGTATAGTGGACAGGGTCTTCTTCACGAAGGCGTTCGAAGTAGCGGTGCTGCTTTCCGGCCACGAANAGNTCAGGATGCGCTGGGTCCACGTCTTCTATAGGGAGATCGTAAGGGTCAACCTTCACATCCACAGGCCAATCTGACCAAATATCCTGATTTGCTCGTTCAAACTCTGCATAGTCCCGCAATACTCTTGAACTTTCTACTTCTGCCATCTCTCCCCCGCAAGATCTAATACTANATATTTAGACAGTATTAANTCTCTTCAGTTCCATTCTTCGCCAATTCAACATCATTCAAATCCGAACAATCTTGTAGCGTTTGTTTTTGATCTCTTATTCTAGTTGGGATTCGCTGAACCAGGCATGAAACAGAGATACCTGATATCTAAACTGTAAGTCACAAAGAGTCGAGCCAATGCGAATGAGAGCTCGTGCCAGACTGCGAAGTTTCGTTCATGACACTGTAACACTAGATCAGGCCTTAGGACTCTGAGTTCAATGGTTCGAGAAACGGAGAGCAGTATGGGATTTCCCTTCGCCACCAACTTGAGGCAACTGTAGTGACTAAAGAGTCTTTATGGTCTGTAGATTCGCCGACGATTCCTGGCGAGTCTGAGGCTGTGGAACTGGCATCGAGAGTGCTGGCATCCATGAGCATAGAGCAAAAAATTGCGCAAATGATTCAAGCAGAACTCGCCGCAATCGAGCCACAGGAAGCAATTGAGTATCAAATTGGCTCTATCCTGAACGGCGGCGGTAGTTTTCCTAAAAGTAAAAGAGANCCAAAGGCATCTTGGTTAGAACTAGCGGATCGCTTCGCTTCTTCNGAGGCAGGATTCATTCCTATCTTATGGGGAACCGACGCAGTACACGGCCACAACAATCTNTTCGGTTCGCCCCTATACCCNCACAACATTGGTCTTGGCGCATCTAGAAATTTCGAACTCATTGCNCAAATTGCACACGCCACTGCGCTTGAGGTTNTATCTACTGGTATTGACTGGACGTTTGCACCCACACTTGCNGTCCCACGAGACTTGCGGTGGGGTAGAACGTATGAAGGTTTTTCAGAGGATCCTGGGTTAGTCAAGCAATTCGCGCGCGCGATGTTTAAGGGCTTACAAGGATTGCCTAATCAAGGTGATTTTTTGAGTGAAGGAAGAATCCTTGCTACCGCGAAACACTTCGTTGGTGAAGGGTGTACATTCGAAGGCATCGATCAAGGAGACAGCAGATGTTCTGAATCCGACCTTGTCTCAATCCATGCCCAAGGTCATCTAGCCGCGTTGGAGTCGGGTGCTCAAGTCGTAATGGCGGCCTTCAACAGTTGGAACGGAGAAAAGATACATGGTTCCAAATATCTGCTCACAGATGTTCTCAAAGGGCATCTGAACTTTCAAGGGTTCATAGTAAGTGACTGGGATGGTTTTACTCAGCTAGATGAGGACTTAGGTCGAGCGTGTGAATTGAGTGTAAACGCTGGTGTAGACATGCTCATGGTCAGCGGCGACTGGCGCGCAGTGCACGCCCATCTCACTGATTCGCATCGCCATGGTAGAGTGACTACCCAACGAATCGATGACGCTGT
>JGIcombinedJ30088_10002521_pt1 | contig 17589 bp, 9 predicted proteins | sample PinacodermPK_FD_30088 | JGI IMG/M metagenome (IMG submission 30088)
GTATCAATATTGACCTCCGCCACGCCGTGGTGCATAGACACCCTGAGATCGAAATCAGAACCTGCGTCTACCGCGGGTAGCGTCCAATTGATAACCTGTCCCCAAAATTTTCCGAAGTTATGCCACGGAATCCACGATTTTGCCCACGCTGGTTTAACATCTGATGTCCACGCGATCGCTTTTCCCAAGCCGAAATTCCAACCAGCGAGGATCGGTTCGTCTTTATGCGATTGGATGAACACCTGTGCAGTCTCTTTTTCTGTTGTCGCGACATATCCATGGAGTGGTGGTGGCGTGCCGATACTTGCCACAATTGATTCAGTTGTCGTAGCAATAACGGGCTGAAAGGTTTCTTGAACGATGTAACGCTGCGTTTCTCGGACGGCTTCCGTTAAAATCGCTGGCAATTGTTGAACGTTTTCCACAAACACCGCACGCCCATCACCGCTCTCTGCGAACTGCGTGAGAAGTTCCTTGTTCGCGTCGCCTATCGCGATTGTTGTAATGCCGATCTGTGCTTTAGCAATCTGTTCGGCTAAACCAAGAAAAGCGGACGTATCACCATCAGATTTACCGTCTGATAAGAGAACGATGTGCTTCCGTTTCGCGTCGTTTGATTTGAGCATCTCGTATGCTCGTTTCGTAGCATCTTTCATCTTCGTAGTGCCGCCTGTTGGTCTAAGCCGACTTACGGTTTGGCGGAGTGCATCGTGATCCGATGTAAGATCAGAGATAGTGTGAACATCTATGTTGAAACCGATAATTCCGGCTTCATCTTCCTCATCAAGATTGCGGATGCCGGCACGAACCCCTTCAATTGCGAGTCCAATTTTCTGACGCGTCTCGACGTAGTTTGCCATACTCCCCGATGTATCAAGCACAAAAACAATTGCGACAGCATCTTTGCGTTCACGTGGTATNATTTCCACGGGTAATGCGCGTTCCAATGCTGTATCGGTATAGCCTCCGGGCCCGAATGCGTGTTCGCCACCAATCACCACTAATCCGTGTCCGAGGTCTCGGACATAATTCTCAATGCTTTGCAACTGCTCAGATGAAAGCGTCTCTGCAGAAACGTTGCTCAGAATTAGTACCTGGCTGCGTTGGAGTTCCACTAACTCCGCTGGCATCTCTGTAAGGGATATTGCCTCGACGACGAAGCCGTTCTCCTCAAGGACAGTTTCCAGTGCCGCAGTGTATGCCATATCTCCTTCTACGTATAGGGCGTGTGGTTTATCCTGAATTGTCACAACCCCATGTCCCTGATTATTCTCGGGGATTTCGTCGGTTACGTTTAGCTTCAGCGTATATCTATGGTTTCCTTCTTCTAAAAACTGTTTAGGTTCAGGGGTTAAGGAAAGGCGGTGTATACCGCTTGGCAATATCCATTCAAATTCGTCAGTTGACCTGTCATTATGATAGAGGGTGGCGGTTAACGTGGGGATACTACCATCGGTTTCAATCACTGCCCCCATCTCAAAACTTTGTCCTTTGCGAACTTGAGACGGCATCTGCAGTTGCACGACGCGAACTGCATCGTTAACAGTACCGAGAGGTGTCGTTAATATCTCAACATTGCTTGCCGAGAGCAATGGAAGGAAATCTTTGAGGGATATTCCGCCAGCGTTGTGGATTCCATCGCTAAATAGGACTATCCGTCGATGGTAATTGTCTGGTAATAAGGCGATTGTTCGCTTGAGTGCGGTAAGCACATCGGTGCCATCTCGCCGGATCGTTCGNTCTGCGAGTGTTTCCGAGGTCACTATAGACGCGATTTCCGTTGGTTGATTTTGTTTCTGGCGGATTTCCAGTAGGACCCCGGTTTTCCTTGCAAAACTGATAATGCCGAATTTGTCAGTTGGTTTCAATTTTGAGACAGCGGCGTTTATCTGTTTAGATACCTCTTCGTATTGTGTGGGNNGGATGCTTTCGGAAGCATCAATTAGGAAAACGACAGCGAGACGTTGTTCCTTGTGNGTCCGGTGCAGATTGGCTAAGGCGAGGATTGCACATAGAAGTGCGNCACCCCTAAGGAAGAAGGTTACGCGCTTTCGCCACTTCGCCGTGCTAAGGCGTGCTCTCCGCTGCACAAAGATTAACACAGGAATCGCAACGAGTAAGATCAGGAAGAGTGGGGTTCGGAAATCAAACATATTTTTAATAGTAGTCGGCAATCAGCGGTCAGCAATCAGCAGGGGATGGAAGGTTCTCGCTGCGAAGTAGTCTGATAAAACGATATTATTGGCTGCGGAGTTCCTCGAAATATGCTTCTGCTGTTTGCGTTTCTGCGGCATGCGACATGTTGTAGCGTTCGCACAACGTGATATATTCATCAATCAGCGTCTGCCGTTTCCGAGCTGGCATCTCGTCACCGGCAACGATCCTTGCCTTGTAGGCGGGGATAGAGGCTTTCTCCACACGCGCCCGGATTTCTGGCTTCTCGGAAACCAGTGCTAACGCTTGTTGGAAATAGTCAAAGATAGTCTGTGTGCTTTCTGCGTCTAAGCCGACGTCTTCTGGGGTCGGGAAACACCGTGGGTGAAGACTTCTCGCCTCAACGTTGTCGTGAAGGTAGGTGATATACTCCAAAATTGGAGGTGCCGCGGCTTCGTAGTGGAGATTCACAAATTCGGTTAAAAGCGCGTTCGCGTCAAGATGTGGGTTCCAGATGAGGTGCGAGATTAGNTAATTCCGTAGATCGGAAAATTCGCCTGTTAACCCATTGCCGTTTGCCTGCATGAAAATCCCCTTGGCGTTGTTGCGCAAGAAATAACGGACATTGGGAGCAATACTCTGCAGATTCGGGAACGGCAAATCGTAGGCGCGGAAATTGGTATTGTAATTCCAGATCCAGATGTCGTTACAGATTCTTCCCCACTCAATGGTATCTTGACAGAAGGCTTGATTCTGTTCGCAGTCTGGATTGTCAATGGCGTGAAGGGTGCAACATTCGATGCTACAGAGCTGAATTTGCACGTTGTGCCGCGGTGTCACTGTCTTCGGTGGTTTGCGTGTATACCAATACGCCAATGTACCGATCTTGACATGCGGATGCCCTTTCTCAATACNTTCTGCAACAGCATTGACGAATGTCAATTGTGATCCCATGGGTGAGCCTTCTGCTTCATTGAGTGCCTCGCACGGTTCACACCGACAGTATGCCGCCGTATCGGCTTGACTCACACTGATATTGGTGGCTTCTGGACGCTCTGTAAGCTGCTGAATTGCGGATTCCGCAGCAATTTCGATAACTTCAGGATTCGTTACGCATAACTGCGGTCCGCCGCCGTGTGTATCTGTATCCCGCTTTCCATCTACGAGGGCATAATACTCAGGATGACTTTCGCCGTACGCGCCGTAAGGCACTAACGCGTGAAACGAATGGTTGATAAGCTGCTGTTGGGTTTTCCCACCAAGGTTTTCTGTATCCGTGACGGTATTGACTTTCCGTTTAGCGGCGAATTCCGGGACTTCTGAGTTCTCTCGGTAATAACTCCATCGGAACGAAAAAGGGGGAGCGTAAGTATAACGACCAGATGGGATTTCGAGTGCAGATGCATCGGAGACATGAGTATGCCCAGNGGTTAAAAATCGGATATCGACGAGTTCCTCAAGGAATTGGTACACGGCGTAAAGCGTTCCACGCGGTCTACCGCCGTTAATTTGAATCTGTCCATCTTCAACGATGATTTCGATATCCTCATCGCCCAGATCAGTTGACCCACTGATGATGATTTTCCCACGATTAGCGTCGGGGTCATCACGTTGTGTATCCAGTGATAAGGTCAGTCCAGTTGCTTGGCTAAACCATTTTTGGAACTCTTCAGCAGCGTAGCGTTCAGCAGCGGTAGCATCATCGGAAACAATGATATACCAATCCTGCCTCGCCGAAATTGATACATTCCCACCAGCCGGGTGAAAAACGAGGGTTTTATGAGTTGACATAACTATTACCTCAATTATGTGCTCGCAGGTCTTGTTCGACTGCTTCTGCATCCGCCTGATATTTTTGCTCGTTGAATAGCAGGATGAAAACGATTGCAGCAAAGACTGTTACGACAATCGGCACCATAAAAATTTTCGCCCACGCGTGCCCACCTTCTGCGTAAGCGAAGAAGTCATGCACACGACCGCTGACAATATGTCCTACTAACATCCCGAACCCGTTAGTGACAAAGAGGAGTAGGGATTGAGAACTCGCTCGAATATCTTGCGGACTCAGCCGTTCCACAGCGATCATTCCACCGACGAAAAAGAACGAATAGCAGATACCGTGCAATGTCTGAGCACCGATAACCAACCATACGGGTTCCCCAATGGCGAAGATAGCGTAACGAACGGGCCATGCAAGGATGCCCAAAAAGATAGTAAACCGCATACCAAACCGCCGTAGACACGGAAATAGGAGGAGCATCAGGAGTACCTCGGCGACTTGACCGAGACTCATCGCTAAATTGGCACTACTCCCCGCTAAACCGGCACCGTGCTCTGCCTCGGTCAGAAACAGGTATGTCAAGTTGTAATAGAATGGAAGTTCAATAGCAACGACAAAGGAGATAATCAGTAAAACAGCGAAGTTCCGGTTTGAGACGAGAGAAAATGCCTCAAGAAAAGCGTAAGGATTTTTTGCCTCTTTGCTCGGCGGGGTGTTTGGCAATGTGAAGCAGTAGGCACCCATAATGAATGAAAGGACGGCTCCAAAGAGGAGGCAGTCGCCGACGTGGGGAAGTGTTGTCTCTTGTCCTTCCCAAAATCGGAGATACAGACTTAATATCCAATTAATCGCGATCCAGCCGAGCGTTCCGAAGACCCGTATGTTTCCGAATTTATCTGACTGCCCCATGTGGTGGAAAGCGATCGCGTTCGTCAAGGCGATTGTCGGCATGTAGAGAATGGCGTGCAGGAAAATTGCCCCCCACATCATCGGGAAGCTGGTCTGCTTCCATGCGAAAAGCAGACAGACACCGCCAAGGAGGTGCGAGATCGCGGCAAAGACTTGTGCTGGCATGAGTCGATCCGCAATCCATCCTGCAACGATTGGGGAAATTATTGCACCGATAGCAGTCGTGCCGAAGACGTAGCTAATCTGTTTACCNGTAAACCCAAGATTTTGCATGTGCCCAGCAATGAGCACTGCCCACGCCCCCCATATAGCGAACTGCAGAAACATCATCCCGGATAGCCGTATGTAGGTTCCTAATTCTGTCTGTCGATTTTCCATAGCGGGTCTCCTTCCTATTTTGTTCTGGTGTCGCGCATGGTGCCTCGCGACTGCTTGTCTAAATCCAACGCTCAATCGGTTCTGTTGACTGCACCACGTGCATCCCGGCATCCGAAACTTTGGCGAAGGCTTCGTCTGCTGGTTCCGTGAAGTCCACTACTCCAGGCACAACAACGGGTGAAGTCAAGTCATCTACGAGATAGACCCTCTTGGCTAATTCAGTATCCGTTTGCTGAATTTCCGTAAGTAGATCGCTAACGGTCCAAGCGACACAGTGGCTCTTTGCCTGTCCAGCGATAATCACCCGATCGTATCCGAGCAGCATTTCAAGGAAGGCGCTATTTTTCTGGTCAATTGGTTTACCATCGGGGTCACTGAGGACTTCCGGACGCAAGACTGAATAGTTTTCAGTCAACGGATTCTGTCCTTTAATTTCATAATGTATCTGGGTACTACGAGCAATAGCGTGAAAAAAGCAAGCTTCCTCAACTGCAGAGACAACGGCATGCCCAATCCCGCCGAGCATTGCATGGTAGGGCCATATTGCGAGCGGATATTTCCCATCTGCGGTGAGCGTCTTGACGTAGTGTTCGCCGTACGCCTTGAGCCACGCGTATTGATTGGATTCTGTAACTTGGGGCGGGAAATTTAGACTGCTGACAACAGCAGGATTAACGTGCCATCTACCGGCCTCAATATCTGCCGGTGTGATGAAGGTTTGTAACGGTGCCGGGTGCTCACCTGCGTCGTTAATCCAGAAAACTTCGTGGAATATCTGCATCGCTGTATGTGTGTCCAGCGTGCAAGCGATTCTGGTAATGTGTGGTAGATTGCGATAAATAAACTGACACAATCGGATGTTATCTTCTACCGCACCATTTCCTGATCTGCCGCCGACGAAAAGTTCAAAGTCGGGAATACAGAATGTATTTTGGACATCAACGAGCAGCAAACAGGTCCGAAAACTATCCTCGAATGCAGGCAGAATTGCGTGCTCCTGCGCCCATGCCTGTGCCTCGTGTTGACGTTCCTGATACGGAATCCGCCAGACTTGGTTTACCTGACCGGCATCGAAATGTGATGGGACGGGCAGTTGTGGTATAGACACTTTTTAATTTTCCTTGCGGTTCGATGAAGTCGGTTTGAGCATTGGCAGTTATTTCCATAGAGTCGCCTTCCACTTCGTTTCAGGCTTGCGATCTTTGGTAAGAAGAAAGACAGACTGCCGATAACTGACAACTGTTATTGAGATTTTATAGGATTCCACGGTTTTTATCAACAAAAATTCGCTTGATATATGTCATAAGATGCGTTAAAATTAAACATACACTCCCCAGATAGTATCTGTAATGAAAAAATTTTTTAAGCCACTCCCAGATTTAGATGAAAGACTCGATCGCGTAGATGATCGGATGCGGCAGGTGCGTAGGAGTCTTGACCGGCAAGTAGACGAGGCACTCATCCCGCTTGATATTCAGGAGGACTTCACTATCTCCGAATTGGAAGGCGATGTAATGCTCGTTTCACGGAACGACGATTTACACGACAAGGTGAGAAATCTTCTCCGTTCCGAAGGCTATGGGTGCGATATTCCAGAACGGACTTCGGAAGCCATCGGTTTGTTGAAACTGCGCAAATATCGGATGGTAATTGCCGACTATACCCGCCGGCGGCGAGGAAGGCTCTTTGAATATATCAAGAGGTATCAACCTCATGTCAAAATCGTCTCTATTGTCCGGAATAATGATGAAGGGCAACGGGTAATGAGAGCCGGTAGTTACAGTTACCTGTTAGGACGGGATTTTGATGCGGAGCAGTTGCGTACTTGTCTAATAAGTTCGCTTAAATTACGGCATCGTGTCTGCTGGCTGTTAGCGCATGGAGAACGTTGCAACCGCTCGTGTGTCGATAGTTTCCAGTCTGATGAGGATTTCGGAGAAATTGAGTAAAATGGCAAAAAATTTAGAATACAAGGGACAGTCTCAGTCGCTTGACGGACTCTATCCAAAACTGGCTGACTTAAATGCGATACAGCATGAAACTGTACACCAAATTGATACGTATTTCCATGTAACGAAAGTAAAAGACCTTCCAAAATCAGGAGCGTGCGAACCTCGGTTCAAACTACGCGAAGTCAACGGATGGTCTGAAGGGTGGCTCATTTATTATGAGCGTCCGAACCAAGATGGATCTCGCTACAGTCAATACCAACTCTGTGAAATCGCCGATCCGGTGTCCATCAAAGGTTTGCTAACTGTTGCACTTGGGATCAAAACAATTGTAAAAAAACAACGAGAAATCTGGATGTTCAATCACACTCGCATCCACCTCGATACGGTTGCCGATTTAGGGCAATTTGTCGAATTGGAGACAGTATTTCGGGGGCAAACCGAAGCTGAAGCGATAGATGAGCATCAACACGTTAAAGACGTACTTCATTTGGATACTGTGGAGCCGATTGCTGTTTCTTACAGCGATCTTATTATGCAAAAGTCATAACCGGTTTTACGGACGCTTACCTCATAAAGATTGGGAAAATTTAATATGAATTATTCTATATATCAGAAAATTTTGGAAAGCTGTGAAGACATGGATAGTATAAGACGGGGTAAACTCCTGCGGATTTATTTACATATCCCGTCCCTACCGAGATTGCGGGCTATGCAGGCATCATTGGTGGAGATTAAAAGGACATTAAGACGTAGAAATGGTTCGCTGGTGCGTTTTTCAAATGAGGAATAATATATCGTATTTTTTGTAGCATCACGCCAAATTTAACAATGAACCGATTGCGTATTCTGAGAAGCGCGCCTTGATAGCGCGCTTTTCTTTTGGGTGGAACTTTTTAATAGTAATACACCGCTTAAGAAAAATATACCGCGCCCTCTACAACCGAGACAAAACCGCCTGCGCCAAAAGTGGGATCATTAACTCATGATGTCCCGTGAACGTATACCCTTTACCACCCATCTCTGTCGGACGTTTGACGACATTCTCTACCGGGCGGTATTGTTGGTTCATATCGAAGTTGGCGGCGGTGAACTGAGACACTGTATGCCCTAAGTTCCGCGCGATTGTCAATGCCTTCAGGAAAACTTCAGGCAGTATTACTGCCGAACCCAAATTCAACACAACGCCACCACCTTCCAAATCCTTCACTAACGCCGTTAGGAGTCGGAAATCGGTGAAACTNGCTGCGCCAATAGCGGCACCATTCGCAGACGGATGCTGATGGATAATGTCCGTACCGATAGCGACATGCACAGTAATTGGAACATCGTATTGAATGCCAGCGGAAGCCAGAAGGCTATACGCGTTATAAGGAGCGTCCATCTCAATTAGATGTCTGCCCAGTGCTTCACCCATCCCGATACCTGTATCTGCGGCGTGCTGAATTGCCGCGTTCATCAAGCGACCAGTTTCCTCCCACATCCCGAACTGCCCATTCTGGAGATAGGCGGCGACATCCTCTGAGGTCTCTCCGATAAGAGCAATCTCGAAATCGTGGATGCTACTTGCACCGTTAAAGGCAAACCCAGTAACTACACCACGCTTTGCCAAGTCAATTAAGATCGGACTTAATCCGCATTTGATGACGTGTCCTCCCATCATCACGATGACCGGTTTCTTGTTCTGATGAGCGGTAACGATATCATCAACGAGTGCCAAAAAGTCCTGTCCCTTGAGGATATTTGGCAGACTTGCTAAAAATGAGGATAGGTCTATCTCCAATTCCGGTAGTGTCGCAAAATCGCGGACGGAGACCTTATTGATACGGTTCTGAAGTGGGTAGGTCGTTACAGATGATATGTCAACCGGATTCCGGCGTTTTTTCATTTTTCTAATTTTCCTTGCAGAGAAGTAACGTGAGTTAGAACTATGACATGCTTTTCTCAAGGATCGCCTGCGCGATTGTTGCAGGCTTGTGTTTTCATTCCTCANGCTGTGTCAAATTTCAAATGATGGATAGAAATAACGGGGAACTCGCTCCTACAGATAGCGGNTGTCGCTNTGCCTNTCCTGTTGTGNAAAAAAAATTATGCCGATAATAAACCAGAAAAGCAACACTGTACGCTGGTGTAAAATGTTATCCGCGAGTCCATAAACAAGTGCCGAGATTAGAAACCCGCTTGCCCCGATAAAGGTTCCGCATTCCCAGAGATCATTCGTCGTCCGCATGACGAACACTTGCCGACAGATAATTGCCACTATCCACAAGAACAGCAAAAGCGAAGGAATGCCTTGCTCTGTGGCGATGTGTAGATAGATGTTGTGAGCGTGATAGGGTGTGTAGTATTGCTCATCCGGTCCGTTGTGTTGATACTCGTAGCGAAACCTACCNAGCCCGATGCCAGTAAGCGGGTGTTTCCGAATCATTTGGANGGATGCACGCCACCATTGTGGTCGCTCACTCATAAACCCCGCCGGGTGGACAATCATCGTTTGGATGCGCGCTTTGATATGTTGAGGGACAACGCCAAACATCGTCTGACGGGTACCCGTATTCACGATCAATACACAAAACACGACACTAATTAACGCCAGTCCCAAGAGGCTTCGTTTCCATGGAATACGTTTGAGTATGACGTTTATAGCAAAATAGCATCCAATAAAAACTACCGAAACAGCGACGCTTACCCATGCTGCGCGCGTCAACGTCAGTGCCAGATTCGCACTCATCAGTGCCAAAATCACACCGAGTCCCACGGTCGCCCAAATCAAAGTGCTTCTCGACTTTCGATGTGCTGTTGTCCGTCCCGATTGAGAAATTATGTCCCCGCAGCCAACCACAAAGTAGCCTATAACAAACGGGAGCGTGAGGGCAAGGTATGCCCCCAAATCATTCGGCATCTTAAAGGTTCCGGTGAGTCGTTGCTCGATCATGTACACCATCAGATCCGCCTCACTCTTGCGGACAGTGTAGCGTCTGTTTCTCGCGGGATCATCGATACGCCATTCACCGGGTTGCTTTGAAGGTGCAAACGATGCGGTTTGAGAGAGCGGTACATTGCAACTTCGCAATTCGGTGCGTAATTCATCCGATATTTGTAAATTTGTGCCTTCACCTACAGCGAGTTCCTCCTGAAATTGCAATCCAATCCTCCCCATAAAATCAATCGCTAAGCGGGTGTCATTTGCGTAATACCAGAGTCCGATTGCAGAAGAAATCCCTGCAGCGGCAATAAAAGCGATGACAACATGTCGCCATCGAGTGCCCAACCGACTGTGAATAACCGCATAAAAGAGCAGGATCGCACGGAGGTGTTTCCAAAAATAGCCGAGGCTACTGGTGGCAGGATTCGGCGCAAGAAGTGAGGCTATCAATCCCAATCCCAGAAATAACAAAACAGGAAAGTCNAGCGGTGTGCGTTGCCAGCCGAGTTTCCGCTCCGAAACGAGTCGTCCCACCCATCCCAATAGCACAAACGAAAGCCCGATGTTGAGGAATGCTGTCGAATACCCAAACGGTAAAGCAAGGATAAAAATAAGAAGTCCAATGTAAGTGGCAACACCAAAAATTTCTGGTGATGTAAATCGTAAATTCTTTAACTGCATGTTTTGGAAACCNGCAAGCTGCAGCAAAGAGGGACGTTTCAATCCTAACATAACGTATGCCCGAAACGGAAAATAGTTGAAAATTCAACAGAGATATAATACAATATCTGTTAATCAGAAAATTTAATATGTATAGAAGGAGATTCCACCATGCGCTTTACATATAACCTCATTGCTTTANTGTTAGGGTTTTGTCTTATCGGGTTGCTTTTCGTGCCAGATGCCCCGGCATTTATTGAGCGCGAGTATACGACTCGTGAAATTCTTGATGCCTGTACGAACATCGTTTTTGGCGAAGTAAAGAGTGTTGACCAGAAACGTTTGCGAGGCGTTGTTACTGTCAAAAAAGATGTCAAAGGGAAAAGCGGACTCAAGGAAATTAAGATGAACTTTGCCACTGGACATTACAAGCGAGGCACTTCACCGGAGAAGATGGCAAAACTGCTCAAACAAGGCATGCCTATTATCGTTTTCTATCGCGAACATTACGGCATAGATAGTATGTGCTTCATTGACAATACGTGGTTTCAGATGCGTGCCTATCGCGGTGGATACAGTGGCTCTTGGTGGACCTTTACGCACATTGACCCGATGATGTCGCGGACTTATGATGGCAAGACAAAGGCATTCCAAGCGATTGTTCTCGACATGTTAGCCGGTAAAATGTGGGTTGCCGCGCCGAAAGATGCCGTCAAAGTGNTGGTACTCACAGGAAATAGCACGCACCCAACATGGAGTCAAACCCCTGTCTATACGAACACAGCAACGTATGAATATATGGCACTGCGCGCTGTAAAAAAAGCCAGCAAACGTATCATTGCTCATGAATCCACCAGAGAACATAAATTGCCACAATTAGAAAAAGCCGATATTCTGTGGCTCGGATACGAGGAGATTTCCAGTTATGGACACTACCTCCTTTCCAGTGAAGTAGAGAAGAAGATCAAAACCTTTGTAAAAAAGGGTGGTATTGTCGTCGTTACAGGACAGGACAGCAGTATTGAGAAGCCGTGCGGTGTTGGGTGGCTACAAGGAAACCAGTTAAAAGGCGTTGAAAGCCCACCAACCCAACATTTCGCCGTTACTGAAAAAGGCAATTCCCTTTTCTCCATTCCCAACAAAATTGAGTCCGGCAAAATCTTTGTTGATGACGCATGGGTAGACTGGAACCGACGCGATGAAATTTTTGCGACTACCGAGGACACTAAGGAACTCGTTGTTGGGGTGAGACGGCATGGTAAAGGCTTATACATTATCACCAGTCTTCGTAACGATAGCCAATATACCACTTCCATGAACAAAGCGCTCATGGAAAATATCATGCATTATGCCGTCAGTCAGCTCAAGTAGAAAATTATCGTCGATCAATTTGTAGCAGGTCCTTTACACATCTATAAGAACTTCGCCACAACCAGTGTAATGTCATCATTAGTGCTTTCGTCCTGTTGATGTGCTTGAAGGTCAGACAGAATCTCTGCCTTTATCTCTTCGGGGGACAGATGACGTTTTTGTGATATGAGTGCTTTGAAACGGTCAAATCCATACATTTCAGAGTTAGGATTGAATGCTTCTGTGATCCCATCTGAATAAAGTACCAGTAGGTCGCCGGGATACCACTTGACTTCAGTGCTGTAATATTGCGTCGGTGTGTCGGTCATTGAGATACCGACCGGTAGAAACGAGGATTGTAACTCAAGGAGGTCACCATTCTCACTGTTGGCACCGTTCTGTTCGGCACGATAGAGGAGCATCTGCGGATGACCTGCATTAGCGAACTCCAACCGATTGTCAGGGTGAATGATAAGATAACAGCAGGTCATGTAGATAAAAGCTTGGGCATCCTCTTCTGTGACACGAGTAATGGCTTTCATGACTTCCGGCACAGAAGCGTCAAAACGGATCTGCGTTTGCAAGCAACTTTTCGTCATCGCCGCTACCATTGCCGAATGATAACCGTGCCCCATAACATCACCAAGGAAAATGGCAACGCTGTTATCAGCGAGCTCCAGATAGTCGTAATAGTCGCCTCCGACACTATTTGCGGGTCTGCAATATCCAGCGGAACTGACACATGGATGCGCGATTTCTTTATTCGGGAAAAGAGATTTTTGGACTTCAGCGGCAAGGCGCATTGATTCTTCTTGGGCAATTTCCTTACGGATAGCACTCATCTGAATCTCAAGGTCGCGTCGGATTTTATCGTTCAAGACTCGGAACATACCACTACCAATTCGCGGTTCCCGTGCCATAGCGTTGTAAAAGTCGCTTCTCGTGATCCTCAGAAATTGTGTAGGTTTTACTGTTTTAACTGTGGCACTCCGCGGTTTATTGTCAATCAGGGCAATTTCTCCAAGGCAGTAACCTTTCTCATTAAAAAACAATACTTCTGTTCCTGCCTTGATGATNCTGACTTCACCATCGACCAATAAGTAGAGCGAATCGCCTTCATCGCCCTCTTCAAATAGTGTCGAATAGGCTGGATAGGCGACTTCGTTGGCAATATGACAGATCGCTTTTAATTCCGTTTGTGGGAGTTCTGCAAATAGTTCCGTCTTTTGCAAAAATTGTAACTTCTCTTCTTCTGGTAGCATTATCAATTCAGCCTTTGACTTTTTGTAGAAAATGTGNTATTTTTAATGGATGTTTGGCTTGAAGGCTATACCAAAATATGCCCAGCAATTGCCTCCAATCACAATAAGTTGGAATCCCATGCGCGAACGTTTCGTTTGCGTTGCAATATGACAGACTTGTAAACTGCGTCCTAAATGATTTATTGGAAATTAGACGAAATTCACCAATATAAGTTGAGCACAATGCAAGNCGTGAGGATATTGTGCAATATGTTCAAATATCTATCATGACACAGAAAAGAGAATTATGTCAATAATTGATTTTTTTCGGGGAAAAGTTCTGCTCATTACCGGTGGCACAGCATTTTTAGGGCAACCGATGGTTGCAAAAATTTTAACTGCACTTCCCGATACACAAAAGATTTATCTCCTCATTCGAAGTCGCACNGATACNACGGGGAAGCACANTTCCGCTCAAGAACGTTTAGAAAATGAACTTCTCACCTCGGATGTTTTTGCCTCTCTTCGTCGGCTACACGGTGAAAATTTTGACGCATGGGCACAGCAGAAACTGGTGGCTGTTGAAGGGGATCTCACTCACGAGCACCTTGGATTCAGCGATGCGGAATACCAAAAACTCCAGAACGAAGTCCAAGTCTTTATTAATATCGCGGGGCTTGTAGATTTTGATCCACCTTTCGATGATTCTTTGTGGGGGAATGCTCTTGCGGCTAAACATGTTGTNAACTTTGCGAAAGGCTGTCGAGATGTCGTGTTTCTCCACGTTTCAACGGCGTATGTTTGCGGGGACAAGCCGGGACGGGTACCTGAAGAACTTCCACCGCTCTATGAACACTACGCGGCACAGCATCGCGAAAAGACAGGAATAGCTATCCCGGAAACGCTCTCTGAGGAAATCGAAGGGTTGCTTTCTCTGAGTACGGCTGTCCGTGCTGAAGTCGAGTCCCCTGAAAACCTCGCTAACCTTCAGCAAGAAGCGGAAGCACAGAAAAAAGGGACACGTAAGGGACTTGAGGCACTGGTTGAAGAACTGAAGGCAGAATGGCTTGAGGAACGTTTGGTTGAGGAAGGGTTGAGGCATGCACGCTCGCGCGGGTGGAACGATACTTACACTTACATGAAATTCCTCGCTGAGCAGATGATTATGGAATTGCGCGGTGAACTGCCTACTGCAATCGTGCGTCCGTCAATTATTGAAAGTAGCTTTGATGAGCCTGAACCCGGATGGCTTGGTAAGTTTCGGATGTCCGAACCTTTGATCGTCGGTTTTGGAAAAGGACGACTCCCGGATTTTCCAGCAGACCCGGATATAATTCTTGATATTATCCCTGTTGATTTTGTTGTTAACGCTATTTTGGCAGCCGCTGAGGCGACAGCGAGACGCGGTGGTATTGAAGTGTATCATGTCGCAACAGGGACGCAGAATCCGCTCTATTTTCGAGGTATTTTTGAGGCAACCTACGAATATTTTGTGAAATATCCAATGTTAGAGGATGGAAAACCGATTGCGGTACCCATCTGGAAATATCCGAGTTTAGAAGAATTTCAGCGGAAATTGGATAGCCGTATGCGTCTGGTTGACCTTGCCGTTCAGGCACTCGGTAAGCTTCCGATACGTGCCGCCAAACGAAAACGCCGCCAACTTGTCCTGAAACAGAGTGGTATCAAAGCACTCCTGCATTACATCAGAATCTACGCGCCTTATACGCGAACTAACTTTGAATTTGAAACGGAGAAAACCCAAGGACTTTACGACGTGCTTTCACCTACAGAACAGCAGCGTTTTAACTTCGATGTTTCACGGATCCACTGGAAGCGGTATTTCCAAGAGATTCATATNCCCGGTATAAAGAGACATGTGTTNAAAATTGAAGATGATACGGAANCATCTTCTGCTACAAAACAGGAGAAAGCAAGTTCGCAAGACGAATCTGAGGAGTCCGCTGCGGCACCTGAATGGAAATGTAATACAAGGAATGGATTTGATCTATTCCCAGACCAAATCCCCCCAAAAACGATCATAGACCTGATTAAGATACAAGCAACGCGCATTCCAAATAGAATCGCGCTGCAGATGGCAAACGAAAGCGGGTGGGAAGAGTATACCTATGCGGAGACGTATACCTTGTCGCGCCAAGTCGCGTGGCAGCTATGGGAAAGCGGTTTGCGAAAAAATGACCGCGTGGTGTTGGTCTCTGAAAATCAACCCGAATGGTGTATCGCTTACCTTGCGGCTGTTCAGATAGGTATCGCTGTCGTTCCTCTTGACGCGCAAACGCCTGCCCATGAAATTTTGGCAATTGCCGAGTTCACTGCTGCGAAATCGATCTTAGCTTCTGAAAGTGTATTAGAAAAACCGGATGCGGAAACCCTATCAACAACAGAGATGATGTTACACAACATCAACAGGAATTGTGAAATTGTGGGGGTTTCCGATGGTACGGAGAACAAAGCCTCAACTGCCGAGATTCCTGCCGATTTCCCGAATGTGGAAGTTTCTCCAGATACCGTTGCCTCGATTATCTTTACAATGGGGACCACCGTTGAAGCGAAAGGCGCAATGCTCACGCACGGCGGCTTTATTTCTAATGTCCAAGTAGTGGCTAAAGCACTTCCCCCAACAGACACCGAGCGGATCCTGTCAGCACTCCCGTTGTATCATGCATTGAGTTTTTCGTGTAGTTTATTGATGGCACTTTACAGCGGCACGACAGCGACCTACGTCAATGCCCTCCGTCCCACAACACTCCTGAAGACAATGCGTGAGGCGAAGACCACGGCTTTCATCGGTGTTCCGCGCCTTTTTCAGATGCTCCAGGGTACAATCGAACGACAAGCATCGCGAGCAGATACACCCGGTGAAACATTGGCAGATAAAGCACGAGCCGTCATGGGTGGGGAAATTCGCGTTCTCGTTAGTGGGGGTGCTTCACTTTCCGATGCGATTTACGATGGATTTCAGAAGTTTGGGATGACGCTTTACCAAGGCTACGGAATGACTGAAACAGCCCCCGTTCTCAGTGTCAATCCGTATCTAAAAAGCAAACGGGGATCGGTGGGACCAGCGGTAGAAGGTGTGGAACTTCAAATTGAGAATCCGAATAGCGATGGTATCGGGGAGATCATTGCTAAGGGACCGAGTACGATGAAGGGCTATTATCAGAATGCTGATGCTACAGAAAAAGCTATTCGCGATGGATGGCTCTACACGGGCGACTTAGGCTACATGGACGCGGACGGCTACCTCTATCTTACCGGGCATTGCAAAGATATTATCGTTCCCGCTTCTGGGAAAAACGTTTATCCTGTCGAGTTAGAAACTCTCTATCAGGATAGTCCGGCTATCTCTGAAATATGCGTCCTCGGCATTCCTTATGAAGATGAGTCCGATACGGCTATACATGCTGTGATTGTGCCGACAGCCTCCGACGAGGCAACGAAAACGGAGATCCAATACCATCTTCAAGCNCGAGCAAAGCAGTTGCCGAGCTACCAACAATTCCACAAATCCCATTTCTGGGATGATCCGCTCCCAAAGACCGCGGATGGGAGTGTAGATCGGCAAAGTCTAAGGCGCAGNTTGGAGTCGCATATTAAAAATATGGCAGACCTTCAGGAGGATTCCACTGCGGATGTAGATAGTGCTGAACCGAGATCGGACATACCGGAAGAAATCCTCACCACTCTCGCACGATTGGCACGTATGCCGACCCACCAAATTCAAAGCGNGAGTCGTTTGGATACCGATTTAGGGCTTGATTCGCTCACGCGGCTTGATCTCCTATTGGTTCTCGAATCCAGACTTGGTCAAACAATTCCCGATGCACTACTCGCTAATTTGGAGACNGTCGGCGATGTTGTCAGGTTAATAGAGACGTTCCCCNCAGACACTGCAAAAACGAAAGATGAACTCCATGAAGACGGAAAGCCTGAGATCAGGCAAGNACCACGGTGGTATGCACGTGCCTTCCGCGCTGTGATTACCGGTATCTATCGNAACTATTTTTCATTGAAATGTTATGGGCTTGAGCATATTCCGCAGGGCAAACCCTATATTATTATGCCGAATCATACAAGTCANCTTGATACATTGACAGTNATTACTGCTCTCGGAACAAANGCATACCAACTCTGGGTGCTCGCCGCCCGCGATTATTGGTTTGCGACGCGTTTTCAAGGTTGGTTTGCTCGGACGTGTCTTAACGCCCTACCGATAGAACG
>JGIcombinedJ30088_10002524_pt1 | contig 17577 bp, 14 predicted proteins | sample PinacodermPK_FD_30088 | JGI IMG/M metagenome (IMG submission 30088)
GGTGAAATCCATGCCCTGATGGGGCGTAACGGCAGCGGGAAAAGCACGCTCTCCAAAGTGATTGCCGGCCACCCTGCCTATACTGTCACGGCTGGCAGCATCCACTACAGAGGCCAGGATCTGCTGGCGCTCTCCCCCGAGGACAGAGCCCGATCAGGCGTGTTCCTGGGCTTTCAATATCCCGTGGAAATCCCCGGTGTCAGCAATCTGGAATTCCTGCGGGTGAGCTGCAATGCGCGGCGGCAGAATCGGGGTCAGGAAGAACTGGATACCTTCACGTTTGAAGACCACGTGCGGGAAACCATGGCCATCGTGCAGATGGATCCGGCATTTCTGGAGCGTAGCGTCAACGAGGGCTTCTCCGGTGGGGAGAAAAAGCGCAACGAAATCCTGCAGATGGCGCTGCTGGAACCACTGGTGGCCATCCTGGACGAGACGGATTCCGGCCTCGACATTGACGCGTTGCGCATTGTGGCCAATGGAGTGAAGAAGTTGGCGCTGCCAACAACCGCAACCCTCTTGATTACCCACTACCAGCGACTGCTGGATGCTATTATCCCGGATTTCGTCCATGTGATGGCGGAGGGTCGTATCCTGCGCACCGGCGGCAAGGATTTGGCCATGGCGCTGGAGCAACGGGGATACGACTGGATTGATGAAACCGACGGGTCGGATACACCCCAGCCATGAGTAACGCCACCCAATCCCGGCCTTGGCTGGAGGCGCTGTTGCAGGTGCTGGCCCAGCGCGCTGGCCACTCTGCCACGCAGTGGGCCAGTGCCCGTGACTGGTGCTGGCCCACACGTCGCAGTGAGACATGGCGGTTTACGGATCTGCGTTGCTTGACCCAACTGGATCCCGTCCGCCTCCACACCCGAACGGCGTCGCCCCGCTGGCCGGATGCGTCAATCCTGCTGCCTTCGGACCCGGTGTCCGGGAAACAGTTGCCTGCGAGACACGTGTTCTTGCAGCTTGATGGCCGCGGCCACTGGCTGAGCCCCCAGGGAGAACTCCCCACCTGGCCCCGCGGCCTCGTGCCCCTGCCCACCGAGGAGATCATCCCGGGACAGGTGGCCCAAACCGTCATACCGTCAGGGACGTTGCCCTTGGGGGCCCAGCTCAACGGGGTGACCCCCAGCCCGGCGCTCGGCTTGCAGGTGAGCGGCCCCGATCCCATCCATCTGGAATTGGCGATTCAGGTGGAGCAGGCCCAAGCCTGGCTGGCGCCCCATCTGCTGTTGGTGTTGCAGCCCGGCGCCCACCTGTGCCTGAGTTGGCACGTGGTTGCCACCGCCCCGGCTGCAGTGATGCCCATGGTGGAGGCCCGGTTGGGGCTTGCCGCTCAACTGGAGGAGGCCACCACGGCCTGGGGATACCCAGGGGCCACCTTCCTGGGCAGCAGCTTCATGGATCAATCCCCCCGGAGCATCTATCGACGCACCACCGTGACCTGGGGATGGGGACTGAGCCGTGACGAGCCCTTCGTTCGCCAGTCTCAAGGGCAGGCGGAGACCTGTCTCCATGGTCTGGCTGTGGCCCGGGGGCAGTCCCTGCTGGACACCCATAGCACTGTGACCTTTGATGGCCCTGGGGGCCAACTGCGGCAACGCCACCAAGCCCTTGCCGATGATCGGGGCCACAGCGTCTTCAATGGCCGTGTTGTGGTACCACGGGTGGCCCAGCAGACGGATGCCAGCCAGTTGAGTCGCAATCTTCTGCTCAGTACAAGCGCCCGCATCGACACCAAACCCCAGTTGGAAATCGTGGCCGACAATGTTCAATGCACCCACGGCGCCACGATCAGTTGTCTCCAGGATGACGAACTCTTCTACCTGCAATCCAGAGGCATTGGTCGGGATCAAGCCTCCCGCCTGCTCCAGCGAGGTTTCTGCGAAGAGATCCTGCAACGACTGCCCAAGACTGCCCTGGCTTGGCACTCGCTCCAGCGTCTTCTTGAGATCCCCGTCCCGGATCAACCATGACCGTCACCCCTATGAGCGCCGCTACGGAGCACCAGCTTGATCTGGCCCGTTTAACCCGCCCCGACTTCCCACTGCTGAACCAGTCCTTGCAGGGGCAACCCCTGGTGTACATGGACCATGCCGCCACCAGCCAGAAGCCCCGGCAAGTCATTGATGCCCTGGTGGAGTACTACTGCTGCCACAATGCCAACGTGCATCGTGGCGCCCATACCCTCAGTGCGCGGGCCACGGAGGCCTTTGAATCAGCCCGGGCCACAGTGGCCCGCTTCGTTGGCGCCGCCAATGCCAGGGAAATCGTGTTCAGCCGCAATGCCACGGAGGCTATCAACCTGGTGGCCTATAGCTGGGCGCTGGATCACCTCAAGCCCGGTGATGAAGTGGTGCTGAGTGTGATGGAACACCACAGCAACCTGGTGCCCTGGCAGTTGATGGCACGGCGCAGCGGCGCCGTGCTGCGCCATGTGGGTATCACCTCTCAAGGGGAAATGGATGTGGACCACTTCAAGCAACTGCTCAACGAGCGCACCCGGTTGGTCTCCTTTGTCCACCTGAGTAATACCCTGGGCTGCCTCAATCCCGCAGCGGAGATCACCGCCATGGCCCATGGGGTGGGGGCACGGGTGCTGGTGGATGGCTGCCAGGCCCTGCCCCACCGCCCTGTGGACGTGCAGGCTCTGGGCTGTGACTGGTACGTGGGCTCCGGCCATAAGCTCTGTGGCCCTACAGGGATTGGTTTCCTCTGGGGACGCGAGGATCTCCTGGAGGCCATGACCCCCTTCCTGGGTGGGGGAGAAATGATCGCTGTGGTGCAGTTGGAGAAGAGCACCTGGGCGGAACTGCCGCATAAATTCGAGGCGGGGACCCCTGCCATCGCCGAAGCCATTGGCTTGGCGGCGGCGCTGGATTACCTGGCCGCACTGGGCCTGGAGAAGATCCATGCCTGGGAGCAGCAGCTCACCCAACACCTGTTTGATCGCCTCCAGGCCGTTGATGGCCTCATCATTTATGGCCCTGACCCCCGGGAGCAGCCGGATCGTGGGGCCCTGGCCAGCTTCACTGTGGCTGGAGCCCATGCCCATGACGTGGCCGCCCTGCTGGACAGCGCCGGTATTTGCATTCGCAGTGGCGACCATTGCACCCAACCCCTGCACAGAGCACTTCAGGTGACGGCAACGGCCCGGGCCAGTCTCAGCTTCACCAACACGATGGAGGAGATTGACCGCCTCGCCCACCAACTCCAGGAGGCGGTGAGCCTGCTGCGGCAAGACAGCGAGCCTCCCCTGGAATAACACCCGACGCTCCGTCAAAGGTGCTTCCGGAAAAAAGCTTCCGTGCGCAGAAGAACCTCCTGCTGCACCCCGCCATCACGAAATCCATGGCCTTCTTCCGGGTAGCGATGCACATCCACGGTGACCCCCCGCTGGCGCAGTGCTGCGGCCATGCGCTCCGTCTGCTGCGGTAAGACCACTTGATCTTTCAGACCCTGAAACAACACCACCGGCCCTTGACCGTGCCGGACCAGATGGAGCGGTGAACGGTCCCGATAGCGTTGGGCCGCAGCCGGCCATGGTCCCACCAGGCTCTCCAGGTAGCCGCTCTCGAAGCGGTGGGTGTCCTGGGTCAGGGCGGCCAGATCCGTGACCCCATAGCGACACGCCCCCACCCGAAACAGGTTGCTGCTACAGAGGCAGCCCAGGGCCGTAAACCCACCGGCACTGCCGCCGCTGATGGCCACCCGTTCCGGATCGACCCGATGGGCTGCCACCAGAGCCATGGCCCCCGCTGTGCAGTCCTCCACATCCACCACGCCCCAGTTTCCATCCAGCCGCTGGCGGTAGGCGCGACCAAATCCACTGGAGCCTCCATAGTTCACGTCCAGCACGGCCCAGCCCCGGCTGATCCAGAATTGGGTCTCCAGGCTGAAGCAGGGGCGCGCCATGGCGGTTGGGCCACCATGACAACGCACCAACAGGGGTGGCAGTCCTGCAGATGTGACAGGGCGGTACAACCAACCGTGGGTGCGCCGCTTCCCGTGGCCCGGGAACCAAAAGGCCTCGGGCGTGCTGACAGTCTCCGTTCCCAGGGGATTGGCGCCCATGGGCGTGTGCTGCCAATGGCCACGCACCAGATCCAGCTCCAGCAATCCACTTGGCTGCCGCGGTCCTGCGGCAAGGGCAACAGCCCGCCGACCATCAGCTCGCAAGCCGGAGATCTCCGTAAAAGGCAGCTTCAGCTCATGCCAGTGGGGGTTGTCGCCGGATGACCACTGGAGGCAGCCCAATCTCCAACAGCCATGGCGGCAATAGGCAGCCACCAGACCCTTCTCCCAAACAGCCGTGGTGCTCATCCCCGCCACCCATTGGGGTAAGCCGAAATCCGCCGCCATGGGTAACACACTCCTCCACGGGGGTTGTGGACTGTTCAGGTGGTCCGGAGCCAGGTGCTGCAGGTTCCAATACCCACTGTGGTCACTGGCCATGACCACCCCTCCATCGGGCAACCACTGGGGCTGAAAGACGGATTCCGTCATACCGCCATCCCCCGCCAGGCACCGGGGTTCCCGCAGTTCTCCGTCGTCACCCAATTGGGCCAGCCAGAGACGGTTGCGCTGCCAGGGCATGGCCGGGAGGTCCCATTCCAACCACAGCAGGTGGCGCCCATCGGGTGAGAGGGTGGGGGTGCTGCAGAAGTCCGCCTCAGCCCGCAGGGGCCGGCTGGCGCCGGTGCGCAGACAAACGCGGGTAAGTACGTCCTGGTTCTCCTGCTCCCCAACGCCGATCCAGAACTGGCCCTCCTCATGGAGACAGCCATCGCCCATGGCGACAACTGCGGGCCGACAAAGCTGGCGCGGCGGGATGACGCCGTGAAGATTCAGGAGCCAGAGGGCAGGACCGATCTTCCCATGGTTCACCAGAACGGTGTGGTGGCGGCCAAACGCCACGGGAGCCCCACCAAAGCCATGGAGAGATGTGCGCAGGTTCCAGTCGCCTGGGGTCAGTTCTCGACGTTGACCGTCTACCTGGGTCATCAAGGTGGTGCGGCCTTGTTCCCATGGGCGCTGCTCCAACCAGAACAAACGCTGGCCCACCAGCCATGGCTCTTTCCATGTGGGCAACGTTCCAGCAACCGCGCTGGCCGGTAGCGGCTGGGCGGAATCCAACATCATCACGGAGCACCATGTTCTCTTTATTCTCCTTAAGATGGTGGGCAAACGCCCTATTGCATAAGGAGTAGTTCTCCATGGCTGGAGCCAGTTTCGCCGGCCTTGCTCACCGCGCGGCGCGACGTGAAGCCTCGGTGACGGTCGAGAAGCAGGTGGATGGTCCGGCTCCCCTCACCATCCACCACTTGGGAGATCAGGTGCTGCGTCAATCCGCACGACGGGTGTCCAGGGTGGACCCCGGCATCCGCCAACTCTGCCGCGACATGCTGCGCAGCATGTACAGCGCCCGCATTGGCCTGGCGGCAACTCAGGTGGGTGTTCACAAGCAGGTGCTGGTCATTGACCTGGACTCCGAAACCCCCAGCACGCCACCTCTGGTGCTCATCAACCCGGAGATTACGGCCACTGGCGCCTCTGTAGACTCCCGCGAGGAGGGCTGTCTCAGCATTCCCGGGGTCTACCTGAACGTGGTGCGACCCACGGTGGTGGAGGTGAAGTTTATGGATGAGCTGGGGCGCAAACAGCGTGCAAGGCGGATGGTCTCCTGGGCCGTTGTATCCAGCACGAAATGGACCACCTCAACGGGATTCTGTTTGTGGATCGCGTCCAGGACGGGGAGGCCCTGCAACGGGAACTGAATCACCATGGTTTTGTCCCCGGTGCGGTCCATGCCGTTGTCTAGCTTGTGTCCTTTTCAGTCCGTGTCATGCCCATGAAACCGCTNGCAGGGCTGTTGCTGAGCCTGTCTTGTCTGCTGGGTGTTGCGGCCACGGGATCGGTGTTCGAGTTGGCCTATGGCGATCCCCGGTTGGGTGTGGTGCCCACAGCCGTCATTCTGGCGGTCAGTGCACCGGGGACTGTGCTCACCCTGCTCATGGCCATGGCTTGGAACGGTCGGCCCTCCTGAGGGCTACACTGTCTAGCCTGTTTTGTTGGAACACCGTTTCTGCATGGCTCAAGTCACTGTTGGAGAAAACGAAAGTATTGAGTCCGCCCTGCGCCGGTTCAAACGCCAAGTGTCGAAGGCGGGAATTTTTGCAGAGTTGAAGCGCCTTCGTCACCATGAAAACCATTTCGAGAAGGCCAAGCGCAAGGCCATGCAGCGCCGCCGCCGCCGTTGACCTCTTCCTAAGTCTTCCTTAAGTTCCCGGAGACCATGGGGGCAACCCAGCCCAACCTGCAGCANCCTGGACATAGGTTTTCTCCCATGTCATGGACAACNTTTCACTGGTCAGAAAGCTGCGCCGCTGGTTTGCAGACGGTCTTGCCCACTCTTTTGGTGAACCCGCGGAGGAGCATCGCCTTGAGCCACCGCAGATTGGGGTGCAACCGTTCCACGACGATCCCCGCCGGTCTCGCCTCTGAACATCACGACGCGCAAACCAACCAACCCGATTGGACCCATGATCCGTTAAGCTGCCGTTGTACCAGCCGCGGTTTTTGATGGCAAAGAAGTCGATGATTGCCCGTGACGTGAAGCGTCGCAAGTTGGCACAGCAGTTCCGGGCCAAGCGCGAGGCGCTGAAGGCTGCCTTTGTTGCGGCAGAGGATCCCATGGAAAAGCTGGAAGTCCATTTCAAGCTGCAACAGCTTCCCCGCAACAGTGCCCCCAATCGCCAGCGCAACCGTTGCTGGGCCACCGGGAAGCCCCGTGGTGTGATGCGTGATTTCGGGCTCTGTCGGAATCAATTCCGTCAAAAAGCCCACTCTGGGCTCCTGCCAGGCGTCGTCAAATCATCTTGGTGAGAGCTGGGGTGGCAAAATTGACAAAACAACAAACCACAAACTGAGGAAACAACAAACGTGCAAGGAGAAAATCGGTCATTTTCCTTCGATGGACGCGAGGTTCAATTGACCATCAACCGCTTCGCCCCTCAGGCAGGCGGATCAGTGATGCTTGAGTGCAGCGGCACGGTGGTTCTTGTGACCGTTACCCGCTCGGCAGCAAGGGAGGGCGTGGACTTTTTGCCCCTCCTCTGTGACTACGAAGAGCGCATGTATGCCGCGGGACGCATCCCCGGCAGCTATCAACGGCGAGAAGGCCGCCCTCCGGAACGGGCGACCCTCACGTGTCGATTGATGGATCGGCCCATGCGGCCCTTGTTCCCCAGTTGGCTACGGGACGACATTCAAGTGGTCGCCACATGCCAGGCCCTGGACGAGCGGATGCCCCCTGACGTGTTGGCGGTCACAGGTGCGTCCATGGCAACCCTTCTGGCGCGCCTCCCTTTCGCAGGGCCGATGGCGGCTGTGCGGGTTGGCCTCCTGGGAGACGACTTTGTTATCAATCCAAGTTTTCGGGAAATCGATCGCAGCGATTTGGATTTGGTGGTGGCCGGTACCCCCCATGGGGTGGTGATGGTCGAGGCCGGAGCCAAGCAGCTTCCCGAGCATGACATGATTGAGGCCATTGATTTTGGCTACGAGGCGGTGCTGGATCTCATCAAGCACCAGCGGGAGATCCTCACGGATCTGGAAATCAGGCCTGTGCATGTGGAGCCCGAAGCCACCGACGAGGTGGTGTTGGCCTATCTGGAGTCGCAGTGTTCCGACAACATTCGCGCTGTGCTGGCGGAGTTCAACCTCAGTAAGGCGGGCCGGGACAGCAAGCTCAGCGTCATCAAGTCCCATGTGGCCAGTGGAATCCTCAACCTGAGCGAGGACCACCCCGTGCGCATCGCCGTGGCGAGGAACATCAAGCTTTTCGGCACCAGCTACAAGGCCCTCACCAAAAAGCTGATGCGGGCACAGATCCTCACCGAAGGCCAGCGTGTGGACGGCCGTGCGCTGAACGAGGTGCGGCCCATTTCCTCGGCTGTGGGCATTCTACCCCGCAAGGTGCATGGCTCGGCGGTGTTTCAGCGGGGCCTCACCCAGGTGCTCTCCGCTGCCACCCTGGGGACGCCAAGTGATGCCCAGGAGCTGGATGATCTCAATCCGTCCAACGAGAAAACCTACCTGCACCATTACAACTTTCCTCCCTTCTCCGTGGGCGAGACCCGTCCTCTCCGTTCCCCGGGTCGCCGNGAAGTTGGGCATGGCGCTCTCGCAGAGCGGGCGCTGATACCAGTGCTACCCAATAAAGAAGACTTCCCTTACGTCATCAGGGTGGTGTCCGAGGTGCTCAGTTCCAACGGATCCACATCCATGGCCTCCGTCTGTGGAAGCACCATGGCCTTGATGGATGCCGGGGTGCCCATCAANGCCCCTGTGAGTGGGGCAGCCATGGGGCTGATTAAAGAGGGGGATGACGTGCGCATCCTCACGGATATCCAGGGCATTGAGGATTTCCTGGGGGATATGGATTTCAAAGTGGCGGGTACGGAGAAAGGCATCACGGCTCTGCAAATGGACATGAAGATCACCGGCTTGCCCATCGCCACCATCAGTGATGCCATTCGCCAAGCGCAACCTGCCCGGCTGCATATCCTGGCGGAGATGCAGAAAACCATCGACAAACCACGGGAAGACCTGTCGCCCCACGCCCCACGCCTGCTCACCTTCCGNATCAGTCCCGAGTTGATTGGTACGGTGATCGGTCCCGGTGGCCGCACCATCAAGGGCATCACGGAGCGCACCAACACCAAAATCGACATCGGCGACGAAGGTTTGGTGACCATCGCCAGCCATGACGGCGCCGCCGCCCGCGAGGCCCGGCGCATTATTGACGGCCTGACCCGCAAAGTTCATGAAGGGGAGATGTTCCGCGGAACCGTCACCCGCGTCATTCCCATCGGTGCCTTTGTAGAAATCCTCCCCGGTAAAGAGGGAATGATCCACATTTCCCAACTCTCGGAGACCCGGGTGGAAAAAGTGGATGACATTGTCAAAGTGGGAGATAGCGTGACTGTGCGGGTCCGGGAAATCGATAGTCGTGGCCGCATTAACCTCACCATCCGCGGTGTTCTTCAGGAGGCTTGACCAGCCCTGGAATTGTGCGGCCCTAGCCAGGCCCATGCTGCGGATCACCGGGCCACTGATGCGGATTCAGTGGCCCTGGCTTCACTGCCTTACCCTTCACCTTGGTGATCGGGATTCCCTCTACTGCCCCCGCAACTGCTTGAGTCGCTTTTCCAGATCAGCCGGCGCCTGAAACAGGAATTGCCTGCCCCGTTTGCGACGCTCCACCAGGCCATGGTCTACAAGGGTGAGCAGGTCCGTGCGGGCAGTCTGGTAGCTCACCTTGTGGCTTGTTTTGTGGGAGTGGATGCTGTAACGGAAACCCGGATGCTTCACGCCATGGCTCAGCAGCGCCAGTTGGCGATGGTTGAACAGATCCGGATCAGCCAGTTGCTGCTCAAAGCTTTCCAGCTCCTGTTTTTTCCGTTGGATGTGGACTCCAACCGGTCCATGGCTTGACCGATCACCTTGAGTTGCGCCAGCAAAAAGTACGTCAGGTCGTTGTCATCGGTTTCCGTGGCCATGAACGAACGAGCGTACTGGGCAGGAGCCTGTCTCAGAATCGTTGAGATGGAGATGAAGGAAAACAGCCAGTAGTCGTGGCGTAGCATGGCCCAGTAAAAAAGAGCCCGCGCCGTGCGGCCGTTGCCATCCAGAAAGGGGTGGTCATAGGCCAACCAGAAGTGCAGGGCGATGGCCCGCACCACCGGATGGATGAAGGTAGTTGGCGTGTCGCCGTTGGCAAAGGCACACAGGTGAGTCAGCCGCTGCTGGAGTTGCTCAGCCGGTGGTGGTCTATGGACGATCTCTCCATACGGGTCCCCCACCACCACGTCTTCGTCACTGCGGCGCAGCCGACCGGCTGCATCTCCGGGATCAAGGGTGTCCTGGGTGATCCGGCGGTGCAGGCTCAGCACCAGTTCCGGCGTCAGTGTTGTGTCCTGTAACTGTTGCAGCCAACCCATGGTCTGAAAACTATTCAGGATCATCCGCTCACCACGGTCCCGCGGCGGCCGGCCGGAACGGATCAGGTTCCTGGCCACATCCCGTGTGGTGGCAGCCCCTTCCAACTGGCTGGAGGTGATGGCTTCCTCCTCCTGTAGCGAGGTGATCAGATAGCAGTCCCGCATCCGGGCGTTGATCACCGCATCCGGAGCGCCAACCCGGCCACCGGCTTTCATGTCGATCCGGTGCAGAGCCTCCAGCAGCTCCGGCGGCTGGGAAAACTTGAAGGGCCGACCGTGGCCATCCCGCAGCGGCAGCTCCTGACTCTGGCGGGCCATCTTCAGGGCAGCCACCACTGCTCGTGCGTGGCCCCCTCCTCCGGCACGGGCCGACGGCGAACGTCATTCCAGTGGGGATAGCCCCTGATCCGCCTGGCGTGCTCTGAGAGTCGCAGGTGGACGGCGAGCAATTCCCTGCTGGTCCCCAGCTTGTGCAGCAGCGCCTCAAAGGGAGGCGGAGCTTGGAACCTGCCAGCGGCCAAATGTCAGTGAACTACTAACTTGATTCAAATTAGTAGTTGGCTGACACTTGCTGCCGCTGCCCTGGGGTTGCTGTCATGCTTTTGCCGCAAAAGGNCTCACCAGGACAGCTCGGCTCGCAGGAAAAACGTACGGCCACGAATTGAATCGAGCCTTGCATCGACGCTACCTGGACCTGAGGGATTCACCGAATCCACCGAAGGGTCGCGGTTGGTGAGGTTGAGCACACCGCCCTGCAGCGCCAACCCCTCCATATCAAACACGTCACGCAACTCCAGCGTAAAGTCGTGACCGATCCATGGGGCAAACCTTCCGGTTCCTCCGCGAACATCATTGTCGTAACCGGAAATGGCTCGTGTGTGCCAGGCAGCCACCATATTGGCCCGGCTCATGCGAAATGTGGCATGAACACGGTGGCGGGGAAAATCAGATGGCTGCACGATGCCGTCAATCCTGGATTCACTCTCGGTGACGTAAGCCCAGTGGACATCCAGACCAGTGGCCATATCGCCAAGGCGCCCCAAATCGGTGCTGCCGCTGAGGCTCAAACCGGACATTCTTGATTCACCGGTGTTGACCAGGGGATTCCGGATTTCTGTAATCACATCGTTTGTACGCGTCACCAGCTCTGATGATCCCTGCTGGGCTTCCATATCGACGATGGACTGGGGACTGGCGTATCCTGGAAGATCAGACTGCTCAATCCGGAACCAGTCCGCGGCAAGAGAGACGGGACCCAACTCCATTGTTCCGCCGAAGCCCAAGGTTGTTGACTTGCTTGGCTCCAAGTCAGGGTTGTTGGTGTATAAGGTCTTGGACTGGGTGATGTGACAGTTCGCTTGCGGGTTCGTGTGGTTTTTCGTGTCACAGACGGCAGGATAATAGACCGTATCCTTGCTATGGAGGTTGGCTAGTGACGGTGGCGCCAAACCCTTGTGGAAGGATCCGTGCAGCGTAACCAGCTCGTTTGCACGCCAGGAGCTGGCCACTGTCCATTCGTGGGTGGGGTCCCCACGTCATTGTAATCATCAAGCTGTGCAGCCAGCAAGACCGTCCAATGGGGAAGCGGTGGAAATTGTACTTCGACAAAGCCGGACTTGCGCGACCTCGAGCCCTGGTAAGAGCTTCCACCAGAGCCAAGGACATCTTCCAAAGGATAAATCTTCCCTGCACGATCCTGATGCTTCAGGATGTCTTTCTCTTCTCGATTTTCGATTTCAAAGCCAAGCGTCCACTGCAGGTTGCCGCCAGGCAACAGCAAGCCTGGCCCTTGAAGTGCACCTTTCACGGCAGTCACATCAACGACTTCGTCCCGCTTCATGCTCAACGCCATTTTGGGAATAGATGCCTGGTGATCGGGGTCGGTTGATCGGGGATTCACGATGTCGTAGTCTCCTGCATTAATCGCCTCAAGGGCCAGACTCTCGCTCACGAAGGTGTTACCAGTTTGCCGTTCGTTACGGCGGTAGCGGTTCACGGACAGATCCCATCCGACGTTGTCCTGGAGTGTGCCCTGAATACCGACCGTCACTTCATGCTCGTTGATATTTTCTATCCAGTCGCGGTTGCCGTGGGCCAGAAATCGGTGAGACACGGTCAATGGTCCGGCATTTGCCCCCGCTGCTGCCAGAAGGTCTGCACTCGGATCGAGAATGTCGAATGTCCCCACTGACGGGGCGTAGCGAAACGCGGTATCTCTCCACCCCATCCGTCCGTCCATATAAACAGATGCGGCGTCCCCCAGTGGGACATCAAAGTTGGCGAAAACATTCTTGCTCTCAAGTCTCTTGAGGTCACCGCGACGCGTTTGTGTCCAGGCGATGTTGCCATAGGGAAAGCCGCACCCTTGGCCATCAACGTTGTCGGGATTCGATAGAACTCCCGTATAACCCTGGCTGGTTGGGCAATCACCCAATGCACGTGCGACCAGACGGCCTTGATCCTTGAAGAAAACAGTATTGCCGCCAGCAGACACGCCAGTTGCCTCCGCGAAGCTGCCACCTTCGGACCATTTGGAGCGGCTGTAGTCCCTGTCTGCAGCGCGGACTTCATTCCTCTGAACACTGTCTACGCCCACCATCAGACGTCCGCTTCCCACACCGCCACCCCAGAGGAGGCTGGCCTGCCCGGTTGACCCGCCCGAAGCCTGAGGAAGCCCGCCCAGTGCCGCCACCTCAAATCCTTCATGCTCATCGCGGAGCACGATGTTGATGGCTCCCGGGCCGGCAACACCGTCTGCAGGGGTTGCGGTGCCGTTGTTCAGGATTTCAATGCGTTCAACGGCCGACAACGGCAGCAGGTTCAGGGAGCGGGCCGGGTAGCGACCGTTGACCAGAATGCTATATCCCCGGGACAACGGGTAGTGCAGACCAAAGCTGTTATAATCAGCGCGGTCAGCAATCAACTCATCAAGGGTGATCGTGCCGGACGTCTCAATGTCCTCCCTGGTGATCACGGAAACAGGCTGCCATAATTCGGAGCCGCGGGTTGCGTCCTTCGTATCAGCGCCTGGCTGGGCCACAACCGGCCCCGCTGCCGCGGCAAAAGCCAGGATCGTGGTCAGGCAGTCCCTCCAGGACAGTTGAGGCCGGAACTTCAACCGTCCAGTGTGCTGTGATGGTGCAACCATCGGCTTTGCAAGAGAATGGAAATTTTAGCCTACAGATTATCCACAACCGGCTTTCCAACGGAGATTGATGCAACCCGTCTTTACGTTGCGCCACCTTCGGCTGCCATCGCCCGGATAAGATCGGCCCGGCTGAACACCCCGATCAATTCCCCTTTCTCCACAACGAACAGCCTCTCCGTACCGGCATCGTGGAGCAGTGCCGCAGCCCCTTGCAGTCTGAGGGTTGGTGTACACGTGTGGGGAGAACGGTTCATGACGTCGCCAGCGGTTTCACCAAGGGCCTGATGCACTTCCCGCTCCCAGCGCAGGGGATTGCGCAGGTAGATCACGCTATCCAGGAAGACCATGTAGGGACCNGGCTCCAAGCCACTTTCCCGCACCATCAGATCTTTGGCGCCGATCTCCCCCACCAATCGATCCTGGTGGTCGCACACCGCCAAGCCACTGATGTGGCAAGCGTTGAGCGTCCGGATCACTTCCGTCAGCGGTGTGTCCGGGCGCACAAACTGCACCGGTGTGGTCATGAACGCCTGGACAGGTTGACTTTGCACCATGATGGTCTCTCCGGGGTTTCGTGATTGTGAAGGAGCAGAGCCTGGGTAAGGCGCCGTCATCCNCTGCTCTGTCACATCTGAGCACCTTGGCCAACGGCCTCACGGTGTTCAGAGGCTTGCTTGCGGTGCCTCTCCTGCTGGTGTTGCAGTGGGGATGGGGCTGGTGGGCCTGGTGGCTGCTGGTGTGTGGCGCGGCAACCGACGGGGTAGACGGTTGGTTGGCCCGATGCGGTGGCGGTGGGTCGCCGTGGGGGGCGCGGCTGGATCCTCTCTGCGACAAGTTATTGCTGCTGGCGCCGCTGTTGTGGTTGGCTGGCCGGAGTGCTGGCGCAATCGATGCCGGCATCTCCCCTATCCCAACACCTCTCTGGGCCATCTGGCTCCTGTTGGCCCGAGAGTTTCTGGTGACCGAGTGGCGAAGTCGGCATCCCCATGGAGCGCCAGCCCGTTGGAGTGGAAAGCTGAAAACCGTTACCCAGTTTCTTTGTTTCGGTTTCCTGCTCTGGCCAGGTCCGGCCCAGGCCCTGACAGCCGCCGCTGGTGGTGGACTGTTCTGGGTGGCCCTCGCCATGGCTTGGCTCAGTGGGATCCACTACATCAAGTCAAGTCTGCCCTGAACGCTCCCGCAAGGCCTGGATGATGCGGATATGGGCGGCAGAAAAAGGATAGCGGTGGAGGTCGTGGGGCCAGACCCAGACCACCTGTTGATTGACCACAGGCCGAGCGTCTCCGGCCACCGGACGACAGAGGTACACCACAAAGGAGAGCCGCCGGTGGGTATAGGCATGGTCAAAGCGCAACAACTCCGGACCCACTGCCACAGCCAGACCCACGTTCTGCCACAGCGCACGCACCACGGTGGCAGCCATGGTCTCGCCGGGCTCTTGCGTGCCACCGACAAACTCCCAAAGGCCACCCAGAAGCCCATCCGGTTGACGCTGGCCAATGAGCACCTTCCCCTGACGATCCAGCACAACACCCACACCCACCACGAAACGGGGGATGGGTGTGGGTGTCGGACGCACGGGCAGTTGTTGCTGGATCCCCTTGGCATAGGCATGACAATGGCGCTGCCACGGGCAGCAACGGCACAAGGGCGCGCGAGGGCGGCAGACCAGGGCGCCCAGGTCCATCAGGGCCTGGTTGAAGTCTCGCGCCCTCCTGCCGTTCAGCAGCAACTCGACCATGGTCCAGAACAGGGCGGTGGCCTGCCGGGGTGGGGCTGGAAAAGCCAGAAGGCGCGCCAGCAAGCGTCTCACGTTGCCGTCCAGAATGGGGTCGGCGCTGTTACCGACCGTGGCGGCAATGGAGGCCGCCGTGGTGCGACCGAGACCGGAAAGCCGTTCAAGGCCGGCGCGGTCGGCGGGAAGTTGGCGCTTGGCTGCCGCCAACTGCGTGGCAACCCCATGAAGTCGCTGTGCCCGGGCATAGTAACCCAACCCTTGCCAGGCATGGAGCACGTCCTGCCGGGATGCAGCCGCCAAGGACGCCAGATCCGGAAACCGATCCAACCAACGCCGCCAGAAGGGGAGCGCCACCGCCAGTCGGGTCTGCTGCAACATCACCTCCGCCACCCAAACGGGATAGGTGGGGAGCACGTCGTCAGGACCAGGCTGGCGTCCACCCGGCAACAATCGCCACGGCACGTCACGGCGTCCGTGGTGTGCCCACCAACTCAGCAGGCTGGCGTACAGATCGGGGGCACGATGACGCAGCCAGGCTTTCTGCCGTTGTTCAAACGCCGTGGACCATTGTTCGGGCACCATCGCCAAAGCCAGGCATCACAATGTTGCCCAACTCCGTGGGCGTTGACGGGGGATTCCAGGACAATGCCGGACCTTGTAGGCGTTCCGGTACCTGGAAAAGCGATGCGGAGATGCCCCGAGGGCCGGCAAGGGTAAGGCGAGACGCACCGTCGACCAGCGCCAGGTGACCGTATGGATTTACTCGCGCCGGGATACCAGCGCCTCGTTGGAAAGTTGGCCACGGAACAACTGCTGTATCACCGCCAGGCCGCCACATCCTGTTTTCCGGATTGAGCAAAGGCTCTGGCCCGTCTCTTCTCTTGCTGTTGCCAACAGTCTTGTGCGCCGTGTACGCCTCCATGGTGGCGCTGATAAAGAAGTAAGGGCTTGAGGATGAAGGTCTCAAGCCCTGTTCAAGGTCATTGCTTCTCTGCGCTGAAGACACCGACAACCCGGTTGGAATTGCCGAAGTCTCCACTGAAATCGCCAACAGCGGCTAGGGGGAGGTCATCCGTTGTTACTGTTGTGTCCAGGTTATCCTTCCCGTAGAACTGACCTTGCCAATTTCCTTCACCAGTAGTAGTACCACTAAAACTACCGTCAGAGTTGTTGACAGACGACTGATTCAGATCCAGAGTCCAGGCAGAAAGATCATCGTCACTACGCGTTACGGATTCAAAGGATGTGATTGTACCGTTCACTGTAAAAGCATTATCGTTACTGGATGCGTTTGATGTCCCGAAATTAGCCTGTAGAGAAACGGTTGCCTTGAATTCTCCATCATGAAGGTCCAGGTTGGTCTCGTCTCCTTTGTTCATAACATAAACGCCAACAGCATCTCCTGCGTATGTTGCTGTACCGGCAAGTTCTCCTATGTTTTCTGTTAGTCCTGTGCTATCTCTAGGCCCATATCTTGCCGTAGCAAAGGTATCTATGTTATAGCTATCGCCTTCTTCGTCCATCCAATATCCCATGACCGTATAACTCGTGTCGGGTCTTTCCAAAACTACTTGTTCTGACGCCAAGGCATTTGTTGTGCTGGTCATGCTAAAAGTTACGACTCCTTGTGTAGAAGCACTTTTAATAAAAAGGTGGCCGTCTGGATTAAGAGTTACTTCACAAGTAGTCCCTGCCGTATTAGGTTGACCACAAAAAGCTTCTACTACCGCTTGACCAAAGAGAGAGAAACTTGCGGTTCCTGGTGTTACGTCTCCAAAAGAAGCAATATTGCTTGCCGAGCCGTTAGCCCATGTCAGTGGTGTAGTACTTGATAAAGTGATGCTTTCTCCGCCAATATTTACATCGATATCGCTAACATGTATTGCTGAAGACGATCCTTCGTCTGTTGTTGTAACCTTAATTTGTGGTTTGTTATTTTCAACATCGAACTCAACGTTGGGGTCTCCAAAGGCGTCTTTATAGTAATTATAGTCATTGCTTGTAAAGTAATTAATGTTACTATTAGCATCCCCAAACTGCTGCCAAGTTTCACTGAATATAGTTTCCGCCCCACCATGATTAGTAAAGATTTTGAGATATTGTCCGCTATCAGTCTGGAATGTTCTTGCTATCCAGTCAGTTGGCGCCTCAGTCGATACTCCATCACCAAGATTTTCCCCTCCTGGATCCCTGAATGCACTGATTTTAGTAGAAAGACCAGATCCAGCTTTATCAACAACATCATCAAACTCGGGAGTACGAACATTCAGCCCGTCTTTCAGATCCAGACTGACGACACCCTGGTCGCCAGTCTCATCGTCCCAACGATCAAGCGCATCAATCCACGGAGAATCTAAAAGCATTTCTCCTCCGCTCCCCTCCTCACGTTGTGGTTGCCCAGTTTGCTGTTGCCCAGTTTGCTGTTGCCCAGTTTGCTGTTGCCCAGTTTGCTGTTGCGCAGGTTGCTGTCGCTCACGTTGTTCTCGCTCACGCTGTTGTTGTGCACGTTCTTCTTGTGTATCTTTTATACTCTGAACGACATCTTTGAGTTTCTCATACTCATCCATGTATTTTTCTTGGTCAGTTGCAGAAAGGTTCTCGTCCTCGGAGGCTCTCTTGAGTTCCTCCAGGGCTGCCAGTGCCAGGTCCTGATCCCTGCTCGCTGAGTAGGTGTCGAGGCT
>JGIcombinedJ30088_10002538_pt1 | contig 17517 bp, 15 predicted proteins | sample PinacodermPK_FD_30088 | JGI IMG/M metagenome (IMG submission 30088)
TCACCCGCCCGAACCACGTCTGGGCGATGGACATCACCTATGTCCCCATGGCGCGGGGGGTTGTGTATCTGGTGGCGGTCGTTGACTGGTTCAGCCGCAAGGTGCTCGCGTGGCGGCTTTCGATGACGCTGGAGACGGGGCCGTGCGTGGAGGCGTTGAGCGACGCGCTCGCTCGCCATGGGAGGCCTGAGATCATGAACACGGATCAGGGCAGCCAGTTCACCTCTCTGGCCTTTCTCCAGGCCTTGCAGGACGCCAAGATTGCCATCAGCATGGACGGCAAGGGCGCGTGGCGCGACAATGTTTTTGTCGAACGGCTCTGGCGGACGATCACAGACGAGGAGGTCTACCTGCGCGCCTACCGAAGCGTCTCGGAGGCTCGGAGCGGGCTGGGCCGCTATCTGGCCTTCTACAACCGACAGAGACCGCATTCAGCCCTTGGCGGGCAAACGCCCGACCAAGTCTATTTCAACCAGCCCAAGCCAATCCCGGCGGCGGCATAACCAGAGCGGAGAGCCACTTATCAACAGCCTGCAACCTGTTCAAGGAAACCGAGCCACCTCTTTGACCCAGCCATACTCCCTATCGGCCCTGAGATCACTAGTCATCAGGGGCGGACTGCAGCTTTAGCTTCTGTTCTGTTCGATGAGAGTCCCTCCCTCTCTTACCCCCTTCTCTTTCTCCTCTTATCGAATCTCAGGAATTGAGATTTTCTCTCTTTTCCCTGCGTCCAGGTTAAATCACAGGTGAGGTGCCCTTGATTATTGGGGAGAAATGTTTCTCCTCCAGGGCATAAACGGGAGGGCATCATGAGAATTCGACCACATAATATCCATTTCTCCTTTTTTGATATGTATGGCTCTATCGTCCGTCATTGGACGATCGTTATGGGATCGCTGGTGTGTGTTATATCGTTGCTCGGGTTGATCCAATTCGGATGTTCCAAGCAACCTGTTCAAGGGACCGATCTACATATCCGACACGTTTCACCTTTGGGGAAGGGAACCAATTTTGCGCAGAATTCACAGGAACAGCCTGTGCTTCCTGGGAATTCCGCCACTTCGTCCAATCCTGACTTGGAACATCATGAAGAGAATATAGCTGGTCCACTGTCCTTGAAAACGCTGGAAAATCTTGCTCGGACAAACAACCCCACGTTGATTCAAGCTCTAGCCCAGATTGAAGGGGAACAGGCAAAAGCTCTGCAGGCGGGACTCTATCCCAATCCCCGTGTTGGCTACATCGGCGAGCAAATCGGTGTCAAAGGGACCGCAGGTGAGTTCCAGGGAGGATTCGTCCAACAGGAAATCGTGACGGCTGGAAAACTTCAGCTGAGCCGAGAGAAATATCGCGCACGCACATCGGCGGCAGAATTTCAAGCTCTAGCCCAGGAATATCGCGTCGTTAATGAAGTGCGCATGAGGTATTACCGGACACTCGGGGCACAAAAGCGGCTAGCCATTCAACTTGAACGCCACGAGACTGCCCAGGACGCACTCCTCACAGTTCAGGAAATGATCAACATTGGTCAGGCAAATCAAGCTGACCTGCATCAGGCCAAAGCTCTTCTAGAAGACCAACAGCTTAAGGTCAAGATGGCTGAAAACGATCTTGATCTGGAATGGGAATGGTTGATGGCGGTCGTAGGGGTGTCTCGACCGCGCGATATTCTGAAGGAACGCTTAGAAGNTCAATCTACGGAAATCGAATGGAAGCCGGCTCTCCAGCGGTTGTTGGCTGAAAGCCCGGAATTGGGATTAGTCCGTGCGATTCTCAAGGAAGATGAAATTACCGTAAGACGGGAAAAGATGGAGCCCATTCCCAATCTCATTCTCCAAGCTCGGGCTGGACACAGCTTTGAACCTCGTGCCTCCGTGTTCGGCGTGGGAGCCTCTATCGAGTTGCCTATTTTTGATTGGAATCAGGGAACGATTCGGCAAGCTCAAGCGGATTTGAAACGACAACAGGCGGAAGTGCGTCTAACGGAACTCCGTTTGCGCCGTTCCCTAGCCACGCAATTTCAGCAGTATCGAACGGCACAACAACATGTCAAAAAATACCAGGAAGTCATTCTGCCCGAAACGCGCGAGCGTTATGCGACCAGACTGCGAAGCTATGGGAATAATCGGGAGACTTGGCAATCCGTTCTCGAAGCCCAGGATGATTTTTTCCGTCGGCGATTAAGCTATATTGATTATCTTGTCGCTCGGCAGGAAGCCAAAGTGGTTATCGATGGCCTGCTCCTGGTAGATGGCCTGACGCCACCATCGGGCGTACCTGTGCCGGGACATATCGATGCGGTGCCTAAACCCAGGTAAGATGCCAGACAGAATCTTAGTTTCCATTTTGCTATTGAAACGCTCAATTTCAAGGGAGGCGAACATATGAAAGATGGTCTAACACGAAGACAAGTGATGAATGCGGGAGTTGCCATTGGATTAGGATCTCTATCGGCCCGCCTTGGCCATGCTGAAGGCGTCGGGCCTCAAACGGCAAACAAGCCACAAAAGGGGTTGAACGAACCTGAAAAGGAATTCTCGAATTATTCACGATTTCATCCAAGTTTTGGAGGATCTCCAAACTCCGACCAGTTTTTGGGCAAATTGGTCCCGGGGTTTCGCCGGTCAGGGCTCGAACCGGTCATGGTCGAAACACCGGATCTGGAGAAAGTCCCCTGGAAGATGGTCAATGGTGTCAAGGAATTTGAGCTTCGCTGTACGCCGGTCAAGCGGGAATTCCTGCCAGGGCAACGGATGAATGTATGGGGCTATAATGATACGATGCCCGGTCCGATGATTGAGGCGTTCCAAGGAGATCGTGTCCGCTTTGTCATTCACAATGAGTTGCCGGAACCAACTTCCATACACTGGCACGGCCTGGAAATCCCGATCCAATACGATGGCGTACCAGGGCTCACTCAAGACCTTATCCCACCCGGAGGGACTTTCGTCTATGAGTACGACCTTCACCAGACGGGCACCTTCTTTTACCATTCGCACATTGCCATGCAAGAAGCTTTCGGAATGGCTGGTTTGTTCATTATTCATCCTCGGATCGCTTATGATCCACCGGTGGATCGGGATTTCGCGTTGATTTTCCAAAATTTTTTCATTCCGCCAAATTCGACGACGGCCGACTCCATGGCGATGGACTGGAATTGGCACACGATCAATGGTCGTAGTGGACCGTACGCCATTCCGATGGTCTGTAAGCATGGGGAGCGGGTCCGTGTGCGTCTGGTGAATTTCAGTCCCATGCAGCACCATCCTATTCATTTTCACGGTCATACGTTCTGGCTTACGGGAACCGAAGGGGGACGTATTCCAGAAGCAGCCTGGATTCCCAGAAACAACACGCTCGTGGGCGTCGCGATGGCCCAGGATTTTGAATTCGTGGCCGTCAATCCGGGCGATTGGATCTTTCATTGCCATATGGTGCATCACATGATGAACCATATGGTACAGCAAGTGGGGCCACGCATCCGTGAAGGGTTTAATATCTCACGGTATATGTCGTCTTTGTCGAACCGGCCACCTGCGCACTCGGCCTTGAACGCGCTCCGCTTTCGTGTGCCGGGGTATCCTCAGAAAATGCAGGGCATGAACGTGAATAAAGCTGGGGTGATGAAAATCATTCGTCGTCGTGAAGCCAGAGGGATGCGGGTAGGATGGGCCAAAGGAGTTAAAGGTCTTATGACGGTATTGCGAGTTCTGCCGGAGGACCTCTACAACCGGGTAATGCTGAGTAATGAGGACATTAAGCCAGGAGAAATTTTTGAAGCCCTTATCAAAAGAAGCAAATAATTCAGAGTCAGTTCAGACTGGATGAGCGAGACTCGACAATGTCTTGGANAGACCCGTTAATGTTCTCCGCCTCTAGTATCAAGCTCCGTCTTTCCTTTATGATATAAGTTTGTTCTCAAGGTCAAATCCATCTATCAGGTAGTCCACGGCAAATCAATTCGCACGGAAGCAAAGGGCTCGTTTTATGAAAAGATCTCGCAAGAATGCCGGCAAACGTCCGTCCATGGCTGACCGGGCCGATCCACATGTCCTGTATCAAAAAAGTGTGCAAAGTCCGGACTATGACGTTCCATTTTTTACCGAGTATTTNAAGAACTATACGGGCCATGCCTTGCGTGTGATGCGTGAAGACTTTTGCGGTACCGCCGCGTTGTCCGTCCATTTTGTGACTCAACATCCCGACAATCACGCCGTTGGCATCGATTTGGATTGGCCGACGCTGAATTGGGGCATGAAACATAACGTGTCGCCCTTGACCGTCAATCAGCAAAATCGCCTGACGCTCATCCACGGCAACGTCTTGGACGCTCATCCCGCGCAAGTTCAACTGGTGGTGGCGTTGAACTTCAGTTACATGATCTTCAAGGATCGCCCCACACTCCTGCGATATTTGAAGAGAGCAAAAGAAGCGCTGCAACCCGGCGGCATGTTGATATTGGACATTTGGGGAGGCAGCGAAAGCCAAGTCTTGCAGGAAGAACCTCGTGAAATAGAGAACGCCGATGATGACGACGGTATCGGCGACTTCACATTCATTTGGGACCAGGACGCCTTTGATCCCGCCACCTACTTGTGCACGATGCGCATGCATTTTGCGTTTCAAGACGGCAGTGAAATGCGCAACGCCTTCGTGTATGACTGGCGCATGTGGACCATGCCAGAAGTTATGGAACTCATGAACGAAGCCGGGTTCCGGGACGTGCATTTCATGTGGGAAGGCACCAACCGAAAGACCAACGAAGGGACCGGCACCTATCACCGCGCAGAAAAAGGTGAAGCTGACCTGGCGTGGGTGACCTATATCGCAGGCGTCAATTCCGATGCGGATTGAGAGGGTTTCCGCTCTATCATCGGCTTCTGACGCTACTGTAACGGAATACATTATTAAAGTTTCACTTTAATTTTAAATGCCAAACGTGCCGACCAATATTACGCCGGAAATGATTCATCAGCACGGCCTGACGCAGGATGAATTCGAGCAGGTCCTCAAGCACCTGGGGCGTGAACCGAATCTGACTGAACTCGGGATCTTTTCCGTGATGTGGAGCGAGCATTGTTCATACAAAAGCTCCCGTGTCCATTTGAAGCGATTTCCCACGGAAGGTGAGCGGGTGGTTCAGGGTCCGGGAGAAAATGCCGGAGCCGTGGATATCGGTGATGGACTTTCCGCGGTCTTCAAGATGGAATCCCATAATCATCCTTCGTTTGTCGAACCCTTCCAGGGTGCGGCCACCGGGGTCGGTGGGATCCTTCGCGATATATTCACGATGGGCGCACGGCCCATCGCATTGCTGGATTCCCTGCGATTCGGCGAATTGGATCTTCCGAAGAATCGGCATTTATTGAAAGGCGTGGTGTCCGGCATCTCCTGGTACGGGAACTGTATCGGAGTTCCCACGATCGGCGGCGAAATCGTCTTTAACGACATTTATGCCAAAAACCCCCTGGTGAACGTCTTTTGCCTGGGCATCGTGAAAACCGATCAATTGCTTCGCGGCCACGCCGGCGGTGTCGGCAATCCGGTCTTGTACATCGGGGCAAAAACAGGTCGTGACGGCATCCACGGCGCCACGATGGCTTCGGACAGTTTTGACGATGCGTCGGAACAGAAGCGACCGAACGTGCAGGTCGGCGATCCTTTCCTGGAAAAATTACTCCTGGAAGCCTGCCTGGAATTCCTGGACCAAAGCCTTCTGGTCGGCATTCAGGATATGGGCGCAGCCGGTCTTACAAGTTCATCCTGTGAAATGGCCTCCCGGGCCGGCACGGGCATCGAACTGGAATTGGCCGACGTGCCCCGCCGCGAACCGGATATGACGCCCTACGAGTTGATGCTGTCGGAATCCCAGGAACGCATGTTACTCGTGGCCGACGCCGGCAAAGAAAACCGGGTGATTGCCATTTGCCAAAAATGGGGGATTGACGCGGCGGTGATCGGGAAAGTCACGAATGACGGGTTTATCCGCATCAAGGAGCAGGGAACCGTGGTGGCGGAAATTCCCGCCAAAGCGCTGGTCGATGACAGTCCGAAATATGAGCGACCGGCCAAGCCCCCCGAGTATCAGGAACTCCTGCAATCCCTGACGGTTGAAAACCTGCCTGATGGCCAGGATCCCGGGGACGTTCTCCTTCAATTGCTGGATTCGCCGACGATTGCCGGCAAAGCCTGGGTCTACCGGCAATACGACCACATGGTGGGCATCAATACCATCGTCCGTCCGGGATCGGATGCGGCCGTGGTCCGTATCAAGGACACGAACAAAGCCTTGGCCGTGACAACGGACGGGAACAGCCGGTACTGCCTCTTGAATCCATACGTCGGCGGCACCCTGGCCGTGGCGGAAGCAGCCCGGAATCTCGTGTGCTCGGGCGCGCGACCCATTGGAGTGACGGATTGTCTGAATTTCGGAAACCCCGAGCGGCCGGACATCATGTGGCAGTTCGTGCTAGCCGTCGAAGGCATTGCCGATGCGTGCCGGACGTTTGGCATCCCCGTTGTCAGTGGGAACGTCAGCCTGTATAACGAAACTAACGGCCTGTCCATTTACCCGACGCCCATTATAGGCATGGTCGGGCTCATCGAACCGGCCGATCACGTGACGACACAATGGTTTAAAAATTCCGGCGACCGGGTTATTCTTTTAGGGGAGACCCAGGAAGACATAGGGGGAACCGAATATCTGAAAGTTGTCCATTATCGGGAGCAGGGATCTCCGCCATGGCTCAACATCGAGACGGAAAAGGCCTTGCACGACTGCATGCTCCGATTGATTGCGGAAGGCTTGGTGCAATCGGCGCATGATTGTTCGGACGGCGGCTTGGCCGTGACGTTGGCGGAATGTTGCTTTTCACCCCGGACGGACCAAGGCAGACCGTTGGGCGCGACGATTCGGCTTGATGCAAACGGGCTTCGTACGGACGCCTTACTCTTTGGCGAAAGTCCGTCACGAATCATTCTCTCGGCATCTTCCATACAGGCCGAGCACGTGCTGGCCATTGCCCGTGAGCATGAGGTGCCCGCCCGGGATATCGGCACGGTCGGCGACGACCGTTTGATCATCCACGTCAACGGACAACCGGCAATCGATATGCCGGTTGAAGCATTATTCGAACAATGGAGCCGAAGTCTGGAATCCAAACTGTCAGCCTGAACGGAGGCAAGAGCAAAACGAAGTTCCCGATTCTTGATGGTGTGGCTCTACCCCACCTGACCTCCCCTTACCCTTCGGCTACGCTCAGGGCAGGCAAAGGGGAGGCAAAGGACGGGTATTCCTTCCGAGCTCCTCTCCTTTGTAAGGAGGGGCAAGGGAGGTAGAGAACGAAGTATGAATAATTCATCCCCAAAGACCCGCGCCCCGTTGCATCTGATTGCCCCTGACAAATTTCAGGACGAATGTGCGGTGTTCGGCATTCACGGGCATCGGGAAGCCGCGAATTTTACCTACTTGGGGTTGTATGCCTTACAGCATCGCGGGCAGGAAGGTTCAGGAATCGTCTCGTCTGATGACCGGAATTTTTACATGGAAAAGGGCATCGGGCTGGTCTCGGATATTTTCACAAAAAAAGAAATTCGCCGCCTTCGCGGGAACAAAGCGATCGGTCACAATCGGTATTCCACTGCCGGAGACAGCCACCTTNGCAACGTTCAACCGCTCACCGTCAATTTCGCATTCGGAAACCTGGCCNTGGCACACAATGGGAATCTCACCAATGCATGGATGCTTCGNAGCGAACTCGAAGCCTATGGCGCTATTTTTCAATCCGATTCGGATACGGAAGTGATCATCCATTTGATCGCCCATTCCAAAGGCGACACCTTACTTCAACGATTGACCGAGGCACTCTCCCTCGTCCGGGGAGCCTATTCACTGGTGCTGTTGACCGATCACGAACTGATCGCCGTACGGGACCCGTATGGGTTCCGGCCCTTGTGTCTGGGAAAATTTAAAGACGCTTGGGTGGTCGCGTCAGAGACCTGTGCGTTTGATCTCATGGGNNGCGAGTTTGTGCGGGAAGTCGAGCCTGGAGAACTCATCGTCATCAACGAAGATGGGATGACCTCNCATCACCCGTTTCTGCTGCCCGAACGTCCCGCAAAATGTGTCTTTGAATACGTCTATTTTGCTCGGCCGGATTCAAAAATATTCGGCGACCACGCCGTATATCCCATTCGAAAAGCCTTGGGCCGGCAGTTGGCCAAGGAAGCGTACGTGCCCGCCGACCTGGTCATCCCCGTCCCGGACTCCGGTGTGCCGGCGGCCTTGGGATATGCGGAAGGGTCGGGGATTCCATTCGAAATCGGGCTCACCCGCAACCATTATATCGGCCGGACGTTTATCGAGCCCGAACAATCCATCCGGCATTTCGGCGTGAAACTGAAACTGAACGTCGTGCCCGAGGTACTGAAAGGACGCCGGGTCGTGGTGGTGGATGATTCCATCGTGCGTGGCACGACGAGCCGAAAAATCATCAAAATGATCAGGAACGTCGGGGTCAAGGAAGTGCACGTGCGCATCAGTTCGCCCCCGACGATCGCACCGTGTTTTTACGGCATCGACACGCCCACCCAAAAGGAACTGATCGGNTCGAGTCATTCCATTGAGGAAATCCGCAAATACATCACCGCCGACAGCCTCGAATACCTGAGTCTGGAAGGCATGCTGACCGCCGCCCCGGGTCGAAACGACCACTACTGCCATGCCTGTTTCACCGAACAATATCCCATTCCTTTCACCAAAGCCGAAGAACAACAACTGGGCCTGTTCGACGCAAACGCTTCAAAGTAATTTCCCTCTCCCTCTGCTGTCATCCTCGACATCTGTAATCGAGGATCCAGCGTCTTTTCTTTTTCCTGCGCTTGTGAAGAGAACGACACTGGGTCCTCGCGTGCGCAANGATGACAGATGAGGGCTATTTTCACGCAGATGGCTGAGTTTCATGAGACCCTGGGGCCACCGTACAACCACCATTGATTGCCCGCCTGAAAAATCGTGTGTTAAGATTTCAATATTGATGTCGCCCGCATTGACCGCTGCTCAGCAAAGTGGAGGATGCCATGAAACGCCAATTCTTTTTACTTGCGGTTCCGCTTTCCCTGGCCATGGTCACGATGGCCTGGGCCAGTGGGTTTTTTAAAGTCGGGGAGCCGGCTCCGTCGTTCTCATTGACCTCGGTCACGGGGGAACCCGTTTCGCTGAAAGACTTCCAGGGCAAAGTCGTGGTGCTTGGCCTGTTTCATATTTGCGAACCCTGTTTGATTCAAAGCACGAATTTGCAAAAAGTGTATGCGGCCACGCGCGGTCAGAACGTCGCGGTGGTCGGCGTGAACTCCTCGGGCGATTCCCAGGCCGACGTGCTGGAATTTCTCAGCGTCTTTCCCGTGAAAATCACGTATCCCTATCTCACGGACCCGGANCAAATTACCGATAAACTGTATGGCGGAGGACGCTTTATTCCAAACGTGTACATTCTGGATCANAACGGCGTGATCCGGTGGCAACGCGTCGGCAACATGGATTTGGCCGACCATGCGGCGATTCTGGATGAGGTGAACAAACTGTTGGGGACGTCTTCCGGATCGACCGCCTTATGACATTTGAGTGAAAGGATTCAAAAACGANATGGATGAGTTTGACGAAGGGAAAACGAAATTTCTTGAACTGGTGAANGGGATCGAGAGCACGGTCGAGGTGGTCATTCCGACGACGCCTTCCAATGGCCGGTTTTTGATTTCCCTGACCAAGGGCGGCAATCGAAAATTCATCATGGTGCCGGAAGACGATATTCTCGACCTGCCTTCGGAAGAAGACATTCTGTCCAAAACGACGGCCATGCTCCAGGAAGCGATGGCCGAGCTATGAAGCCGATTTTGCCGGGGATAGCCACGTGGTCGTGGTTTTCCGAAGAAAAACAGCTTAATTTTAACGGCCACCTGTTGGACGTGGGCGAACATCGCATTCTGGTCGATCCTCCGCCTCTCTCGGATACCGATTTGTCGCAACTCACGAATGCCGGTCAAGTCGACTACATTCTTCTTACCAATCGGGATCATGAACGGCAAAGCGCGACGTACAAAGAAACCTTGAAAACTCGCGTGTACGTCCCGCAGGCCGATGCCCAGGAAATGTCGGTCACTCCCGAAAAGACCTTTGTCGACGGAGAATTGCTGCCCGGTGGGATTTGGGTCATACACCTCTCCAATCAAAAGTCACCAGGCGAATCGGCTCTGTTTCTCCAACAGGGTCGGGGCATTCTTATTGTCGGCGACGCCTTGCTGGGCAAGCCCGAAGGGTCGGTGAGCATGCTCCCTGCCGAGAAATATGCCGATCCCGTGAAGGCGCGTGAGGGACTGCGCCGCTTGCTCAAATATAATTTCGATTCAATCCTGGTCGGAGACGGGACCTCTATTTTGACCGGAGCCAAAACCGTTGTGGCAAAGGCATTGGAATAGCAGTAGCCTTCACGTGCGACAGTCTCATTCGGCACAACTCAATCAACGAGGTAACGTCCACTTTTCCCGTGGGTTTTACACGGAAGCCTACCAGTGTTATGCCAGGGCGTTGGAAGTTGACCGGAAAAGCGGCGACCCCAGGGCACTGACGGCAACCTTGGGAAATCTCGGCAACATCTGCGCCGTCAGCGGAAAACGCCAACAAGCTCAGGACTATTATCAGGAAGTTCTGGAACTGCAGAAGACTCTGGGAGATCACCGCGGGATTAGTGCGACGCTTGCCAACCTCGGCAATTTGCACGTAGACGCAGGCGAATGGGAACGAGGCCGCGCCTACTATCTCGAGGCCCTGGATAGAATGGAACTATTTGAAGACGCCGCGGCCAAGGCCGTATTGCTCTCCGATTTGGGTCTCGTGGCAAAGGAAACCCGGCATTTCGAGCAAGCCATGAAGTATTATTCGGAATCCATCGCCTTGATGAAACGAGTAGGCAATCAGGCCGGTGAGGCCGACGTGTTCAAGATGATGGCGCGGATGTACCTGGCATGGGAGCGTTATGATGATGCCATGGCCTGTGCCCAAACGAGCTTGGCTATTGCCGAACGGCTTCGCGACGAGCTGCGTATGGGCGGGGCCTGGTACGTGATGGCCGATTGCCACAAGGCAAAGGGCTGTAAAGAAAAAGAAGCCCAATTCCTTCAGCGCGTGGTTCGCGTGGATCGAAAATACGGGTTGCCCAAGCTCGAAGAAAACACCAGGCGACTTGAAGGGCTGCAGACGCGGCTGACGCATGAACGCACACAATCTATGGCAGGGGAGGGCGCATCATGACTGATGGACTCCACCTGGGCTGGCAACAGGTCCAGGACCACCTGAAGCAAGCCAACTTGGAGTTTGAGCAATATGAACCCGGCGGAGCCTTGACCCTTGAATTGGACGATGAAGACTGGCAACTCGAAATCACACCGGCCGGTGTTTTGATTTGTCAGGCGGGATATGCCTTGGAAGACATGCAGAGTTTGCTGTCGGATGGCACGGCCGAAGACCTGGGAAGCGACGAACTGGCGAAACAGGCCAAGTTCTACATTCAGCAAGTCGTGTCGAAATATCGTGATCGCCTCATCAGGGACGGCTTCAACGAACGCATTGAAATGAATGACGAGTACGTCGCGGTGTTTTTTGAGCGTCCCGTCGATTTCGGCAATCTGCCGGAACTTGAACAACTGATCGCGCGCTATCGACGGCAATTCACCGCCGCCTGAAGTCTGTTTTACTTCAACCTCAAAAGGAATGCTTATGGATACGCAACTGCCAGTTCGGACAATGGATGACTTTCGTGACGTGGTCTATAGCTTTCGTTTAGCCCGTGTGTTCGCCACGGCACTGGACCTCGATATCTTTACCCATATGGGACAGCGATTCTGGACGCCCAAGGCCATAGCCGGGAGGTTGAAAGCCAGCGAACGGGGAGTCGAGATTATCCTTCGCAACCTGGAAACCGCTGGCTTGCTCAAACGACGGGGAGCGTCCTATGGGGTGGAAAAAGTCGGTCGCACGTATTTGAACCGGAACAGTCCCTCTTACCGGGGGGCCTACTTGGATCTGGTCCATCGCCAGTGGGAAAATTGGGCACAGCTTACCGATTCCGTCCGGACGGGCAAACCGATTGAAGACGACGGGCCGGATGATCCGGAATATCGGCAATCATTCACCTGGGCAATGCACCAACGGTCTGAAAGACCGGCCAAACAGGTAGCGGCACAACTCGACCTGAAGGATGCCAAGACGTTGTTGGACGTAGGAGGTGGACCCGGCACGTATGCGTTGGAATTCCTGAAGAACAATCCCACGTTGCAGGCGGGCGTCTGGGATCGTGCCCCGGCGCTTGAAGTCGCCAAAGAAATCGCGAAACCTTTACGACACGGCAAACGACTGTCCTGTTACGCGGGCGATCTGTTTGACAATCCGGTGCCCGGCAAATTCGACGTGATGTGGGTGTCGAACATCATTCACATTTTTTCGCCGGCTGAAAATAAGACCCTCTTCCGAAAACTCAAACGCGCACTCAACCCCGGCGGACATATTCTGATTCAAGACACCTTTCTCATGAACAAGCCGGGATACAATGCCCTCGATACCAACCTCTTTGCGGTCACGATGCTCTTGTTCACCCCGACGGGCAATACCTACGGCGCCCAAGACGTCCAACAGTGGCTCAAGACCAGTGGGCTCAAAAAAACGCGGTGCCTTCGATTAAGAAAAGGGACCGGTGATTGGGACGGGGTCATCATTGAGGGAAAAGTCTAGACGCCGTTAGATGGATAGAACCTGCCGCCCTCCGATCACAATGAGAAGAAAGTTCAAGAGGGCGGTCAGAAGGATCAGGCCGACGACGTGCAGTGAATCCGTTCCAGCCGTCAGGCTCTGGACGAACGTGGCAATATCCAGAGCCAGGCCGATGGTGCCATATATCACCCCAATCATGGCAGCCCACCGTTTGCCGCTCAGGCAGACTCCGCCGACGAGCACGGGAAGGCCGAATTGAAACCCGTACCAGATGGATCGATGGAGATCCGAGGCAAAGGCTCTCGCGGGTTCAAGGAGGTCGAAGGCCATGGCGCCGGCGAAAAGTCCCAAACAGAGCGCTGCCATCAGGCGAGGCATCAGGTTTCCGGCAGCAGTGTGGGTCATGAAAAGTCCATAACTGAAGAGCGTAGCGTTCGACGGCGGTTCGTTGTTAATAGATTCTCGGAATCACAACTCTAGCCCACCTGGCCTTCCCTGACAAAGGGGAGGGAACCAAATAAGCAAAGCCGTTCCTCCGTCCCGCCGTTCATTGACACCCCAATTTAGCCAAGCCTAGAATGGCCCAACTTATAAGGGGGGCCGTATGACACATTCTTCTTCCATTCGCAACGTTGTTGTCACGTCGTATGTGGGTGCCGGAAAAACCTCTCTCGTCGAAGCCCTGCTTTTTTCTGCCGGCGTCACGTCGGCCATGGGGACGACCGCCAACGGAAATACCGTGGCCGATTTCGAAGCCGAAGAGGTTCAGCATCGGCATTCCATGAGCACGGCCCTTCTTCAGTATGAACACAAAGAGACCTTCCTGAACTTGCTCGATACTCCGGGTTCACTGGATTTTTTTGCCGATACAAAAAATACCATTCATGTAGCAGACGGCGCGGTGTTGGTCGTGGGCGCGTCGGGTATACGCTCGGAATTGGATCGGGTGTGGGAGTATATTCAAGCGCGCGAACTTCCCTGTCTGATGTTCATCAACGAGCTGGATAAAGAACGGGCGAATTTTGAATCCGTTTTGAAAGAAATTCAGGAAGCGCTTGAGACCAAGTGCGTGCCGATTGCCTATCCGATCGGGGAAGAGGCGAATCTTCGAGGCGTGGTGGACTTGGTGACACAAAAAGCCATTGTCCCCGTACCCAACAGCCACAAGGTGCAAGAAGAAGAGATCCCCGCGGACCTGAAAGATAAAATTGCTGAATATCGGAAACAATTGATTGAAAACGTGGCCGAATCCAACGATGAGTTGGTGGAAAAATATTTAAATGAGGGTGACCTGTCACAAGAGGAAATCCTTCAAGGGTTGGTCCTGAGTACGAAAACGCGCCAGTTCATTCCGGTGTTATGCGGTTCGGCGATCCTGAATTTAGGCACCACGGTGCTGCACAATGCGATTATTCAATGCCTGCCTTCTCCGGAAGAGCGAGCTAAAGCCTTTCCGTCGGCCGGAACGCATCCCGACACGGGTGAAGAACTCGTGCGGCCCATGACCGCGGAAGAGCCGCTTTCCGGCTACGTCTTCAAGACCACCATCGATCCCTTCATGGGCCGGCTCACCTATCTCAAGGTCTGTTCTGGAGCACTCGAAGCCGATTCGACCTTTTTCAATCCCGCAAAAAACGTGAAAGAGAAAGGGGGCCATCTGTATTATATGCAAGGGAAGAAAAGCACGCAGACGCAACGAGCGATCGCAGGTGAAATTGTGGTCATGGGTAAATTAAAAGAAACCCATACGGGTGAGACGATTTGTACGGACAAGGCGCCCATCGTCTTTCCCGCGGCGCAACTCCGGCGGCCCGTGATGTCCTTTGCGCTTGAACCGAAATCGAAAGGGGATATCGATAAGGTGAGCCTGGGCCTGCACAAACTGGTGGAAGAAGATGCGTCATTGGAATTTATCCGAAATGACGAGACCAAGGAAATGTTGTTGAGCGGCGTCGGCCAGACACATATCGAGTTGACCCTGGAAAAACTCCACCGGAAATACGGCGTGGACGTCAACCTGCACACGCCGAAAGTCGCCTATCGAGAAACGATTCAAAAAATGGCTCAAGCCCAGGGAAAGCACAAAAAACAAACGGGCGGCCACGGGCAATACGGCGATTGCTGGCTTCAACTCGAGCCGTTGCCACGCAACGGCGGGTTTGAGTTTCTCAACAAAATCGTCGGCGGCGTGATTCCCCGGAATTTCATTCCCGCGGTGGAAAAGGGCGTGGTCGAAGCCATGCACGAAGGAATTCTCGCCGGCTACCCGGTTGTGGACGTGCAAGTCAAGGTCTGTGACGGGTCCCATCATCCCGTTGACTCGTCGGAAATGGCTTTTAAGGTTGCGGCCTCGATGGGATTCAAGAAAGCCATGGAATCGGCACAGCCCGTTCTTCTCGAACCGATCATGAACGTGGAAGTGACGGCGCCGGACGATATGGTGGGTGCGGTGATCGGCGATCTGAACAGCCGGCGTGGTCGAATTTTGGGAATGGACACCAAGGGACACAATCAAATCGTGAAAGCCGTCGTCCCGCTGGCGGAAATTCTCAAGTATGCGCCGGTCCTGACCTCCATTACCGCGGGGAAAGGCTCGTATGCCATGGAATTTTCAGGCTATGAGCAGGCCCCTCGTGAGGTCGTCAATAAAGTCGTCGAGGAACACAAGGCCGCAAAGGAGGCTGCCTCGTCCTGATAGTATTTGCTCTTGGTTCTTATAGAACCCTTTCCCGCGTTGGAAGAGGGTAGGGTGAGGGGAGTTCCTTCATTCCTCTCCTTTGTAAGGAGGGGCGAGGGGAGGTAGAGGCATTTACGGTTTCAACACGACAAAGAACGCTTTCGACTCCCGGAGAATCCGCAGGAGGATCGTCTCGCCGGGCTGGACCGCTTCGAGGATTTCGCGGAATTCCCGCATAGTGGGCACTTGGGTCCTATTGACTTCCTGAATAATATCTCCTTTTCGCAATCCTTCCGCATTCGCCACGCCGCCCTGAACGACTCGAACGACCAGGATGCCCGTCGTTTGGTCAAGGGAAAATTGTTGGACCAACTCCTCGGTAATGGGAGACACGTCGATTCCCAAATCGACTTCCGCGGCGGTCGGAGGCAATGAGGCGACAATGGGGTGCTCCTCCTTCACTCCCAACAAAACGGGGAGCTGGAGCGACGTCCCGTCCCGGATGACGTGGACCATCACCGTCTCACCCGGAGAAAATCCCGCGACCACCCGGGATAACTGATTGGGTGATTCTAACCGTTCATTCCCGATCTGCGTGATGATGTCCCCGGATATCACGCCTGCCTGATCCGCCGGATCGCCGGGAAACACTTCATTGACCAGCACGCCTTTTCCGTCAGGGACGCCGAATTTCTCCGCGAGATGGGGCGTCAGCGGTTGAATCCCGACCCCGAGCCATCCCCTGACCACCTTGCCGCCCGCCTTGAGTTGCTCGATGATACGGCTCACCATGTTGGATGGAATCGCAAAGCCGATGCCTTGCGCGAAATTGATAATGGCGGTATTGATCCCAATCACCTCGCCCCGCAAATTGAAGAGCGGCCCGCCGGAATTTCCAGGATTGATCGACGCATCGGTTTGAATGAAATTCTCATACCGGGACAGGTTCATGTTTTCCCGGCCGATCCCGCTCACGACCCCCAGGGTCACGGTCCGGTCCAGTCCGAAGGGATTGCCCACGGCCAGGACCCATTGTCCGACCTTCACCATGCTGGAATCTCCGAACGTAGCACTCTCCAGCTTGCGGTCCGTTTCGACCTTCAGAAGCGCCAGGTCGGTGTCGGGGTCCTGCGCCACGATTTCCGCGACCAGCGTCGATTGATCGGAAAAGTGGATTTCGGCTTCCACGGCGTTACTGATGACGTGGTTATTGGTCACAATATAGCCGTCTTCATGGATCACCACGCCGGAACCCGCTCCCGGGACCTTGAAGCTACCTTGGCGCGGGATTTTGCCGGGTTGGGAAATTTGCCGGATAGAGGACACGCCCACCACCGTCGGCGTGACGTGCTCGGCCAAATGCGAAATAGCCTCCTGAATTTCTTCCAGGAGCCGAAGCCCCTTGGATTCCAGAGGAGCAGAGGCAAAGGCCGAACCCGAAAGGATTGCAGACAGGATCATCAAGAGAAGAACGGGACAATACCGAGGAATCTCCATGTCCGTTTTCGACGTCATGCGATCGTCAACCCCAAACGTGCCGACAACGTCACTGCGACACCAAAAAGAAGGTCTTCATGAAGGCTCCTTTGATGGTGATTATTGGAAGAGAGGACGAAAGGCGAAAGAATCAAGAAGAAGGAAGAAGCAGGTATTGAATGGTCCCTAAAATCACCCCGGTCGATGCGACCACCATTAACCCGGTCTTGATGGTGAGACGATATTCCAATTCTCGCATTTCTTGTTGCAACTTTTGTTCCAGCTCTTTTACGTCGCGTTTGGTAGCGAGGTCGGATTCGATGATCTGCTGAAAGACCCGAACTTGTGCCTTGGCCTGGTTCTCCGGAATTCCAGCTTCTTGCAATTCCTCAACGGATTTCAAGGTATCGAAGACCATAATACTGTCACCTTACCATGGCCCAACACGTGCTTCAAGAGGAACCGCCATGATAACTTCCACACCCTCTCCCCACCGCGGGAGAGTGTATGGACCGGAGACATGGTGGACGGGTGTTCGGGGACATGGTGGACACATTGTGAGTTATTCTGTGGGCTGCTGCAAATCAAGCTCGCTGACATACTG
>JGIcombinedJ30088_10002540_pt1 | contig 17516 bp, 13 predicted proteins | sample PinacodermPK_FD_30088 | JGI IMG/M metagenome (IMG submission 30088)
CCCCCCGGATGTGGGGCGCATAGCACTCTCGGAGGTGTGGGGTCCGCCCGCGGCGTTCACGAGCCCGCCAAGAGGTTAGGGGACGACTGCCGGCGGACACGGGCCGTGACGCTGGCATTTCGGTTGGCCTCCAGCACGCGGCCCAGCGGCTACCGGTCATCTGGGCTGGTCTGGACCTCCGTCGCAGCCTCAGGAGGCGGCGGCCACCTCCCATGGCGTGCTCGGGTGGCGGCATCGGCGAGGGTGTCCGCGGCCCGGGAAGCTCAGGCCTGGACTGTTCGCACGTTCAATCCGAGTGTGCGTGCGGCACCCATCAGCGGCTCGTTGCGGTCGGCGGGGGCGAGGCATATCTCGGCGTTGATGACGCGCGCGGCGGCGATTGCTTCCAGTGACATCAGGTTCAGCCGCAAACCACCGGACAGCAGTTCGGCCATCGGCCACCCCAACCTGCGCAGGGACACGATCTCGATGTCCTCCGGCAGTCGTACGACCGACCCGATCGCCGCTGAAGCGGCACCAGGGGCGAGCCCGGACAGTCGACGCGACATCGAGCCGACAACCGCCGAACCGGACACCGCCCGGCACAATCGGTGATACCACAGGCCCGTCGTCGCGATGCGGGAATCGCTGAACCGAAGCTCCGTCGGCGCCCTGCCCAGCAGCACCGCCAGCAGCACGTGGTCATCGACGAGAACAGCGTCGCCCACTGACGCTCACGCCAAATCGGGATCCTCGGCCGAGACACCGGCGGCAAGCGCCGCGTATCCGCCCGCCTCTTCGATCGCCGCGGCGAGAAGGCCGCGCAGCCCGTCACCGTTTGCGGGCACGACCAGCACTGCGGCACCGAGGTCGGCGACCTCGACCGGTCCGCCGTCGGCCATGTCCCAACGGCGACGCACCTCAGCGGGCAGCGCCAGTTGGCCGCGGTGCGAGACGTGATGGCGAACGATCGTCACACCGACACGTTACAAGACGAAACCACGCGATTACAAGTCGAACGTATCGCATGGCCCGGAACTCCTGCCCGCCAGGTCATTGGGCCGCTGCGCTTCCGGCGGCAACCTCTTCGGCGCGGCGCCACCGCAGGTACGTGGCCACGAAGTCGTCGATGTCACCGTCGAGGACAGCGTCGACCTTCGACGTGGAGTGCTCGGTGCGCAGGTCCTTCACCATCTGGTACGGGTAGAGCACATAGGAGCGGATCTGGCTCCCGAAACCCATCCGCTTGGCCGCACCGGCGATCTCGGCCACCTCGTCGGAGCGTTTGCGGCGTTCAAGGTCCAAGAGCTTGGCGGCCAGCATCTGCATGGCGCGCTCCCGGTTCTGGTGCTGGCTGCGCTGGGCCTGGCTGGAAGTGACGAGGCCGGTCGGCAGGTGGGTGATGCGAACCGCCGAGTCGGTGACGTTGACGTGCTGGCCGCCGGCACCCGAGGAGCGGTAGGTGTCGACGCGCAGCTCGGTCTCGTCGATCTCCACCTCCTTGGCCATCTCCGGGAAGAACGGCACCACCTTCACCGATGCGAAGGCCGTCTGGCGCTTGCCTTCCTTGTTGAACGGCGAGACGCGCACCAAGCGGTGGATGCCGTGCTCGCTGCGCAGCAGGCCGTAGGCGTGGCGCCCCTTGACGCTGAACTCCGCCGAGGTGATCCCGGCCTCCTTGCCCTCGGTGACCGACTCCACCGCGAATGAGAACCCCCGGCGCTCGGCCCAGCGGCCGTACATCCGCAGCAGCATGGAGGCCCAGTCCTGGGAGTCGGTGCCGCCCTCGCCGGACTGGATGCTGCACACGGCGTCGCGCTCGTCGTAGGTCCCAGCCAGCAGNGCTCGCAACTCGAGGGCGTCGAACGCCACCCGCAGCGTGTCCACGGCCTCGGCGATCTCGGCCAGCACGGAGTCGTCATCGAGTTCGGTCGCCAATTCCCAGAGGGTCTGGGCGTCCTCGAGCCGTCCCTGCAGCCGCTCGAAGGCGTCGATGTCGTCGTTCACAGCCGCCAGGTCCTGAGCGACCCGGCGCGCCCGCTCGGGCTCGTCCCAGAGTTCGGGGCGCGACGCCTCGGTCTCCAGGGCCGGCCGCCGGCTGCGCAAACCGGCGATGCCGAGGTACTGCTCGGACTGCTCGAGACGCAGCTGCAGTTCGGCCAGGTCGTCGGTGAAGTCCTCGTTCACGAGCGCGCCACGTCGAGGGGAGGGCGGACCGGAATCGGGGACGCGAAGCAGTGCACGGGCGGTGACCTCCGGTCGCTCAGCGACCGTGGCAGAGCTTGAATTTCTTGCCCGAGCCGCACGGGCAGGGCGCGTTGCGTCCGGTCTTCTCCGCTGCGCTGCGCACCATCGTGGCGGTGCCCGCAGCGGGCTTGCGGGCAGCACTCGGCGCGGCGGCGGGCTTGGAGCCGGCCACCGGCACGCCGGCGGCCGCCGCGGCCGCCTGTGCCAGGGCACTGGGCGCCTCGGAGGGGTCGGTCGGCCCGGTATAGGTGACATTGCGCGTCGCCGCCTGCCCGGTGTCCGGAGTCACCACCTCGATGTGGGTGATCATGCGCACGAAGTCCCGCCTGATGCGCTGCATGAGGTCTCCGAACATCTCGAAGCCCTCCCGCTGCCACTCGCTGAGCGGGTCCTTCTGGCCTGCCGCCCGCAGGTGGATGCCCTCCTTGAGGTAGTCCATCTCGTAGAGGTGGGTGCGCCAGTGCTGGTCGATGACCCGCAACATCACCTGGCGCTCGAGGCCCCGCATCACTTCGGTGCCGATCTCGGACTCCCGCCTGGCGTACAGCGCGGTGGCGTCGTCCAGCAACCGGGTTGTGAGCCCCTCGGGCGTCGCTTCGGCAGCCAGATCCGCCGACGTCAGATCGGTCGGCCAGAGGTCGCCGGCGGCCACCAGGATGCTGCGGTGGTCCCACGGCTCGTCTTCGGGTAGGTCTGCGGCGATCGTCTCCACTTCGGACCGCAGGTGCTCGAGGGCCTGGTCGCGCAACTCGGCCCCTGCCAGGATCTGACCCCGCAACTTGTAGATGACCCGTCGCTGGTTGTTCATCACCTCGTCGTAGCGGAGCACGTTCTTGCGGGTCTCGGCGTTGCGCTGCTCGACGGTGTTCTGCGCCCGCTCCACCGACTTGGTGACCATCTTGGACTCGATGGGCACGTCGTCGTCCATCGAGCGGGACATCACCCAGTTCATGGCACCGGTCGCGAAGATGCGCATGAGGTCGTCCTCGAGGGACAGGTAGAAGCGGCTCTCCCCCGGGTCGCCCTGGCGGCCCGAACGACCCCGCAACTGGTTGTCGATGCGGCGGCTCTCGTGGCGTTCGGTACCGACGACGTAGACGCCGCCGAGTTCCTTGATCACCTCGCCCTCGGCGCGGCACTGCTCGGTGTGTCTCTCCAGCAGCCGGGGATACGCCTTGGCGAACTCCCTGGACTGCGGGTCGTAGCCGTCGGCGAGCAGGTCGCGCCGGGCCAAGGACTCCGGGTTGCCCCCCAGGATGATGTCGACGCCTCGCCCGGCCATGTTGGTGGCCACCGTGACCCGCCCGAGACGGCCCGCCTGAGCGATGATTTCGGCCTCGCGTGCATGCTGCTTGGCGTTCAGAACCTCGTGCGCGACGCCCCGGCGCGTCAGGTGCCCCGACAGCGTCTCGGACTTCTCCACCGAGATGGTGCCCACCAGCACCGGCTGGCCCCGCTCGGTTCGCNCGGCGATGTCATCGGTGATGGCCTCGTACTTGGCGCCCTCTGTGCGGAACACCAGGTCGGCCTGGTCGGCGCGGACCATCGGCTTGTGTGTGGGGATCGAGACCACGTGCAGGCCGTAGGTCCCGTACAGCTCGCTGGCCTCGGTCTGGGCGGTGCCGGTCATGCCGGCGAGCTTGTCGTAGAGCCGGAAGTAGTTCTGCAGGGTGATTGTGGCGAGGGTCTGGTTCTCCTCCTGGATCTTGACGCCCTCCTTGGCCTCGATGGCCTGGTGCAGGCCGTCGGACCAGCGCCGCCCGTCGAGGATGCGCCCGGTGAACTCATCGACGATCTTCACCTCTCCGTCGCTGAGGATGTACTCCTTGTCGCGCCGGTAGAGCTCCTTGGCCCGGAGCGCCGCGCCGAGGTGGTGCACGTAGCTGACCTGCACCGAGTCGTAGAGGTTCTCCACTCCCAGCGCTCGCTCCACNGCGTGCACACCGTCCTCGGTGGGAGCCACCGTGCGCTTCTCCTCGTCCACCTCGTAGTGGTCGTCGCGCTCGAGCCGACCCACGATGGAGGCGAAGCGGTAGTAGGTGTTGGCGGCCTCGGCCACCTGCCCGCTGATGATCAGCGGCGTGCGGGCCTCGTCGATGAGGATCGAGTCGATCTCGTCGACGATGCAGTAGGGATGACCCCGCTGCACCCGCTCGGACGCCGCCAGCGCCATGTTGTCCCGCAGGTAGTCGAAACCGAACTCGTTGTTGGTGCCGTAGGTGATGTCGCAGGCGTACTGCTGGCGCTTGATGGCTTGATCCCGCACCCCGGGTATCACCAGACCCACGCTGAGCCCCAGCCAGCGGTGGATCTGGCCCATCCACTCGGCGTCGCGGCGGGCCAGGTAGTCGTTGACGGTGACGAGATGGACGCCCTCGCCGGTGAGGCCGTTGAGATACACCGGCAGGGTGGACACGAGGGTCTTGCCCTCGCCGGTGCGCATCTCGGCCACCCAGCCCAGGTGCAGCGCCGCGCCGCCCATGAGCTGCACGTCGTAGTGCCGCTGACCGATGACGCGCCACGATGCCTCGCGCATCACGGCNAAGGCCTCCGCCAGCAGGTCGTTGAGGTCGGCGCCGTTGGCGAGGCGCTCCTTGAACGCGGGGGTNCGCGCCTGGAGTTCCTCGTCGCTCAGCGCCTGTATCTCGGGTTCCAGGTTGCCAATGTGAGGCACGAGCCCGTTGAGGGCCTTGAGCTTCTGTCCCTCACCGGTGCGGAGGAGCTTGTCGAGGATCGCCATGTCCGTGTCGAGTCTACGAAGCGGCGCGGCCGCTCATCGCGCCGGCGGCGATGTCGGCGACGGCGGCTCCGGCGAGCCGGGTCAGTTCGCTCGGAGCGATGGGGAAGCAGGCATCGGGGGTTCCGGCCGCCGCCCACACCTCCTCGAAGTCCAGCAGCCGGCGATCCAGGAAAGTCTCCAGACGGCGTGCATGGCCGAACGGCGGGACACCGCCGATGGCGAACCCTGTGGCCTCCGCAACCTCGGTGGCGCGCGCCTGGCGGGCGCCGGTGGCGCCTGCCGCGTTGGCGAGGCGTTCGGTGTCAACCCTGTCGGCACCGGACACCAGAGCCACGACGGCCTTCCCGCCGACGACGAACACCAGGGACTTGACGATCTGGGCCAGCTCGCATCCCACGGCGGCGGCCGCGTCGCGGGCGGTGCGGGTGCCGCTGGGATAGCGGGTGACACGCAGTTCGACGCCGAGTTCGCCCGCCGCCGCCCTGAAACGATCCGCCGCCGTGCTCATGCGCTCAGCCTACCGGCGACGAGTGAGACATAAGATATATTGNAACGTAGTGACAGTGTACTACTCAGAACCCGCTGGGTTGTGGCTGTCACAGCGCGCTATGAATGGCTGCCGCCGTTTCGATGCGCCGCTGCCTGCTCGGTGGCGAACTCCTGGGGAGTCATGAGCACCTCGCGTGCCTTGGAGCCCTCGGACGGTCCGACGACACCGCGCTGCTCCAGGAGATCCATGAGCCGTCCGGCGCGGGCGAACCCCACGCGCAGCTTGCGCTGCAGCATGGAGGTGGAGCCGAGTTGNCTGTCCACCACCANCTCCATGGCCGCCTCCAGCAAGTCATCGTCGCCGGGATCGCCNGCATCGCGAGAACCCGGAAGCGTCGGCGTGGCGAGGTCCTCCGCTGTGATGCCCTCAGGCTCGCCGGAGCGGACGTTCTGGCGTCGCCACACCGCGGTCACCCGGCGGATCTCCTCCTCGCTCACCCAGGCGCCCTGGATCCGCTGGGGGGTACCGGCCGTCCCGTCGAGCAGCAACATGTCACCGTTGCCCACGAGTCGCTCCGCACCGGCCTGGTCGAGAATGACCCGGCTGTCGGTGAGGCTCGACACCGACAGCGCCATGCGCGCCGGAATATTGGCCTTGATCACGCCGGTGATGACGTTGGTGGAGGGTCGCTGCGTGGCGATCACGAGGTGCACCCCTACCGCACGGGCCATCTGCGCCAGGCGCCAGATGGCGTCCTCCACCTCCCGGGGCGCAACCATCATGAGGTCCGACAACTCGTCGACCACGATGACGATGAACGGCAGGCGCTTCAGCGGCTCGTCGCCGTCGTCGCCCGGCTGCTCGCCTTCCCTGCCGGCCTGCGACGCCTCGTACATCTCGTTGTAGCCGGTGATGTCGCGGCAGCCCACGCGGGACAGCAACTCGTAGCGGCGCTCCATCTCCCGCACGGCCCAGCCGAGCGCGTTGGCGGCCTTCTTCGGATCGATGACGGGCTGGGTCAGCAGGTGCGGCACGTTGGCGAACTGCCGCATCTCGACCATCTTGGGATCCACGAGAATCAGCCGGACCTGCTCGGGCGTGCAGCGCATCAGGATCGTCGTGATGATCGAATTGATGCAGGACGACTTCCCCGAGCCGGTGGCGCCGGCGATGAGGATGTGGGGCATCTGCCCGAGGTTGGCCATGACCGCGTGCCCGGTGATGTCGCGCCCGATGGCCACGTCGAGGGGGTGGGTGGCGCCTGCCGCACCCTCTGAGGCCAGGATGTCGCCCAGGGTGACCGCGTGACGTGCCGGGTTCGGCACCTCCACGCCGATGGCCTGCCGGCCGGGGATCGGCGCGAGGATGCGAATCTCCGCCGAGGCCAGTGCGTAGGCGATGTCGCGGGACAGTGCGGTGATCCTTGCCACCTTCACTCCCTCGGCCAGGACCAGNTCGTAGCGGCTGACCGTCGGCCCCACGACCACGTCGACGAGTGTGGCCTCCACGCCGTGGGCGGCCAGCGCCGCCTCCAGCGACCGGCCGCGTTGATCGATGAGGCGACGATCCACCTCCTGGTTGGGCGTGCGCTTCAGGATCCCCAATTTGGGTCTGCGCCACTGGCCGCTGTCGCCGCCGGCCGCCNCCACCTGCGCCTCCGGTACCGGNGTCGCGCTCGCCTTGGGCGACTTCCTGGCGGGTTCGGGGGGCGGGTCCTCGCGCTCCGCCGGACGGGGAGCGGCCGACAGGGGTGCGGCGGCGGGCGTCACGGTTGGCGGCTGTCCCGGTACGCCCAGCGGCGCCCGGTCCGGGACTGTCGCGCCATCGGGCACCGCGCCGTCGGCTGACTCGGCGCCGTCGCCGGAGTGCTGTTCCTCCGGCTCCGAACCCCGGTCCGACACCACGAGGCGCGCCACGGCGGCCAGGCCCAGTCCCGCCCGGCGCAGTACCCACCAGACCCCGCCTGCCACGGTGCCGGGTGACATGCCGCTGAGGGCCAACCAACCCAGCAGACCGATCGCCACCAGCACGACCACCGCACCGGCCAACCCGGCCACCAGCGCGAGAGCGCCACCGGAGGCAAAACCCACNTAACCGCCGGCCCCCTCGAANTCACCGAGCGCATCCCCCCAGGTCGGACGGCCGNCGGCGAGGTGGAGGATTCCGGCAAGCGCCGTCATGACCAGGCAACCGCCCAGGATGCGCACCGACGGGCGCCGCTCATCGGAGCTCTCACCCTCTTCCGGATTGCGCGAGCGGCCCGAGACCGCCAGCACACCCACCGCGGCGAGTGCCGGCGGCACCAGCAGGCGCGCCCAGCCGACGGTAACGCCGGCGGCGCGACGGAACGCCGTGCCGACGAACCCGCCGAAGTCGCCGTAGACGCCAAGAGCACTCAGCAGGGCCCCGACGAAGGCCACCAGACCCCAGATCTCCGCGCGATAAGCCCGGTAGAAGGTTGCGAAGGCCGACGGCTTCGCCGGTGGGGTGCCGCCGTTGGTGCCCTTGGCGGGCGCGGGCGGCTTCGAGCCGCGTGCCGGTGCGGTCGAGCGGCCCGAGGGCGCGTCAGACCGGGCGGCTCCCGCAGGGGACTTTGCCATCATTGCCAACACTAGCACCAGTGACCACAGCAGCCCCGCGAGCAGGGACTTGAGGGGTCACCCGGTGGCGCGTTCGTTCCCCGATCCGCGTTCTGGCGAATGCACGCGCCGGACTCCGGTCCGCGCCTCGCGCTCGAATCTGCTTCGACAGCCGCCCCGGGACGCGGCGATACCTGCCGGGCACTACCTCAGTACTCGAACTGCACTGCGGCCCGGCTCTCGAGGATGGGGCGCACCTTCGAGGCGATGAAGGCCTGGTGGCCGCCGTCGTCGCGGTAGGAAACGAATCCCGCCTCGTCGTCGAAGTCCACCGTGACGGCATAGTCGTGGTTGCCCGCGTTGATGGCGGCGTCGTTGCCGTGGGCAAAACCCCGTACCGCCTCGTGCGTCTCGAGCAACTCCACGAGGCCCTCCCGGAAGGCCGCTCGCTTGGCATCGTCAACTTCATCGTTCCACTTGAACAGCACGCAGTGGCGGATCATGGCCGCTCCTTCGGTCGGGGCCGGATTCCCCCGCGAGGATAAACTGATCCGACCCCCTGCGCCTCCTGAGAGCGACCAGACCATGAGCACACCGGGAACCAGCGGCAAGGCCTCCCGTGCCGGCGACAGCGAGATCCTCCTCACCGGCGGCACCCTCATAGACGCCACCGGCGGGACGGCACGACCCAATCCCGGCGTGCTGCTGCGCGGCGACAGCATCGAGGTGGTGGGACCGGGAGCCGCCGATGCCGCCGGAGCCGGAGCCGAGCACATCGACGCCACCGGCGGGACGGTCATGCCGGGACTCATCGACGCCCACTGCCACACCACTTTCGACGACGTGCAGTCCAACGACGAACTCTTCTTCCACCGCGACCCCACCATGGCGGCACTCGTGGCGGGCCAGAACCTCACCAAGATGCTGCGCGCAGGGGTCACCGCCTTCTGCGACCCCGACACGCTGTTCTCGATGGGGCCGTCGCTGCGCAACGCCGTCGAGGCGGGTGTCGTGGCCGGGCCGCGCATCACCACCGGCGTGCANGCCCTCGTCACCGCAGTCGGCGGCACCGCCGGGCGGCTCATCCCCGACGAGGGCGTGGTGGGCTACGCCCAGGTGGTCAACTCCCTCGACGAGGCGGTGATGTGGACCCGCCGGCACATCAAGTACGGCGCCGACTGGATCAAGATCCACGCCACCGGACTGCTTCCCGGACGGTCCGGCGAGGTGTTGTGCTGGAGCCGCGACGAGTTGCGAGCGGTGTGCGACGCCGCGCACGAACTCGGCACCCCGGTGATGGCCCACTGCCGCAGCCCCGAGAGCGTGACCGCGTGCGCCAACGCCGGCGTGGACATTCTGCTGCACGCCTCGTTCATGGATGACGAGGGCCTCGAGGCGGTGATCCGCTCCGGCAGCGCCCTCTGTCCCACGTTCACGTTCCTGGCCAACCTGGCGGACTTCGGGGGCGCCGTCGGCGCCGGGGTGGGCATGGAGGACATCTTCCGGGGCGAGATCGCCGCCACCGCCAAGATGATGCGGCTCGCCTACGACGCCGGTGTGCCTCTGCTGTGCGGCTCCGAAGCCGGGTTCGCCCTAACCCCCTACGGGCACTGGCACGGGCGGGAGGCCGAGATCCTCGTGAACGAGTTGGGGCTCAGCCCCATGGAGGCCATCGTCTGCGCCACAGCCAACGGCGCCATCGCCATGCGGCTCGAGGGCCGGATCGGCACCATCACCGAAGGATGCCTGGCCGACGTGCTGGTGCTCGACGGCAACCCGCTGACCGACATCCGGCTGCTGAACGACCGCCGCCGCATCACCGAGGTCATCAGCCGCGGGCGGCGTGTGGACCTCAGCGGCCCCTGGCCGGCGCACGGCCCGATCCCCGGCGACAAGGTGCGCAACTGGGCCGACGACATCTTGACCTACGAGCGGGCCTACGACTGAGCGCGCCCTGGCGGGCGGCCCACACCGGCCGGCCCCGCCGTCATTCCGGCGAAGGCCGGAATCCAGAGGCACAACATGGAGGGTCGGCTCGTGCCGGGCTTCGACGACCGCCGTCATTCCGGCGAAGGCCGGAATCCAGAGGCCCCACGGACGGCCGACCTGTGCTCGCAGCGCTACCGGCCGGACCGTCCGGGCCTCGCTACAGCAGGTGCCGCGTGGTCTCGTGGACGGTGCGGATGGCGAAGCTGGACCGCAGCCGCGACACGCCGGTGAAGCGCGACAGGTACCGGTTGAAGATGCGCTCGAAGTCACGGTGGTCCTTCACCGCCANGTGCAGCAGGTAGTCGGCGTCGCCGGCGACCAGGTGGCACGACATCACCTCCGGGCAGTCCCCCACCTCGGACTCGAAGAGCCGTAGCGACTCCTTGCTCTGGCTGAGCAGCGACACCTCCACGAACACGTCGAGGTCGCGGCCGATGGCCTTGCGGTTCACGATCATCGCGTAGCCGGCGATGAAGCCGTCGGCCTCGAGGCGTCGCACCCTCCGGTGGCAGGCCGATGTGGACAGGCCGACGCGGGCTGCCAGTTCGGCGTGCGACACGCGGCCGTCGCTCTGCAGTTCGTTGAGGATCTGCCGATCCGTGGCATCGAGCACTTCNATGACCGATATTATGCGCTNNATCCATCTATAGCGCAAATCTTGTGCACATATCAGATCAATTGCACAGGTACTGGCTTGTAGAGTCGCCGTCNTGAGCACTATTCTTGTTACAGACAAGACGAGGAGACGGCTATGCGCATCGGCGTCCCGAAGGAGATCAAGAACGAGGAACGGCGTGTCGGGCTCACTCCCGACAGCGTCGGCGAGTTGACCGCCCGGGGCCACAACGTGTTCGTCGAGCGGCACGCAGGCGCGGGCGCCGGATTCAGCGACGAGGACTACGCCGCCCGGGGCGCGACGGTCGTGGCAACCGCGGACGGGGTCTTCGACATCGCCGAGTTGATCGTCAAGGTGAAGGAGCCGCAGGCCGTCGAGCGTGCCCGCCTGCGCCCCGATCACACGCTGTTCACCTACCTGCACCTGGCAGCGGACCCGAAGCAGGCTTCCGAACTCCTCGCGAGCGGCGTGACCGCTATCGCCTACGAGTCGGTCACCGACAGCGNCGGNCGGCTNCCNCTGCTGGCACCCATGTCGCAAGTGGCGGGCCGGATGTCCATCCAGGCCGGCGCCCACTGCCTCGAGGGTGCCGCCGGCGGCAGGGGCGTGCTGCTGGGCGGCGTGCCCGGAGTCCCCGCCGCACCGGTCGTAGTCCTTGGCGGCGGTGTCGTGGGGACCAACGCCATCGAAACGGCGCTGGGGCTTGGAGCGAACGTCACCGTGCTGGACCGCAACCCTGTCGTCCTGGAGCAATTGGCCGCACGNTTCGGNCCGTCGTTGACGACCCTCTACTCCAACCCGGGCGCCCTCGAGCGGGCCATCACCGGCGCCGACCTGATCGTCGGGGCGGTGCTGCTGCGCGGCGCGCGGGCCCCCCGGCTGATCACCGAGCAGATGGTCAAGGAGATGCGGCCCGGTTCGGTGCTCGTGGACGTGGCGATCGACCAGGGCGGCTGCGCGGCGACCTCACATCCCACCACTCACGCCGATCCCACGTTCACGACCGAAGGGGTCGTGCACTACTGCGTGGCCAACATGCCCGGCGCCGTGCCGCGCACCTCCACGCTGGCGCTCAACAACGCCACCCTCCCCTACGTGCTGCGGATCGCCGAGGACGGCCCGGTGGCGGCGATGCGCGCCGATGCCGGCCTGCGCGACGGTCTCAACGTGCACCGGGGCCAGATCAGCGAACCCGCCGTCGCCGAGTCCCTGGGCCTCCCCTACACCGCCCCGGAGGTCTGCCTGAACTGACGCACGCGCGAGGTGCGTCGACCGGGGTTCGCCACGAGTTGGCCTGCGAGGTGTGGATCGTCCTACCCCCGACGCACGCGCAAGGTGTGTCGACCGGGGTGGCGCCGCAGCAGATCGACGCAGGCTGCCGACCCCTCGACCAACCCATCGCGGCTCTGCGTTCGCACGCGAACTCACGCTGGTCGCCGCCGGCTGCTGTCTCTCGGCTGCCCAGTAGCTGCCCGGACGTCGCGTCGGGCACGGCATCACGTGACCGGCAAGGCCTCAGGCAGGTAGCGACACCACCTCGGCGTTGCCGACGTGGCTGTAACGACCGGGCGTGCAGGTGAGCACGATGACCTGGCACTCGCGACCGGCGGCGGCGATGGCGGCGCCCATGCGTGCGAGGCGCTCCGGATCGCTCCAGCCGAGCGCGTCGTCGAGCACGACCGGAGCGCCGCCACCGTCCGGGCTGACGATGGCCGCGCAGGCCAGCCGGCTGAGCACGCCGATCTGCTCGCGGGCGCCGACACTGAGTTGATCGACCTCGAGCGTGATGCCGTCGAGCGTGCGGCGCGCCACCCGCAGGTCGTCGTCCAACTCGACTTCGAACGTGGGGCCGAACACGATGCGCCCGAACCGCTCGATTCGCTCCTTGAACAGCGCCACGTAGCGACGGCGGGCCTCGGTGCGGCGCGCCTCGAAAGTATCGTGGAGGAGTTTGGCCACCGCGGCCCGCACCTCGGTGCGTTCATGGGCGGCGGCAAGATGGTCGTGGCGACTGCGCGCCTCGTCAAGGCTCTCGGCGAGCCCCTGCTCGCCGCGCAGTTCGAGGCTGATGTGCAGCCGCTGACGGGCGTCCCGATTGGACTGCAGGTCCCGTCCGGCCCGCTCCACGGCGCCTCCGGCATTCTCGAGCAACTCCTCCAACGAGGCGGGATCGGCGGCCTCCAAGGTCTCGTTGACCTGCCGCAGGTCGTCGGCTGCGGCGTCCAGCGCCCGCTGAGCCGCCAGCAGATCGGCTTCGAGCCCCGTGTCGTCGCGTTCGTCGCGGGCGGCGGCGAGGGGTTTCGGCAGCGCGATCCCTTGCGCTGCGAGCGATGTCGATCCTCCCTGCCAGGTTGGCCTCGGCCAGTTCGGCCTTCCGGCGAGCAGCGACGGCCTGCTCGGCGAACTCCTCGCACCGCTCGCGCTCGGCCGCACAGTCGTCCGCGGCGCGATCCGCTTGGGCGGCGAGCCTCTTCGCCTCCTCGAAGTCGGCGGGAGCGGGCGAGTCGCTCGATCGCTCGGCGCTGTAACGGGCGATGCGTCGGCGGAGCCGCTCCACCTTGTCCGCCAACGCTTCCACGGTGAGGTCGCGCAGATCCTGCTCGATGGCCCTGCGGGCACCGACGAGGGCGCGCTCGGCCGCCCGCCGAGCCTCGGCTGCCTGCTGCGCGCCGGCGAGGTCTCGCACTCCGCCCTGTGCACACAGCCTCCCGAGTTCGGCGCGGGTGTCGTCCAGAGCGGCGACGAGGCCCCGGGAATCTCCGCCGGCCCGCACGCGCACAGCGACGACGTCCGGCACCCGTACCTCCACCTCGGCCTCACCGGTGGTCCTGTGGACGGCCCCGGCCCGAAGCACCATCTCGTCGCCGGCGACGTGCACCGTGAGGTCGCGCAGCGCGGTCGTCTCCACCGAGGCGGCTGCGGCAGTGGCAGCGGCCTCGGCGCGCGCCACGGCCAAGTGCGCCCGCTCGATGCGTGCGAGAACTTCGTCGTCCACGACGGCCGACTCGAGGTGGGCCTCGGCAGCACTCAGGGCCTCGTGCGCCGCCACGACCCGCTCGTGGCGCTCACCGAGTTGGGCCAACTCGATCCTGTTGCGATGGTGGTCACGGTCGTCGCCGGCGCGGGTCTTCTCGCTCTCCGCGGCCCGCAGCGCGGTGCGAGCGCCCTCGAGAGCGGCGGTGGCGCGATCGTTCTCAGCGATCGCTGCGGTCAGCACCGGGGCGGCGCGCCCGGCCTCGACCTCGAGGTGCCGCAGTTCGGCACTGCGGGCCTCCAACTCCTCGGACTGCTGCCACCTCCGCTGCAGCTCGCCTGCCGCTCGCTCGCGGCGGTCCTCCGCGGCGCGTTGGACGACGGTGAGTCCCTCAATCTCATGCCGGAGCCGCTCGATCCGCTCCCATCGTCCGCTCAGCTCATGCAGGGTGCGCTCGCTCGACGCCCGCATGTTCACGAGACGCTCCTCGTCGGCGTCCAGTCGAGCCACCTCGGCGGCGTCCTTCTCGATGTCCGCCAGCTCTGCGGCAAGCCTGGCGACTTCTGCCCGTGCAGCCTCGACCTCGAGCGCCGAGGTGGCTCGACCCTTGAGCGGACGCCCGGTGGAGGTCCAGTAGCGGTCACGCTCGGCGACGATCCGCTCCAAGAGGTCGTCCTCGCGACTCCCGGACAGTTCGCCGCCGGCGGCGCGGTCGAGTGCCCTGCCCAGCGACGGCACGGCGAGGTGCGGCAGGACGAGTTCGGTGCCCTGCTCGACCCGTAACGCCCGCCACAGTTCGGCATCGAGAGTCTCCTCGAGGATCGCCTCGACCCGGTCGTGAGCGTCGCGCCCGGTGAGATTCCGGGGGAGCGGGGCGAGGATCGCCAGCTTCGTCTCCGGCCGGCGGAGCCAACGCTTGGAGTACGTGAACCGGTACTGCCCCGAGGACATCTCGATCTCCACCTCGGGGCCCGCGTCGCGGTGCACCGGCTGGACGACGCGCACCCTCCGGGCTTTCGAGTTGTCCGGCATGTCGATCAACAGATCCAACGCCTCGGGGATGCAGGTCTTGCCGACCTCGTTGGGCCCCTCGACCACGGTGACGCCTTCGGCGGCGACGGTCACGGTGCTGTCGAGGACGCCACGGTAGTTCTGCAGTCGCACACGATGGATCCTCATCGACGCCGCTCCAGGCTCGCTGCGCTGCTCACCGGAGCCGCCCCATCAATCGAACCGCGGTTGGCCACGTCGCATCCATCAACCACACGGCGAGCCTCAGCCGTTGTGCCGCGCCAGGCGGTGCAGCAGGACGAGAGCGTCCTGGGCGACGACGGCCCGGCCTTCGTCGTCGCCGGTGGCAAGCCCGCGGAGATCGTCGAGCGCCTCGGCGGCGAAACCCGACAGTCCGAGGTCGTCGACGTCGGCGCCGTCGGGGAGCACAGCCAGGTCGCTGCGGTGCTCCCAGGACTCCAAGGCGGCAAACAGGTCGGCGTGGTCGTCGAGCAGGCTGTCGAGTCGGGCCTTCTGGGCGAGCGAGACCTGACCCACAAGCGCCAGCTTGAGAATCGTGCGCTCCTTGTACGCCAAGCCTCCGAGCCATTCGGCGAGGCGCTCGATGTCCCTGTCGCTGCTCAGTTCCCATTCGCGGGGCACGAACCGCCAGACGCCGACGGCCCGGACCTCCACCCCCACCCGCGCCTCGGCGGCGTCGAGTTCGACGACGACCACGTTGCCGGGGTCGGTCTCGTCGTAGCCGGTGGGCTCGGGCGCGCCCGCGTACCAGATCCGCTCGCTGCGGCCGACCTCGGTGGTGGAGTGACGATCGCCGAGCGCCACGTAGTGGATCGAGCCGGCACCGAGCCGGCCCTCGAGCCGCTCGAGCCCGATGAGGGCCGGGTTGTTGCGATCCGGGGACAGCGAGTCGAGCGCGCCGTGACCGGCGACGATGCGGATCCCCCCGGTGGGTTCGAGCCCCTCGCAGGCGCCGGCTACCAAGTCGACCAGCGGGTGCTTGTTGAACCACGGCGCGGCGACCAGTTCCACGCCGGGCGCCACCTCGACCGGCTCCGAGTTCTCCGGAACCACCACGTTGGCAGGCCGGTGATTGCTGAAGGTGGGCGACTTGTAGACCGAGGCCGCATCCAGCGGATCGTGATTGCCGGGCAGCAGGTAGAACGTGACCGCGGGAGTCGCCGCTATCGCATCCAGGGCTCGCACAACGACCTGGCGACTCACCTGGTTCGACTCGAACACATCGCCGCAAACCACGACGAAACCGCACTCCTCCTCCTCAGCCAGCGCACCGATTCGTCGCACGGCGTCGATGCGCGCCCCGCTGAAGCGGGCTTGGGCCTCGCCGCTGAGGAAATGCCTGGTCATGCCCAGTTGCCAGTCGGCGGTGTGGATGAATCTGACCACGCTGCGGAGTATACGCAGGGGCTGTGACACCCTCCCGAGCCGCGACCCCGCGCGCCGAAGCCGTTGCTCCTGTTCACCAGGGCTCCCAGGCGGCTGTGACACCCTCCCGAGCCGCGACCCGCGCGCCCGCTTCCCGACCACGCGACGGACAGCGATGTGCGCTCGCTCGACACGGATGCGGACATTCGATGCGGAGTGCGGACAGTAAATGCGAGATGCGGATACTCGATGCGGAGTGCGGACAGTGAATGCGGCTAGAATGTCGTCATGGCGGGGCACGGCAAGCAGCGCGGCAATCCGTTCTCGCCGGGTTTCGGACGGTCGCCGGCCGCGCTCGTGGGGCGTGACGGGATCCTGGACGAACTGGCCTCACAACTCGCGGCCGTCCCGAGCGGACATCGGCTGTGTTCGATTCTGGTGGGTGTTCGGGGCTCCGGCAAGACCTCGCTGCTGAACGCCGCCGAGGACATGGCCCACGAGTCGGGCTGGATGGTGCTCGCCCTTGACACCACAACGAGCGGACTACCTCAACGAATCGCCCGGGCGGCGGCCGCAAGCGGGGAGACCTCCACCACGGGTACCGCAGACCAAGGACCCAGACGGCGGATCAACAGCCTGCGCCTCCCGCCTGGCATCGGGCTCGGATGGGAACACGTCGCCGAGCGACACGACGACGACCCCCGGTACGTGCTGAGCCGCCTGGCTACCACGGCCGCCGAGCGGGGCGGGGGCCTGCTCGTCACCCTCGACGAGTTGCACTCGGGCGAGCGGGACGAGGTGCGAAGGTTCGCCGGCGACTTCCAGCACACCGCAGAACGGGAGGGGCTTCCGATAGGGCTCCTCGGAGCGGCACTCCCGGAGATCCAGTACACCGTGCTGGAGGACAGGAAGCTGACCTTCTTCCACCGCGCGCAGCTGCAGAGGTTGCAGCCGCTCACCGAGGAGCAGTCGTTCCTGTGTCTCAGAACCACGGCGGGCGGCGGCGGCGGCGAGTTCGAGGCCGACGCCCTGCACGGGACGGCCGCGGCCGTGAACGGTTCGCCGTATCACCTTCAGCTGCTCGGCCGGTCGGCATGGGAGGCGGCGGGGGCGCCGGAACGTCCGATGGACGTCGAGGCGTGCAGGCTGGCGATAAGGCGGGCCGGCGAGGAGTTCCGTCGGAGCATCAGCACACCGGCGTGGCACCAGTTGTCCGACGCCGAGCAGGAATACCTGCACACAGTCGCACTCTTGTACCCGGCGGCCACGCGCCGGGCGGTCGCCGACACCGTCGACGCCACGTCGAAGTGGCTGGCACGAACCGAGCGGCGCCTGACCATCTCGGGATACGTGGGCATCACCGAGGATGGCGCCCTGGAACTCGCCGAGTTGATGCAGCGCGACGCCGTGCTCGACCTCGCCGGGCCCGAGTTGGGATACCGACGGCAGGAGGACGGGCCGGGAGCGCCGGCCGGTACCGCGGCGCCGGCCGGGCAGGGGTGCGG
>JGIcombinedJ30088_10002553_pt1 | contig 17476 bp, 19 predicted proteins | sample PinacodermPK_FD_30088 | JGI IMG/M metagenome (IMG submission 30088)
GCCACCAGCAGCCGGAACTCGCCCGCAGAGAGCGGCGTCACCACCCCCGCTTCGTCCACCAGCTCGCGTTTTCCCGTGTCGAGCGACCAGCGGTCGAACCTGTACATCCCGGTCGGCAGAGGTTCCCTGTCGGGCGGCAGGCTCCTCGCGCGGCGGATCACCGCCTTGATGCGGGCGAGCAGCTCGCGGGGGTTGAACGGCTTGGCGACGTAGTCGTCGGCTCCCACCTCGAGGCCCACGATGCGGTCCGTCTCTTCGCCCATGGCGGTCAGCAGGATGACCGGGATGCGCGTCGTCTCGCGCAGGTGCCGGCAGAGCGTGAGACCGTCCTCGCCCGGCATCATGATGTCGAGCACCACGAGGTCGACCGCCGCGGCCTTGAGTGCCTGCCGTGCGGCCGCGGCGCTCTCCGCCACCGTCACGCGCAGCCCGTGGCGCCCCAGGTAGCGCGCCAGCGGCTCGCGAATCTCGCGGTGGTCGTCGACCACAAGCACGTGCAGGGATGCATCCATGGGCGGAGCTTACGCGCCTTCCCGGACGCTGCACGAAAAGTTTGTAACAAGGTGTGTCAGGAAGCCGCCGCGACACTGGAAGCGACACTTCTCTCCTTTCTTCGGCAAGGTTCTGCGACAGCCTGCGCTCATGTTCCCGTCATCCATCGACACCCGATGGATCGATCGAACAAGGAGAGAACCGATGAATTCGAAGACGAAGACACTGACCGCCATCGCCATCGCCGCCGCCGTCGGCGGGACCGCCCTTGCGGGCACCAGTTACGCCGGCCACCGCGGCGACGGCGACGGCATGGGCTTCCTGGACAAGGGGCAACTCGCGGTGTCGGCGATGGCGATGTTCGACGCCGTCGACGCCGACGGAGACGGCACGCTCACACAGGTTGAGATCGACACGCTGCGCAACGACCGTCACGCCGCGCACGACGCGAATGGCGACGGCAACCTCGACCTCGGAGAGTTCGCCGGGCTCTGGCACGAGACCACGCAACCGCTCACCGTGCGTGTGTTCCAGATGCTCGACACCGACGGCGACGCCGTGGTCAGCCGTGCCGAGTACGATCGTCCGCTTGCCGACATCGTCGAACGCCTCGACCGTGACGGCGACGGCGGCCTCTCGTTGCAGGACCGCCGGCACGACGACGATGACGGTTGGTGGTGGGACGACGACTAGCACCGGTCCGGAGGCATCCCGGCCACCGCCCACGGCGGGCGGCCGGGATGCGCCGCCCGGCGCCGGCATGGACCGCCAGGACCGCCGGAACGCAACCTGGCACGCGAGGGCCATCAGATGACCGAAGAACGATACCACCTGTCCGCACGCCTGATTCACTGGATCATGGCGGCGGGCTTCGTCTTCATGTGGGGCTGCGGCTACGCGATGACGACCCTGGTCGAGGACGACTCTCCGCTGGAGGAGTTCCTGTTCGACCTCCACATCTCGGTTGGGGTGACGCTGCTCGCGCTCCTCGCCCTGCGTATCACGGCCCGCCTGATTCACCGGCCACCGCCGCTGCCGTCTTCGATCCGGGGCATGGAGCGTACCGCCGCGCATCTCGGCCATGCCGCACTCTACGCGCTTCCCGCGCTGGTGATCGCGGCCGGCTGGGCGGAGACGAACTTCGGCGGCCACGCCGTGCAGTGGTTCGGCATCGAAATGCCGACGGTTTTCCCGGAGACCGGGGAGATCCTCCAGGATCTCTCCGAGGACGTCCACATGTGGCTCGCCTACGGGATGCTGGCGGTTGCCGTGGGCCACGTCGCGGCAGCCTTCAAGCATCGCTGGATCGACGGCCACGACGTCATCCGCCGCATGACTCTCGGCGGCAGGTAGAGGCATCACGGTCCAGGCGCCGGGGGCGCCCGCAGGACTTGCGCGGGCGCCTGGCGCCCAGGACGGGCCCGGTCACGAAGAACGGGAAAGACACATGTTGACCGATACGCACAAAGACTCTGGACGGCCCGCGGCGCCCTGAGCCGGTGCCCGGAACCGGCCCGGCATCGAAGGCGCGGCTTTCGCCCGCAGGCTCAATGACCGGCTCGCGAACGAGGTCGTTGCGGCGCATCCGCATCGGTTCTGCGCCTTCGCCACGCTGCCGCCGAGCTTGAGCGGCTCGGTGCGCGACCACGGTTTCGTCGGCTGCAGGTTCCCAGATCACGCCGCCTTCGCGCCGAATCGCTCGGCGTGCCGATCTGCATCCACCCTGCCCTGCCGTCGCCGCAGGCGATGGAGGTCTACTACGACGGGATGGGCGACAAGTTGGCGAGCCGGATCCTCGGCGGCTCGGGCCATGGCTGGCCGCACTCATTGTCTCGAGCGGCTGGTTAGGCAGGGCCGCTCGGCATCCAGGGAGGACGCCGCGATGAACGAGGGCCAGCAGCGCATCCTCGCCATTGGCAGCCCCGGCACGCTGAATGCGTTCCGAGAGGGCCTGCCGCAGAACTGCAAGGACGATCTCTGCGTCCCGGCATGCCGCCTGATCCGGCATCGGCGTTTCATGTTCATGACGGACGAGCTTGAGCGCCCCTGGGCGGAAAACGAGATCGAGACCGGAACCAGGCGCTACGGCCTGCGCTTCGATAGTGCCAGGAAGACCATCGTGGAGACAGGAACGTGACGGACGATGAGCGCTACAGCCTGGCCGCGCGCCTGATGCACTGGATCATGGCCCTGGGCTTCGTCTTCATGTGGGGATGCGGCTACACGATGACGACGCTCGTGGAGGATGACTCGCCGTTGCAGGAGTTCCTGTTCGATCTCCACATCTCGATCGGGGTGACGCTTCTTGCGCTTCTCGTCCTGCGCATCGCGATCCGCCTGGTCCATCGGCCGCCACCGCTGCCCGACTCGATCCGGGGCATGGAGCGCACTGCTGCGCATCTCGGCCATGCCGCGCTCTACACGCTTCCCGCGCTGGTCATCGCGGCCGGCTGGGCGGAAACGAACTTCGGCGGCCACGCCGTGCAGTGGTTCGGCATCGAGATGCCCCGGATCTTCCCCGAGACCGGGGAGAGTCTCCAGGACCTGTCGGCCGAGGTGCACATGTGGCTCGCCTACACCATGCTGGCGGTGGCCGTGGGCCACGTCGCGGCAGCCTTCAAGCATCGCTGGATCGACGGCCACGACGTCATCCGCCGCATGACCTTCGGAGGCAGGCAAGCATGAACGCGGGTTACGGGAAAGAGGTCACTGGAGATGTGGCTCGTGACAAATTTCCTGCTCAGGCGTTGACGAAGAATCCGCCGCCGCCAGAGGATGTATGACAGAACGCGGGGCTCCAGATACCTCCGACCCCGCCAGGGAGGCCGCGGATCCTTCCCTCCCGCGGCCTCCCGCGTGACCCAGGAAATCGAAGTGAAGACAGCGTCGGCGCTTTCTTTTCTCTTTTCAGTCACCTCGCCCCGCTTGGCGCCCCTACCAACGGGGCGTTTTTTGGCGAAAGATCCTTGATGATGCAGCCAAGGGAGAAATGGTCATGGAGAAAAGGAAGGCCACCGAGAGGCCGGCTCGCCAGCGTAAGCCAGGATTGAAGGCAGACTACCGTGGGGCCACGCCCGGGCTGGTGGGTCTGGCCGTTCCGCGATATCGCCCGGCTGCGAAGATGCGCCCCTTCAAGCGACGTGTCTCCCAGAAGGAGATGGTGTGATGGATGATGGTGGCCGGTGAGAGAGGGGATCACATGACAACACGAACGATCATCACCGCGACTACCGACACATGAGCAGATGGAGCTTCCTGGTTGTCTTCTACGGTTCAGCCTTCGGGTTGTACGCGCTGTACACGCTGATCAGCGAGAGACCGGTCGAGGGGTGGATGCTGCTGGCCGGTGTCATTGTGATGGCCATCGTTCTCGAACTGCTGCTTTGGCCTCTTGTCCGGAAACGCTGAACTTCGCCGACCCTGGCAGGGGAGGATGGCAGCGTCGGCATTCCCGTGGATGGCGCCATGAAAGACCTCATCCTTGTCAGCATATGCCTGCGGTCACTCAGTGCTCTGCCGTTGCTGGGCGATACCCTGTTGGGAGGTTGACCCCTCGATAGGTTTCCGACTGGCGAACCAGTAGGTGACGATACCTGTCGCGATGGGAAGCACCATCGTGAAAACCTCCTTCGCGAAGTCGAGCTTGCTGTCAACATTCTCGCCGTCCAGCGGCACCACCCGGTTGGCGATTATCAACGCGGCCGAACCGGCGAACACCCACGCCGCCGCCATGTATGTTGTTCAGACCCCTACGCCGCTGCGACGGGAGTCAAGCGTTTCCTGACTGGACATCTGCCTGAGCGGAAGATCGCTTCCCACCAGGATCCGTATCAACCATCTCCACATGCTGCCTCTCCAGGCGCTGGGATGCGGTTGATTCAGCGTGACAGGTGTTGCAGTGCCAACCCGATCACGATGATGCCCAAAGGAAGCTGGAACGACACCAGATGAACTGATTGCTGGGATCGTCATGCCTCGGCCGTACGACAGGGCTTGATGCACGAACACATGATCAACCATGCGAACGACCCTTTGAGGCCCGATTTTGCGAAGCAGCGGATGGATCAACCGATTGCCACTGCGACGACGATCGCTGAGCGCATGCTCAGCATGCGTCAGGACCGCGAATGACTGATCTCTTGAGCCGCATTGTTGAATTCTGTCGAGGGCGTCAGTTTTCGGTGCCTGATGAGATTTACGCGGCTTTTCTCGAAGCATCCCGACATGTCATGGACAACAAGCTCTTGGACGCAAAGTGTCGGGATCTGCTTGTGGTTGATGTAGAAGAGCGCGCGATGCTCGACGGAGATGTCACCATCATCAGCAACATCCGCGGATAGCCTTGACGGTGCCATCACCCCGTCGATGCAATCCCCCAGTTTAGTCACCCATGGTTGGGCGACAGGGTCCCGGAGAGGCGATCATTATTCGCATTGCAGATAGCCGAGATTGCACCTCCGATCCTTTCGGCCGCGGCCTCGACTTCCCGGTCGGAAACATGAGCATAACGCAGTGTCATCGATACCTGGCGGTGACCAAGCAGCCTTGCGACCGTCGGAAGCGGAACACCGTTGAGGACGGCCTGCGAGGCATAATTGTGACGCAGGTCGTGAAGGCGCACATCTTCGATGCCGGCCCGTTTGCGGAGGATGATCCAGAGTCGCATGGACCCCGATATCGGCGTGGTCGGATCGGAAGACGAGGGAAAGACATGATCGCTGCCGGTCCGGGGCTGGCGTTCGATGATCCGCCGGGCCTCGCTGTTCAGGTACACTTTCCGCGGTCCCGTCTTGCTGTCCGCAAGATCGAGCGTGTCGGTGCCCACCTCGCACCACCTGAGCGTCTGGATCTCGCTGCAACGGCATCCCGTGTAGTAGAGCAGACGAATGATGTCCGCCTGCGCCGCCCGCCCCGGGCGTTCTGCGACCAGTCGGTCCAGCTCGTCATGCAGGCGCCTGGCTTCGTCCCGGGACAGGAACCGGTTGAACTTGCGTTGAGGGTTCCGGCGAATTCCGGTTGCCGGGTTGGTCTCGAGATGGCCATGCACCATCGCGTGATTGAGGATCTGGCGCAGCACATCGAGAACCCGGTTGGCGCCACCTGGGGCTACCGCACTGTAGCGGTCGAACCAGGCCATCACCTTCTTTCGTTCGATCCGGTCAAGCGGTACGGCAGCGAAGGCCGGCAACAGTTGAGTCGTGAGCGCGCTGTTAGCGCGACGCCGGGTGGCCGGCTTGAGACGATCGAAACATTCGGGCCGCCAGACATCTGAGACAAAGTCGCCGAAGAGCGGTGCGGGCCCCAGGGGCTTGTCGTTGAGAAGGTCCATGCCGCCGGACTGAATGGCGAGACACCGGGACCGCGCTTCGTCGACGGTCATGTGTGTCACGGGACCGAGGGTCCGGCGTTTCGGGGAACCAGTGCGGTTGTCCAGGAGAACGAACGACCGGTGGCCGGAAGGCCGGACCCTGACACCGAGACCCGTGACCCGCGTGTCCCATACCGTGAATTCGCTCGACGCCGCACCGAGCCGGACAACGGCACGATCGCTCAGACGCATCTTTCGTGCCATGGCTCAGCCCTCGCCGCCAAGGATTGGAACAAGAGCCTCCGCTGCCTCGTGGACCGAAGCGTCGGCAAGATGCGTGTACTTCAGCGTGGTCGCTGGATCATTGTGGCCAAGGAGCCTGCCTATGGTGAGGATCGTCTCGCCATGGGCCAATGCCACCGAGGCATAGGTGTGTCTGAGATCGTGGCAACGGACATCGACCATGCCCGCTTCGGCGCGTACATCGCGCCAGAAACGATCAAGCGTTTCCTTCGTCAGGTGGCGTTCTCCACGTAGAGACTGAAACACCCAAGGACCCCGCCGGGGCAACCCATCGAGGATCCGGCGCGCGGGAGATGACAGCCAGACCGTGCGCGGCCCCGTCTTGCTGTCGCGCAGGTAGAGTTTGCCCTCGCGATAGTCCGGCCATTTGAGTGTCAGGACCTCCGATTTCCGGCATCCTGTGAGAAGAAGCAGTCGTACGACCGCGGCCAGCAACGGGCGCTTCTCTCTCTTTTCGTCGAGAACGCGGCTCAGCCTCCGGATCTCGTCATGATCGAGGAACCTCTCGCGATTGCGCCGGCGATAGCGCTTGATGCCGGTGCATGGATTGGATCCCTCGGGGCGGTAGCCGTAGATTTCCGCCTGACGAAAGATCACCGACAGGACAGGTGCAGAGCGATCCGCAGCGACCGGCGTCGCGTGGAGCGAGGAAAACCATCGCTGCACGTCACGGCGCGTGATGTCCCCTATGGCACGACCCTTGAACCACGGAAGTATCTGGTTCCTGCAATAGTATCGGTTGACCCTCAGCGTGCTTGCCTTCCAGTGCCGCTTGTATCGCCGGAAGACTTCATCGGCGACATCCTCGAACAGGATGGGTGCAACGGCCGCAGGCGAAGCCTCGTCGGCCAGAGACCGTGATGCCAGAAGGGATGTCGCCTTTCCCCGGGCGCACTCCAGGGTCATGGCGTGAGCATCGCCTATCGAGCGCCAGACCCTCTTGCCGTCGACCTGACTGTGTAGGAAGTAACATTTACGGCCTGACGGCAGGACACGCACACCAAAGCCCCGGATGACACAATCGCGAAAATCCAGGGTCTTCTTATCCGGCTTGAGGGAATCGACCCGTCGTTGCGAAAGGCGGATTGTCGGCATAGCATTCTCCCCGATTCCTGTTGCACCGGGGGTACGGAAACGAGGTGAATCCGTTCGCCCGGCAAAAATGCTGGAGAAAAAACGCATTTTTATTCAATGTGTTAGCTTTCTGTTCAGCACTGAAAGTGCGCTCCGGGTGTAGCGGTGGTGCACCAGGCGAGTGAACCGGGTTTCGTGTCCGATCCGCTGGAAGGCCTCCGTTCGGCCCTCTTCACCAGTCGGCTCTACCGCTTCTTCCTGGCGCGGGAAGTGCCGGACAATCTTCTGCAGAGTCTCAACGATCCGTGGCCGGGGGATGCCGGAAGGGGCCGCGCCATCAGCGAGGGACACTGGAAACTGGCGAACCAGACGTTCGTGTTCGATCACCGGCTGGGTCCGCCCGAGTGGTATCCTCCGGGGGCCTGGAACGGCTGGCTTGAGGAACTGCACGGCTTTACATGGTTGCGTGATCTCCAGGAAGCGGGAGGGCACGCCCGCCAGATCGCCCAGACGGCCCTCGCAGGGTGGATGTCCGATTGTGGATCCTGGAACCGCTTTGCCTGGCGTCCCGACATTCTGGGACGACGCCTTGCCTCGTGGTTGACACACCACGGATTTCTCATCGGTGATGCCGATCCCCGGGTCCGCCAGCAGTTCTTCAGGAGCCTCACGGAACAGACCCGTCATCTTGCCCGCGTGGCGATGCGTGGTCCCTCGGGCCTGGGCAGGATCGCGGTCCTGCGGGCCCTGATCTTCGCCGGGATCACCCTGCCGGGCTCGGCGCGGCGCATGCCCCAGGTCATGCGCCTCCTCAAGCAGGAACTGGATCACCAGATGTTGCCGGATGGCGGCCAGCGCGAACGCAATCCCAGCGTCCAGTATCTCCTGTTGCGCGATCTCGTGGACATTCGCCTGGCCCTGATCCAGGGTCGTCATCCTGTTCCCGGCTGGCTCCAGCAGACCATTGACCGTGCCGCGCCCATGCTCCGCTTCTATCGACACGGTGATGGCGGACTGGCGCTGTTCAACGGGTCACGGGAGGAATCGTCCCATCTGATCGACAATGTGCTGGCTATCGGCCAGGCCACCGGACGACCGTTGCGGCGCACACCGTACACGGGCTTCGAACGTCTCGAAGCGGGCAGCACCGTCGTTCTCGTCGATGCTGCCTGGCCACCGGCGGCCGAGTGGACCACGCGGGCCCATGCCGCCCCCCTTGCCTTCGAGATGAGCTACGGCAGGGAACGGCTGATAGTCTCCATGGGCTCCTGGCATGGTCCGGACAGCGACTGGCAACAGGCTGCCCGCGAGACCGCGGCCCACTCGACCATGACGGTGGATGACCGAAGCCTGGCGGAGTTCAGAAAGGATGGATTGCTCGGCCGGGGACCGCGCGACGTGGAGGTGGAGCGGCGCGAGCAGCAGGGCAATGCAACCCTCGTCATGAGTCATGACGGATACCATTCGCCGTTCCGCCTGATCCATCACCGCACGCTCGCCCTCGCTGCAGATGGTCACGTGCTGAAGGGCGAGGATGTTCTCGACGGCCCTGGCGGTGAACGGTTCTCGCTGCGCTTCCATCTTCATCCGGATGTCCGGGCAGCGGTCGTGCACGACAGCCAGAGCGTTCTCCTGAGTCCGAAGTCCGGGAAGGGATGGCGATTGAGTGTCAGGGGTGGTGTCCTGGACCTGGTGGGCAGTGTCTACCTCGGCTCGGGCAGCATGCGCACGTCCCAGCAGGTGGTGGTGTCCCGGGGACTGAACGGGGTCAGGAACGTCGTCACGTGGGAGCTCGAACGCATCGAGTCGAGACCGAGAAGGAAACGGAAGCGTTCGCACGGTGAAGAGCTGGCTCTCGTCTGACAGCGCCGCCGCGCCGCCAATCGCCAGGCGAATACATGGAGGGGGATCGGTTCCGGTGGACCGCCCGGTCTTCAAAACCGGTGAGGGGCGCAAGGCGTGCCTGGTGGGTTCGACTCCCGCCCCCTTCCGCCATCGCGGGGACTCATGGACATCGTTCTGATCGGTGGCGGTCATGCCCACGTCGAGGTCCTGCGCAGCGCGCTCATGACACCCGTCTCCGGCGCGCGCCTCACCCTTGTCACGCGTGATGTCGCGACTCCCTATTCAGGCATGATCCCGGGCTATCTCGCGGGCATCTACACCCGTGCTGAAACGCATGTTGATCTTGTTCCCCTTGCCTCGCGGGCCGGCGTCCGGCTCATCCACGCTGCAGCCACCGGACTCGATCCCGAGGCACGCCAGGTGCGCATCGATGGCCGCCCGCCAGTCCGCTTCGATATCGCCTCGCTGGACATCGGTTCCATCCCGGCCACGCGCTCGATCAGCGGCGCCGCCATGCGCGGCCTGGCGCTGAAGCCGGTCGATCTCTTTCTCGAGGGGTGGAAGGACGTGGAGGCGGCAGCCCGTGCTGCAACCTGCCCCTATCACGTGACGATGGTCGGTGGTGGCGCTGCCGGCGTCGAGGTCACCATGGCTCTCCATCGCCGCCTTGCGGACCACATGGTCGAGGCCGGTTGCGATCCGGCATCGCTCGTCTTCAGAATCGTGACTGCCGATGCGGCCTTGCTGGCAGATCACGCAGCCGGTACCGGCAGACGGCTTGGCCGGGCCCTCGCCGGGGCCGGAATCGGCATTTGCCTGAATGCGCCTGTCGTCGCGCTCGAGGACGGATACGTCTGTTTGGCAGACGGCTCCGATCTGAAGAGCGATGCCACCATCCTCGCTACCGGAGCGTCCGCGCCGGCGTGGATTGCGGGGACCGGGCTTGAGGTGGACGGCGAGGGGTTCGTCCGAGTGGACAGTTCGCTGCGCTCGACGTCCCATCCCTTCGTGCTGGCTGCCGGTGACATCGCAAGCTTCGCGCCGCGGCCCTTGCCCAGGAACGGCGTCCATGCGGTGCGCCAGGGACCTTTGCTCGCCGACAATCTGAGGCGTCTGGCGGAGGGACGGGAAGCGGTTGCCTACCGGCCCCAGCGACACACCATGGCGCTGATCTCCACAGGTGACGGACATGCGGTGGCCTCCCGGGGACCGGTCGCGGTTTCCGGGCGCTGGGTGTGGCGATGGAAGGATCGCATCGACCGCAAGTGGATGCGCCGCTATCGGGAGTTGCCGCACATGGATGAGACTGTAGCGATGCGCTGCGGAGGGTGCGGCGCCAAGGTGCCGTCGCGGGTTCTCGAAAGGGCCCTGGCGCGTCTTGACCTCCCCGCCGCGCCCGGTGTTCTGACCGGCCTCGACGCAGCCGATGACGCCGCCGTTCTTGCTCCCGTTCCGGGCAAGGTGCTGGTGCAGACGGTCGATCAGTTTCCGGCCTTCGTGGAGGATCCCTGGATCTTTGGCCGCATCGCGGCGGTTCACGCCCTCTCCGACATCCACGCCATGGGAGCAGAACCCCATGCGGCCCTGGCGCTCGCGGGTCTCGCACCCGGTGACGCCGAACTCATGGAGGAAGACCTCGTGCACATGCTTGAAGGTGTCCTCTCGGTCCTCCGCCAGGAGGGGTGTGCCCTGGTCGGCGGCCATACCAGTGAATCGGATCGCGCATCTCTCGGGCTGGCCGTGACCGGCTATGCCGAGGAATCGGCCATCATTCGCCTGTCGGGTCTCCAACCGGGCGACGCCATTCTTCTGACCAGACCACTTGGCACCGGCACGCTGCTTGCAGCCAACATGCACGGCGAGGCCGAGGGCGCCTGGGTCGAAGGCGCTCTCGATGCCATGCAGCGCAGCAACGGTCCGGCGGCGCGTCTTCTCGCCGGCGCGGGCGCCCGGTCCATGACGGATGTTACTGGATTCGGACTCGCCGGACATCTCTGGGAGATGGCGAGGGCCTCTGCCGTTACCATCGAGATTGGCAGCGTTCCGGCCTACGCGGGGGCAGCCGAACTCCTGGCCCGCGGCCGGGCCAGCACGCTTCATCCGGGCAACGTCGCGGCAATGCTGGGTGTGCTCGATGCGCACGAGACCGACCCGCTCCTCTTTGATCCCCAGACAGCCGGCGGACTCGTCGCCGGTCTTCCCGGTGACAAGGTTGAGGAAACGATCGCCCTTCTGCACCAGGCGGGCGAGACCGGCGCCGCATTGATCGGGCACGTGACCGCCTCTGGGACAGCCGCCCTGACGCTGGCCTCAGGTGTTCAGCCTTCCACGGACTCCGGCACGAACATGTAGCTCGCGGCGTCGCGCACTGTCGGACTGTCGCTCTCAAGGCACTTCCGGCGCACCGCGTCGATGGTCCGCCCTGCAGCGGTCCGGGTCCAGAACCAGGTGGTTACAGCCTGACCGTCGCGGGCAGCGCCGTCGGCCGTGGCCGCCTCCATGTAGTAGGTCTTCAGGTCTTCCGCAGCGAGGCGCAGCCGATTGATCCCCGCCATGTCCATGGCACACGCTCCGCCATCGAGCCACTCTGCCAGAAGGCGTGCGGCACCCTGCGCGTCGAAACCCGATCCACCCATCGTGGTGCGGCCGCGCCGGCGCAGGCTTGCTTCATGGAAGGGCCCCAGGCCATCAACCTCCTCGAGCAGGGGACCATGACGCTTCACAGCGATGTGATCGAGGATGTCCCGGTCACCCCCGTCAGGCGGCGCCTCGGAGGGAAACACCTCAAGCACTGGTCCTGCAGGTTCGTCGAAGAGAGCGAGAAGGGCCTTGAGGACGCGCCGCTGGAAGGACGCATTGCCCGCTGCGCCGAAGGGTCTGCCCAGAGGAAAGGGCACCCACAGGGCGCGTGGCGGCCTCACTTCTTCGGCCTGTCGGTGGACGAGCGCAATCAACACGGTTGCCAGTCCCTCGTCCTCCATGAACTTTGCCAGTCCGCTCACGGCGCACGTGCAAAGGGGTCAGACGGGGGCAAGAACGACCGTGTTGACTCCCTCGGCCTTCATCCTTCCGGCGAGGTGGCGCGCCGCACTCTCCATGGAGAGGGGGTCGGTGGCGCCCATGAACGAGTAGTGCGTGTCCGCCAGGGATCCGATGACGCCGTCTTCGGCGAGCTCCACCAGTCGCTGGAGCGGGAAGACGACATTGACGTCCTCCTGGAAGCCGATGCGGTCGTGAGACACCGAAACGTGATCCTGAACCACGTCGGCTGTGCGCCCGAGGGGGATGCTCCGGTAGTCCGCCGAACCTTCGCTGAACGCCTCATCGCCACGCAGTCTCAGTCCTGCAGACGAGACCAATGCCACGCGCCGCATGGCCGGGGGCGAAGGCGTTGTCCAGGGTGACCCCGGCACCTCGGGAGACGTGAAGTCGGCGAGAAACGTCGCCAGTTCCGGGTTAAGGTCTGTCATGCGTACCAAGGGCGCCTCCTCAAGGTCAGTCAACACTGTCAACGGTATCCAGCATCATCGGAGCGAGAGCATCTACCGTGCGCCCTGCCCAGTCAATCTGTGGTACCGCAGCCATCATCGCCTTCTGTCCGGCTTCCAGGCGATCCAGTTCGGCCGCAATATCAATGGTCGCGATTTTCCCATCGGCAACCACAAGCTCTCCATCCACCCAGACATCCCGGACGGCTCGTTCGGCGGCGACGACGATGAGGCTGCGCAAGGGCTCGCGGACCGGACGCATCGCCGGGTGAGCGAGATCGACCGCCACGAGGTCCGCCCTGGCCCCGACGCTGATCTTCCCCAGGTCATCGCGACCCAGAGCCGTGGCGCCGCCAATCGTGGCGGCGTGAAAGATGTCCCTGTAGTCGAGATCGGAGACACTTCCGGCCACGAGACGTGCGGCGACGGCGGCGGTGCGCATCTCGTCCAGCATGTTGTGCGGATAGGTGTCCGTGCCCAGGCCCAAGGCGACCCCGTGCCGCAGGTAGCCGCCAATGGTGTTGAGAGCGATGCCCCGGCGCGAGAACACGGTCGGACAATGGGCCACGGTGGCGCCGCTGTCGCGCATGACGTCGAGGTCCCGACGTGCGGTCCAGTGCAGCCACGGGTGATGGTCGAGGAAGATGCAGTGGGCGATCGTGCTTCGTTCGTTGAGCACCCCGATGTCGTGCATCCACTGGATCGGCGATGCGCCGTGGCGCCTTTGCATCTCGTGGAATTCGGTGACGGATTGCGCGGCGTGGATTGTCCACGGCAGGTTGCGTTCCATGGCCGCCGCGTGGCTGTCACGCAAGGTTTCCTCGGTGCAGGTGTCAACCTGGGAGGGGGCAACCATGCCCGAAAGCCGGCCTGATGGATGCTGGCGCGCCAGCTCGATGACGGTAAGCGCCCGTTCAAGCCCCCGGGCGCCGGCTCCGGGTGACCAGTCGTAGTCGAGGCTGTGTCCGTCCGCCGTCGACCACCGCGCATCGCGGAACATCGGTGCGGCGATTCCGCGGATGCCGCTCGCCGCAAGGGCGTCGAGCCAGCCGTCGTAGGGCATTGATAGATCGACCGCCGTGGTGACACCAGACAGCAGCAGTTCGGCGAGCGCCACCTTGAGACAGGCCTCACGCCCCACTTCGTCCGTGGGGTTGAAGACCGGCAGATGTTCATAGAGTGAGCTGTGCCAGAAACCCGGGGAATGTGTTTCGTCAGTAATTCCCTTGCGCATCGCCTCGCTCTGGGCGTGGGTGTGGATATTGACGAGGCCGGGCATGACGAGGAGGCCCTCGCCGTCGATGCGCGTAGAGGCCGGACCGGTGAAGCCCTTGCCGGCGAAGGTGATGGCGCCGTCGGCGAAAGCGAGATCGGCATGCCTGAGATAGACATGTCTGGCGCCGTCCCAGGCAACAAGCCAGGCGATGTCGTGGATGACCGTCGTGTCATTCATGGCATTCTCACGTCATCATAGATCAACCATGGCGCACGAACAGCCCGGGGTGGCGGAGACACATGCAGAAACTCAGGGAAGACGATATCACGCCTCTGGCTACCGGCGCCTGGATTCTGGGATCCGGTGGCGGCGGCAGTCCCCATGACGGCTGGCTCAATCTCAACGCCCTCTACCGAGACGGCGTTGCCATCGAGCTTGTCGATCCGGAGGAACTCGGCGATGACGATCTGGTTGCCGTGGTCTCGAGCATGGGAGCGCCGCTTGCCGGTCAGGAACGTCTGGCGGATCCCGAACTCTCGGCGAAACCCGTGCGGGCGCTCGAGGACTGGCTCGGCCGCCGCTTCGATGCGGTCATGGCCGTCGAGATCGGGGGTGGCAACGGAATCGAGCCCTTTCTTGTCGGCGCCACCCTCGGTCTTCCGGTGGTCGATGCCGACGCCATGGGCCGCGCCTTTCCGGAAGCCCAGATGACGAGCTTTGCCATCCACGGTCTCAACCCCTTCCCCCTGGCCCTCGGCGATGTGCGTGACAATGCGGTCATCGTGGCCCGCGCGGCGAGCTGGCAGTGGATGGAGCGCCTGTCGCGTGTCGTCACCACGGCTCTTGGATCGACCGCGCCGACAGCCAAGGCGCCGCGCAGCGGGCGCGAGGTGAAGGACTGCGCCATTCACGGTTCCATCGGTCGGGCGATCAGGATCGGCCGGGCAGTCGAGGACGCACAGCGACGCCTCGCTGATCCCGTCGCCTCGGTCATCGAGGGCGAGGACGGCCGGCTGCTCTTTACCGGCAAGGTGCATGATGTCCAGCGGCGCACCAGCGAGGGATTCCTGAGGGGCCACGCCGTGCTGGAAGGTGAGGGGACCTTCGAGGTCGACTTCCAGAACGAATACCTGGTTGGCCGTCATGACGGTTTGCCGGTGGTGATGACACCCGACATCATCTGTCTCATGGATGTCGAATCGGGTGAGGCCGTGGGCACCGAGACCCTGCGCTATGGCCAGAGAATCGCCGTCATCACCCTTCCCGTTCCCGCCATCCTGACCACGCCGCGCGGACTTGAACTCGTTGGCCCCCGCGCCTTCGGCTACGATTTCGACTACAGGGGTGCCTTTGCATGACACGTCCTTTCCCCGGAACAGCGCTTTGCGGCCGGCTGGACCCGGAGAGCGGACCATGAAGATCAGGCGAATCAGCGTCTACCAGATCGATCTGCCACTGAAGGAGTCCTACAGCCTCTCGGGCGGACGGCTTGTGACGGATCGCCTTGACAGCACATTTGTCAGGATCGACACGGATTACGGCCTCGAGGGTTGGGGCGAGGGGTGTCCCTGGGGCCATGCATACCTGCCGGCCCACGGCCAGGGCCTGAGGGCCTCGCTCGACGTGCTCGCGCCCTCCCTGCTGGGACGGGACCCGCGTGCTCTCGAAACCATCAACAGGGTGATGGACGCCAGGCTCCCCGGTCACCTCTACGCCAAGTCGCCCATCGACATGGCGTGCTGGGATCTTGTGGGCAAGGCGACGGGGGAGCCACTGTGGCGACTCTTCGGCGGCGAGGAGCCCGTTCCGGTCGAGATCAATTCCTCGATTCCCACCGGCACACCGGCGACCATGGTGGCGGGAATCGAACGTGCGCGCAGGGAGGGATACCGTACCCACTCGGCCAAATTGGGCGGCCATGATGCCGCAGCCGACATCGAGCGAATCGAAGCCATCGAAGATGCCCTGGTGACGGGGGAACAGATTACCTGGGACATCAACCGGGCATGGACTCCCGCGATCGCTCTCGAGGTGCTGAATACCGTTTCGTCGATGGCATCGGTGGAGCAGCCCTGCGAGACCCTCGAGCAATGCGCCATGGTGGCGCGCAAGGTCCGCCAGCCGGTGCTGCTGGACGAATGCCTGCATGACTTGAGGGACCATCTTCTGGCCTGGCGTGCCGGGGTCTTCGCCGGCATCAAGGTCAAGCCCAACCGTCTCGGTGGCCTGACACGGGCGCGACGCATCCGCGACCTGGCCATGGATGTTGGCTGGAGGATGCACATCGAGGATGTTGGCGGAAGCGCACTTGCCGACACCGCCGCGGTTCATCTCGCCACGTCCACGCCCCGGCCACACCGCCTGCCAAGCTGGCCGGCCCATGCCCACCTTGCCTGCGATCCGGTGCCCGGCCAGGGGGTGCGCAATCACGACGGCTTCCTGGTGCCCACCGGGTGTCCCGGACTTGGAGTGGTCCCCGATGAGAAACACACAGGCCCGTCGGCTGCTGTCTACGAGTGAAATGTCCTCGGACATGGCAACGAGTGCTTCCGCCCTGTCCCGGTTCCCCCGCTAAACCAATCCGGTCAGGCGCTGCCGGACGGCGCCTTGCGTCAGGTCCGCGGACTCCTGCAAGGCATCGGACGCAACGAGCCGATGTCTGCCACTGATCCCACAGAGCGGGGTGCCGCCCGTAGTCGCTGCCCTGGCACTGGTTCGTCACACACGCGACTGCTAGGCTCGACCATCGTGGCAAAGTCATCCACAGGGACTGGCTGCGAACCCGCCAGGCGGAGTGCGGCGGGCAGAAACAGGCTACCATACAACCGGTGTCCATGCCCGGCCCTGTTCAGCAACGGCGGCGGGTGACGATGCGATGAGTTTCAGCCATGTTGTGTTGAGGAACGGGGCATGAACCGTTGAAACCACCGGCACATGCAGCCACGAATGGCTGGTACAACATCCTTCCCGCACCGTCCCCGGCGCGACGTGTCGAGGGCACTGTCCGTGTGCCCTGGGCCTTGATCGGCGCCGGCTTCACCGGTCTTGCGGCGGCGCGCGCACTCGCCGGCCACCTGCCGGATCAGACGATTGCCCTGATCGAGGCAGAACGGGTGGGATTCGGCACATCCGGCAGAAACTCGGGCTTTGTCCTGGAGTCCCACTTCATGCCGCATCGGCTGCCGTTTCCCGATCTGGATCGCGCCAGGGCGGCGACCCGGCTGTGCACCGGCGGCAGGGACATCCTGAAGGGACTGGTGAAGCAGCACGCGATTGCCTGTCACTGGCACGACTGGGGCAAACTCTGGGTGGCCGGCACTGCTGCCGGGGAGGAGGGCATTCTTCGCCAGCGCCAGGGCAACGATGCCCTCGGCATCCGACACGAGGTTTTCGATCGTGATGATGTGGAGGCGGTCACTGGAACACGCTTCTACAGCGCCGGCCTCAAGGTCGAGGGTACGGCGCTCGTCAACCCGGCAGCCCTGTGCCGGGGCCTTGCCGAGACCCTGCCGGCGAACGTCGCACTCCATGAGGAGTCTCCCGTGATCGATCTTCAAAGGGGAAGACCGCACAGGCTCGTCACGCCGGCGGGCGAGGTTGTCGCCGACGGGGTCATCCTCTGCACGAACGTCTATTCGCCGTCCCTTGGTGTGGCTCGCCAGGCGATGGCGCCCCTCGTTCTCTACGCCAGTCTGACCCGGCCCATGACGCCTGACGAGGCCGAGGCTGCCGGTGGAGACCGCCGCGGCT
>JGIcombinedJ30088_10002574_pt1 | contig 17369 bp, 14 predicted proteins | sample PinacodermPK_FD_30088 | JGI IMG/M metagenome (IMG submission 30088)
GTTCCTGCCACATCTTCTACCTCCCCTTGCCCCTCCTTACAAAGGAGGGGCACTGAGGCACAGAAGGAGACAGCGGAAAGTGTCAATGAATGACTGAACATTTACAATCCCTCAGTCTCTCCTTCTATCACCCTTGACTCCCCTCCTGTCATCCCCGACTGGATCGGGGATCCAGGATCTTTGGGGTTTTTGCAGTCGTAGCCGCGCGATCTCATCGCGCTTGCCATTCAGTAACGCCAGTCCATGTGTGCAAGCGGCGCACGGTTGAGTTCATCCCTATGCACGCGCCACTGAGGCATGAGCCTGTCCATCAGATCCCGAAAACGATCGTTGTGACTACGCTCGATCAAGTGAACCATTTCGTGCACAAGGATGTACTCCAAGCACGAAGTTGGTTTTTTGGCCAGTTCGAGGTTTATCCAGATGCGTTTGGCTTCAACGGTGCAAGAGCCCCAGAGAGTCTTCATCTTCTTGATCCGCACATCATCGACAGTCACGCCAACTTTCCGTTCCCAACTGGCGAGAAGCACCGGCAACTGGTCACAGAGTTGGCGGCGATACCATTGATGCAGCACAGCCTCCCGTGCGGCCCGGTCAGCACCCGGGGCAACACACAGTTCCATCGTTGTGTTGTTAAGTAGGCGAATAGTCGGTCGACCAGCGCGCTCAAGTACATCGAGCCGGTAGCGTCGCCCTTCAAAATAATGGCTCTCACCAGTGACGAACTCCCGCTGAGATTGGCGATCCTGCTGTTCGAAGCCAATCTGCTGTCGTCGAATCCATCCCAGGCGTGAAATGACGGCCAGCCGCACGGCGTTGTCATCAAGCCACAACGGGGCCGCCACCCGCACACGGCCACTCGGCGGGTAGACTCCCACGTGGAGGTTCTTGATGTCCTTGCGGATCACCTCCACCGGTACCCCTCGCACGTCCATACGGCGGCCTCTAACATTAGTAGTCACGCTGTGCCTTCACAATCTCGAACAGCAAGTTTACGAGATCCTCGTCATCGCCGAGTTCTGACTTGATGGCGTTTCTGACCTCGCGTTCCTTGAATCTGTTTCCCCGCCAATCCGCCTTTTTTACATTGCGGATAGCTCGGTCAAGAGCAAGGGCCTGTTCTTCCCTGGGATCGAAGGTCGATGTACTGCCATATCGCGCCAGCGGTTCCTGGACTGCCAAAGCTTCCGGTTCCGTGAGGTTGTCGTAAAGTGCACTTAGCGCGGCGCTGTTGATTTTCGAAGGGTAGGTTCCCTGAGTCTCCTGACCGCTAATCCTCCTGGTCAACTCGACGATCTGGGTCAGGTAGGCCTTGTAGTTCATAGCCTCCTGCTTGCGTTGCAGGATCAGATCGTCGAGCAATGCTGACATCTTCTCATAATACTTTGGGTTGACGACCATCTCATCGATGATGAGACGCCGCACGTTGTTCTCGATGGTCTCGGCTACCGCCTTGCGATTCTTGCGGGTGCCTTCAGGCAACGCCTCGACCGCGGCTTCACCACGCCTGACAATCAGTTGGACCAGCGTCATGTCATCAAAGGTCGAGACCTTCTCGCTCTCCTCAGCGCGGATGTACGTATCGAGCAAGTGCCGCATGGCAGGCTCGTACATCTTCATATCGATGTAATCGCCGCTGGCAAGCTTGACTTCTTGGCGCACCTTTTCGTAGTGGTCCACCTCGGCTTTGATCTCCTGAGCCTCCGCGTCGGAGTAGCCTGCCTCCCGCATTTCGTTGGCCAGGTTGGAGTAGGCCCGGAGGAACGCCGCGCACAGCTTGTAGAGGGCTATGCGCTTCGGTTCGTTGTCTTTGAGCTGTCCGGCGTTGCCACTCTCTGCGGCGCAGAAGAAGCGCCGATATGCCGCAGTGTCACACGGCGGATCGACTGGCTCGCACAGCGCCTTGATTGCCTCGCGCCTCTCCTCCAACAGCTCCCGACCTTGCTGTAGCCGGTCCTTCAGGAGGCCCTCAACATCGGCCTTGTCATAGCCGCCAAAAGCTTCGCCGGTGTAATCCTTAATGGACTGTTTGAGTGACCGGAACAGGTCCTTGTAGTCAATAATGTAGCCGTATTCCTTGTCTTCGCCGTCAAGTCGGTTGACCCGGCAGATCGCCTGGAATAGGCCATGGTCCTGCATTTGCTTGTCGATGTAGAGATAGGTCGCCGATGGCGCGTCAAAGCCGGTCAGCAGCTTATCCACCACGATCAGCAGCTTCATTTGCCCCGGTTCTTTGATGAAGCGCTTTTTCACTTCCTTCTCGAACTGCTCGACCTTGCGAACCGCCGAGTCTTCCGGCTCGTTGAAGTGCGCCGCCAGCATCTTTCGGTAGGCGTCGTACTGGAGCAGCTTCTCGGTAAGCCCCTCGCCGGTCTCCTCGCCTTTGATGTCCGCCGGGGCCGGCCTGTACGAGGTGACAATGGCGCATTTGCCAGCCAGATTGGTCCGCTGAAACATATCAAAGTAGCGGCAAGCGGAGTAGATGCTGTCCGAGACGAGTATCGCGTTGCCATGACCGCTCTTCAAACGATCACGCGTCTCCATGTCGAGCAAGATGTCGGCTTCAATCTTCTCCAGCCTGTCCCGCGAACTTAGCACCTTCTGCATCGTGCCCCAGCGCTGCTTGAGTTGGGCCTTTGCCACGTCGGTCAGCCCACTGGTCTTGAGGTCGAACCACTGATCGATCTTGGCCTGCGAGGTGATATTCTGGTCGATGTCGCGCGCTTCATAGCGGAGGTCCAGCACCACGCCGTCGTCCACTGCTTCGTCGTACTTGTAAGTGTGAATGTACGGCCCGAAGGTTTCGATGCTCCGCTTTTTGTCCGCCTTAAGCAGCGGTGTGCCCGTAAAGCCGATCAGCATCGCGCCAGGGAGCAACGCCTTCATCGCTTCATGGAGCTTGCCGGACTGGGTGCGATGGCATTCGTCCACGAATACGAAGATCTCGCCCTTGGCATAGAAATCTTTCGGGAGATGGCTTTGGATATCCTTGAGGAAAGCATCGATGTCGCCTTCCTCCGACACGCCGAACTTGTGGATTAACGAGCCTATCAACCACTCGTCGCCCGTGTTGAGCACGCGCACCAGATCGGCACCGCTCGTCGTACGGTAGATGTTCTCGCTGACGCCCTTGAAAACCTTCTCGATCTGTTCGTCCAACTCGGTGCGGTCGGTGATGATCAGCACGCGTCCTTCAGTCACGTGCTCGCGAATCCACTTCGCCAGCCAGACCATGGTCAGGCTCTTGCCACTGCCCTGGGTGTGCCAGATGATACCGCCCTCGCGGCGCTGGACGCGCTCTTGCGCCGCTCGCACGCCGAAGTATTGGTTGTGGCGGCAGATCTTCTTGACGCCGGCGTCAAAGACGATGAAGTCATGCACGATCTCGAGCAACCGCTCCTTGCCGCAGAGCTGGCTCAGTTCCCGGAGCAGCGGGTTGCCGGCGGCATCCGGGTGGACCTCGGCTTCCTTCCAGCGCAGCCAGTATTTCTCCGGCGTTTCGATCATGCCGTAGCGCAGTCCTTCGGTGTCGTTGCCCGCCATCACGAGTTGCACGGTGGCGAAAAACGGTTCGATAAATTCCTTTTTCTGGCTGTCAAGGTTCTGGCGGATGCCCTCGGTCACCGACACCGTCGAACGCTTCAGTTCCAGCACCCCAAAGGCGATGCCGTTGACGTAGAGCACAAGGTCCGGCCGCTTGGTGTTCTCTCCGGCAACCGTCACTTCCTCGGCGATGGCGAAATCATTGTTGCCAGGGTTTGTCCAATCGATCGGCCAGATAGTGCTGTACTGCTCGCCCGCGCCCGGCTGGACCTTCACGCCGTAGCGGAGCCGGTCGTAAACCTCGCGGTTGGCATCGTAAAGAGTCTTGCTGCCACCGAGCGCGGCCGCATTGCCCAACTCACGCAACACCTTGGGAATGATCTTATCGTCATGTCCCTGGCGCTTCAGCCAATCGGTGAGCAGCGCGTTTTCAACGTTGCCGGTGTCGGCGCGATCCTGCCAATGGCCAAGATAAGCGTAGCCGAGCGCGTCCTTGAAGAACCCGACCACGCACCGCTGCGTGAGGGTCTCCCGCTGGCCGACCGTGGTCATTTATCGGTTTGCCTTTTAGAATTGGTCTCGTAGAGCGTTTTGGTGATAGCTCCCCGGAAAAGTTCCTCATTGAGAAACTGCAAGAGTTTCTTTGCCACGAGTTTGTCAGACGGAAAGACTATCTTGCCCTTCAAGATTTGAATCGAGACGTCATATCCTTTGGAACGCGATTGAATATCTTTGGCGGAGAAGCGATCAAGAACGCCTGAATCTTTGAGCATAGTGAATCGCTTACGGAACCACTGGTTGGCACTGGTCGCCAGTGCATTTGCGTCTTCAGCTTCGAGCAGTTTGTGATTCAATATTTCTCGAATCTCTTGTTCCGATGCCTCCTTATAAAAATCAGATAGCGGAAGGAAAGTGTTGACAGCACGAAACTTATGGAACAGCAGCTTACACTCGGCACGTTGATATACAGCGCTTAATCTGTCGCCCAGCGTCAGTCCCGGACGTTTTATACTCTTATAGGTGCCGGCCTCTAGGAAGAGAGATTTGCTCGGTCGGATTACCTGAGAAGGGGTGAAGTTTTGGAACAGCACCAATTCTGCGCCCTGGTCATTTCGCGCAAATGCCACCGTGCCCCTAATGGAATCGAGCGACGCCTCATTCTCGTTGATCGTATCAAGATTCGCGATGGTCTGGCTATTTTCCTTGGCTAGCCAGTCAGGCAGTTCGTAGTCAGCCAGACAAAAACGCTCATGCTCCTCTGGTTGGTACCCGACGTTGAAATCAATCTCATCTATCTGGTCAACAAAAGCCTCGTACTGGCTTTGCCAGTCTGCTGTGAGGCTGTCCTGCAACGCTTGATGCAAAGGGATCTGTAGCATGCGTGTTTGGGCACCTTGTTTGATGATCGCCGCAAGATGGAAGTTCTCAAGCATCCTGCTCTCCTATGTGTAAATAAACGTTCCGAGCGAGTCCCACCGTTTGGACCTCCTTGTCGGGTCTCCGCAAGTCTGTCTTGCTGATCAGTAGATTGGACACTCCATCACGGTCTCTTACAGCGTAGAAACGATAACCTAGAAAACGCATTACCGGATTGAAATGGAAGGCATCGGCATACGCAATGGCTAAGATAATGATTGCTAGAATGTACACACTCGTGATCCATTCATTGGCAAACGTCGAGTTCTCTGATCGGATAAACGGCAGCAGATAGATAAACAGGTATGTGAGCATCTCCTGATCTTTGCGTTCAAATTCCTTAATATAGAATAATTGCTTCTGTGCGTGCTCTTTCGCATACCTTAACAAGGCATCACACAAGAGCACTAGAAACAAAGCTCCCCCCAGCCACCAGATCCAGTTCGTGCATGGCTTGCCACGCTCGAATTGATTCACGGCCACGGCCCCCAGCACAGGAGATAAGGATGTCGCTACCAAAAGACATTTTGCGAAGATGTTCAGCATGCTGCCTCTTCCGTGGAGCGAGAAAGTTGAACCAGCCGTACCCGGCCGGTGAGGAGTTGCTGCATCATGCCCTGCTTGACGGCGCGGGTCTTATCCCGACGTCGTTCCAGCACGGCGATCTCAGCGTCCATATCAGAGAGGACGGTGGCAATGGCACATTGTTCTGCATAGGTGGGGATACAAAGTTCGATTGACGTCACATCACGCTTGCCGATTTCCAAAAAAGTTGACCCTATGGCCCGCTCTATCATTTGCGGCTTGAGTGTCAAAAGCAGGTAATACAGAAACTCATTGGATACACCGTCTTTACAGACGAGCGACTTGAAGCCTTGGTTTGTGCATACCGAAGAAACCGCAATCTTGATCTCCCCGATAGTTGCGCGGCTGCACAAGAGAAGAGCACCAACAGGAAGCAGGCTTGCCGCGCAATTCGCCAATCCCATCGCAGTGATACTCCGCTCTGTTGCGCAGAGGTACTTCCCCGGCGTAGCCGTGATATCGGTCGGCGTACACCACGGAATCGGCCCGTTCCAGTAGGCACCGATCTGAGTACTTGGCGTTGCACCGTTTCTTATATCCGCAACTTCTCCGACCGTTGTCGTCTCCCACTCCCCGCTGAACCCCGGCAGGCGGGTCTTGCTGGTGAGGAGTTGCTGCATGGTGGCCTGCTTGATGGCCCTCTTCTTGGCGATCAGCGCCTCCAACGCCGCGAGCAACCCATCCACATCCGACAACGCCTCGGCAATGGCACGTTGCTCGGAGGGGGGTGGGAGCGGGATCTGGAACATAGCGTATTCTTGTCCATTGATTCCCGGCTGACCGCTTCGGATCGACATAGTTGCGACCCATTCCCAATAACGTCTTGACTGAACGCAGTATGCCAAAAAGGCTGGCTCAAGCTTCTCAGGATCTGGACTTATACGGATGAGGAATCCTGCAAAAACCAATGGGCCATCTTTTTTGTCATAGCGATACGATTTGCCTACGCTTGCTCCTGTACGGGCGAAAACCAAATCACCCTCACTGAGGAAGAACCTCGGCACACTTGAATTCCTGACAGAGACCCGTGGAGAAGGCCGAAACCGACAATCGTCGCTGATGTCTGTAATTCGTAAGTAAGTCGGTAATCTGTCGTCATACGGAACGGCGGCCGCATTGATTCCGTATCCGGGAGCATAACGCAGGCATGAACCGAGATGCCGTGCCATCCAGTCCTCAGGAATAATCCCCACCTCAGTCCGCTTGTAACCCACTGGCACCTCTTCCGCTAGCGCACGGCGTCCATTTCCAAGGACGCTACCCATTGTCCCTTGCCCGCTATTCATCGTCTTCGCTTTCCTGGGTTCCGAGTTCTCTCTGGATGCTCTCCAGTTGGGCTGCAAGTTCTTGTTTCGAGGGCAGATAGAGTTGGTATTTTGATGCGTAGATGTTGGCTTCTTCCGGCAAGGTCAGTTCGACCACGGCGTCGTTCTTGCGGCCACAGAGTACGATGCCGACGGTCGGAAGTTCGTCTTCAGTCTTTACGTAACGATCGAAGTAGTTGACGTACATCTGCATCTGTCCCAAGTCCTGATGGGTCAATTCACCGCGTTTAAGGTCGATCAGCACGTAGCAGCGCAGCAGCCGGTTGTAGAAAACGAGGTCCACGCGGAAATGACTGTTGTCGAAAGTAAAACGCTTCAGCCGCGCCTCGAACAGGAATCCCTTGCCCAACTCCAGCAGGAACTGTTGGAGCCGGTCGATGATCGCCGTTTCCAGTTCGTTCTCGGAATAGACGGGCTTTTCCTCCAACCCGAGAAACTCCAGCACCAAGGGGTTCTTGATCAAGTCTGATGCTTTTTCGATCAACTGCCCCTCGCTGGCAAGTCGACGAATTTCCTTCTTGTCACGGCTGAGCGCGAGCCGCTCGTACAGGGAGCTGGCTATCTGCCGCTCCAGTTCGCGCACACTCCAACCGTTGTCCACTGCTTCAAGCTCGTAGAAACGGCGTTCTTCTGCGCTGTCGATGGTCAGAAGGGTGACGTAGTGGGACCAGCCGAGAGTGAATCGCTTCACTAATTGTGCAGATAGAGCCTGCAGAATCTCCGGCAGTTCCATCACTGGGTCGGGCAATTTCCGCGACGCTGTCTCAGAAATTACCCGGCCACCCGAAATCCGCAACAGTGTCGCGGATTTCTCTCGCGCCGGATTCTCAGAGAGAATGTGACCGTAGAGCAAATAGAACCGTCGCATCCGCTCCAGAGCATCCACAGAGAACCCGCGGCCAATCCTGGCCTTGAGCACCGACGACAAGGTTCTCAAGGTCTGCGCTCCGTATTTCGCCCTATCCGCGCCATGCTGTTCATACTCGACGATATACCAGCCGAACAGGTAGTTTCGCACCACAAGTGAGCGGTCAACAGCGTGCGACGCCGAGCGTCGTGTTTCCTCGTGGGTTCGCCGACACAACTCGACGAGATTCTCAAAATCGAACGTTTGACTCATAGCGAGAACCCCATCCGTTTCAAGTGCCCCTCGACCTTTGCGCCGAACGCCTCCACCTCCCGTCCCAACTCCGGCAACGGGCGGACATAGCGCTCTTCCAGCTCCTTCACGCGCCCGGCGAGTTGCTGGGTCAGCCGATGGACTTCGCCCTTAATGACGGCTTGGATGCTGGCAAACCACTTGTCCTCGACCGCCAGCGTCTTGATCTCGGTTTCGGTGAGTGCGCCATAGCGGGCCAGCACCTGCTCATCCAAACGGGCTTGGGCCTCCTTGACGACCTTGGCTGCTTCGGCCTCGGTCTCAATCAGGGTCCGACAATGCTTGAGGGCGTCGTGTTCTTCGTCGCTTTCCTTCTCGTACCGGATGGCCTTGAGCCGCTCCATCACGCCGCCCTTGGTGACCTTGCCCTTATCATTGACCGCGTCCTCCAGTAAGCCCTCCTCGCCAGTGTACTCTTCGATGAATTCCTCCAACTCACGGGTCGCGTCCTCTTGCTTGGCCTGTAGCTCCTCGATAGCGACCTGTTCATCGGCAAAGTAGCGCGCGACGATCAGCCCCGGAGGGATCAAGTCCATCTTGTACTTCCTGCGCTTGATAGTGAGGTCTGGCGTCTCCTTGAACTTCTTGTCTTTGTCTTCGACGATCCCGCGCGGCTTGGCGGCCTCGCCCCAACCATCCGTAACGATGAGATACACGTCGTCCTGCATCACCTCATCCCAATAGTCCATCAGCCGCTGATACACGTCATACGGGTCTAACAGTGGCAGGTCGGCGAAGCGCGTGAGCAAATCTTCCGCCAGAGCGCGAATGATGCCCTTGGGATTGGTGTCTATCTCCAGTCCCTTGAGAACCGGCGCGTGCGCCTGGCACCAACCGTCGAGAACTGTTGCGACCCGCTCCTCGTACGACTGGAATTCCCCATGACTGAGGATGGCGGCCTTCACTTGCGGCGTCTCGACTCGAGCCTCGCTGTAGCCCGCACGACCGTTGCCGGCAAACAACGCCTGGCGCAGCGAGGGAAAGACCGTCCAGTAATTGTCGAGCGCATCGATGTCGCGGTCGGGGATGCCGCCGTTCAAATGTGCGTCGAGGTCGTGTAGATCTTCCGGCTCGCTGGAATCGATGTAGCGCGGGATGTTGAGGTTGTAGTCGTTGGCGGGGTTGGCGATCTCGGCCACCGGCACCATGCGGGAATAGCGCGGCACCTCGGTCTGTCGGTTGAACACGTCGACGATCCGGTGGAGGTCCTGGGCGCGCAGGCGGTTCTTGTTGCCGTCCTTGAGGAAGCCCTTGCTCGCATCAATCATGAAGATACCGGTGCGGGCGTGGGCGTTCTCCTTGTCGATGACCAGGATGCAGGCGGGGATGCCGGTGCCGTAGAACAGATTGGCTGGCAGGCCGATGATCCCCTTGATGAAGCCACGCCGGATAAGATTCTTTCGGATGTCGGCTTCCTTGTTGCCACGGAACAGTACGCCGTGCGGCAGAATGATCGCGCCCTTGCCTTTGCTCTTGAGCGACGTAATGAGATGCAGGAGGAAGGCGTAGTCGCCGTTCTTGGCCGGGGGGACGCCGTATTCGAAGCGCCGGTACTCGTCGTGAGCCGGATTGAGACCGCTGGACTAGGCCTTGGCGGAGAAGGGCGGATTGGCGACGGCAAAGTCGAAGGTCTTGAGGCTGCCATTCTGATTCTTGAAGTACGGAGCGGCCAACGTATTTCCGTGCCATAAGTCCGCGGTCGGATGGTTGTGCAGGATCATGTTCATCCGCGCCAGCGAATAGGTGGCGTTGTCCATCTCCTGGCCATAAACGGTAATGCCATTCGGTGCCTCGTCCGCAGCCTTCAGCAAAAGCGAACCGGAGCCACAGGTCGGGTCGTAGATAGTCTGATCCTGTCGGGTATCAGAGCCGATACCGACCACCTTCGCCATGATGCGCGAGACTTCGGCCGGCGTGTAGAACTGCCCCTTGCTCTTGCCCGACTCGGTCGCAAAGTGCCGCATCAGATATTCGTAGGCATCACCGAGCAAGTCGTCGCCCTCGGCCCGGTTGGCGTGGAAGTCGAGACTCTCGAATATGGCGACCAGCTTGGAGAGCCGGTCCTGCAACTCCTTGCCGGAACCGAGCTTGCCCTCGTCGTTGAAGTCGGCTTGATCGATGACCCCCTTGAGCTCATTAGCCTCGGCAAGCCGGGCGATGATCTTGTTGATCTTGTCGCCGATCTCCTTGTCGCCCTTCAGCTTCACCATGTCGGCGAAGCCGCCGCCTACTGGCACTTCGATGAGCGCGCCAGGCTTGCCAGCGTGCTTGTCCGAGACGTACTTCATGAACAGCAGCGTTAGAACGTAGTCCTTGTACTGCGAGGCGTCCATGCCGCCTCGCAACTCGTCGCAGCTTTTCCAGAGAGAGGAGTAGAGTTGGGATTTCTTTAGAGCCATTCGTCAGTTCTTGCCTCGCAGCCACGAAAACTCATTACAATTCAAAGTCAAATACTGTCTACCGTTCCCGGTTCCAAGTCAAAACGCCCATACATATCACGATTTAAGTAGACCCGATAACACTTGGCTGCCAGATTCCAGCGACATCTATGCCTTCCTGCTAATGGCAGCAAGTAAGCCCAAGTACATATAGAAAGGGTAGGGTCTACCACATATTGCCCTTTTTATAAAACTCAATGATAACCTGAGTGAGGGTATTTAATCCAAGCCCTTTGCTCTGTCAGTCTCCTGAACGACTAGGCTTTTTTCTTATCGTCCCCGATCCGAGATCGAGCCGAAGACAGGCTCTAATCGGGAATCCAGGGTTTTTCTTTTTTCATTTGTGAGGAGAAAGACACTGGATCCTCGATCGGGGTCGGGGATGACAGATAAGGGCTGCTGAGGTCGGGGTACGCCCTTCGACTACGCTCAGGACAGACATAGCGTAATCCGACACAAAGGCTAAAGAAAATTGGCAGTCACACCGATGAACAGGTACCGGCCCAGGACGTCGTAGAGGCCGGGGAAAGTGCCACCATTGCCGGAGAGGCTGGGCCCGGCCTCCTGACCGGCGATCGGGGGCTCCCGATCGAACAGGTTGTTGATGCCGATCCGGAGGCTGGCGTTGTCCCTGAAATCCCACATCGCAGCCAGATCGATGTAATGCCGTTCCGCGAGATCCGCCCCGCCATCGCTCAGGGCTTCGACACCACTGACGTACCGCCACATGAGGCTGGGCCGCAACCCCCAGGGCGTGATCCAGGTGGCACGCAGATTGTTGCGCATTTCCGGAGTCGGCGAGCCGCATGTGAGCCCCCATTTGCCGAGGCAGTCGGTCGTGGGCGCGCCTTCCAGTTCCTGCTGGTCCCACGTTGAGGTGATCGAGAGGATATCATTGAAGTTCACCCGTCCCCACTCTCCCACGTCAAGGGCATAGAGGGCGCTGATGTCGTATCCTTGCACCTTCTCGATGGCCAAGTTGTCCAACCGGGACACGATGCGGCCGCTGCGGTCGACGTCGGACCCGATCCACAGATCACCACCCTGCCCGCGCCGGACCTTGGCGCATTGGACAGCATCGCCGTCCAGGCATAGATCCAGGATGAGCTGCGGGTTCAAACTGCTGATCCCTTTGCTGATTCTCATCGAATAGTAGTCCACGCTGAAGTTGAACCCATTGATGAAGCTAGGCGTCCACACCAGACCGAAGGAGTAGGTGTCGGCGTCCTCCGCCACCAGGTCCGGGTTCCCTCCTTGCAGCACGTTGTACTGTTTGGCCGGAGAGTGGGCGATATTGCCGAACTGGGCGGCCGTGACCCCGCTTCGCGCGCAATCTTGAAGGGTGCGGCCCGCGGCCGTTTGACCATCGGTCACGGCACCGCCACAGGGATCGGCGGGCATTTCGAACAGGCTGAAACCCGGCGGCCGGAACCGTTCCCGCACGTTCGGTCCACGGATCGACCGCTGAAAACTGGCCCGCAGCTTGATGCCGGAATTGACGTGCCAACCCGAGCGGACGCCAAAGGTATTGGTTTGCAAATCGTAATCGTAGTCGGAATAGCGATAGCCCACGTCGAGCCCCAGTTCTTCCGCAAACGGGGCGCCTTCGACCAGCGGGATGCCGGCTTCGAAAAAGAACTCCGTCACGTCGAATCCGCCGCTGACCGGAGGGGTGGCGCCGCCCTGGCCGGCACCTTCGCCACTGCGATAGGCCTCGTCAGGATTGAACGCGAGGGTCTCCTTGCGATATTCGCCACCCAGCACCACGTCCACGCTGCTATCGGCGAAGGGCGAGGTGATGCCGTATTGGCCGAGATGACCGGTGAGGTAACCGGACACCACCGTCTGGTCCGTCGATCCTTGGGCGGTCAACGGCAACGTCAGGTAGTTCACCATGTCCGGCGTCACCCCGCCCTCCCGAAAAATGTTCCACGGTACACAGCCCGGGTCTGAGCCATCCAGCACGGACCGGCACACGGCTTGACCTGTCCCCGGGTGTTCCACCGCGTCCAGCGAACGCCTGATCCGGGTGGTCGACAGGTCGTTCAGGTAGGTGTTCTTCATGTTCACCTTGGAGTACTGATAGTGCATTTCGTAGCGCCAGCGATCATTCAGATCGCCGCGCAACCCGAATACGCTCCGATAGGAGGTGTGGCGCAGATCGTTTTGCCGGCTACCGCCCTCGACGTTGCGCCGGCCGATGTACACTTCTTGCATGTCATCCTGCGTCAAGCCGTAGGAACCGCATAACGCCTCGAACTGTTGTGGGGACAGTAAAGGATTGCCGCAGTTCAGCGTGTCGGTGACGAAGAACGCCCCGGATGGGGCGATCTGAGCCACCGACCGGTCGTCCATGAACATGAATTCGGTGAAAGCCTGAACCTTGTCGTGCACGTCATAGTGCGCGAGCAGGCCGGCAGTCCAGCGCCGGTCGGGACGCTGGAAATAGTTCGTCGGCGCATAATTGAACAGCGTGCCTTCCCGGGGTACGAACCGGTCGCCCTCCACTTTGTAATCAAAACTCTCCAGCCCCCGGGCGCCCAGCGCGCCGAAGTCGGAGAAGGTCCCCTGCGGTGTCGTGCCCGAACCGCCGCACGTCGCCAGGCCCTGTTCCAAGTCACATGAGCTGAAATCACGGTCCCCGTGGAACACCGCTTCGATGTTGCGATAGGTCCCATAGACCGTCACGTTGGCGCGCCTCCCCAGGTTTTTCCCCATGACCAGGGAGGCATTCGAGATCCCGCCGTCCCACGTCGAGCCGGCGGGCGCTGAATACCCGGCGTCCCGGACAATCCCCTGCACCCTGTTGTTGTCGTTGTTGTGCTGATACTGGCTGAACTGGTAATCGAACTTGACGCCCTCGAAGTCGTCCACCATCAGGAAATTGACCACCCCGGCCACGGCGTCAGCCCCGTAGGTCGCCGAGGAACCGCCGGTCAGCACCTCGACGCTCTTGATCAACGCGCCGGGGATTTGGTTGATGTCGGCGCCAATCCCGCCCTGGATCGGCGAGCCGGCCGGAAGGCGACGGCCGTTGACCAGCACCAACGTCCGCTGCGTGCCCAGGTTGCGCAGGTTCAAGGTGGCCGTGCCGGTGGCGCCGTTGGAGATGCCGGCGTTTTGCGTGGAGAACACCTGCGGCAGGAGGCGCAACGTATCCTCCACCCGGACATTGCCCTGGAACGACAAGGCCTCCGCATCGATGTGGTAGATCGGGCTGGCGCTGGACAAATTGGGCATATGGATGCGGGACCCGGTCACCACCACCTCTTCCAATCGCACCGGCGCGTCGCCGGCTTCACCCCCCGGCGGTTCCTCATCCGCGGCAAAGACCGGCGCGACGACGCCAGCCAGCAGCAATGCCGTTCCCACCGCGATCCCTCTCCACAAAACAATCTTTATCGACACGTTCACTCCCTCCCGAATAACAACCCGCACGCACTCCCCTTTCCAAAACCTGGCAGGACTATATCATAATTATTACGTACACGCGACTCAACGGACAAGATGTTAGCAAACTGGCTCGAAAAGGAAAAGCGCCGTCAGCACAGACTCCCTCTCTTGTCATCCTCGATCCTTGATTACTAACGTCAAGGACAGGCTATTTTTAATCGAGGATCCAGGGTCGTTGTTTTCCCCTTCTTTTGTAAGGAGGGGCAAGGGGAGGCAGAGCGGTTGTAGCTGCGCCAGTTCATGGTGCGTTTGAATCGCCGGGGCTTGCCTAGAGCACAAAGGAACTTTATTCTTTTCAAAAGAGGTGTACCATGCAGAGGATCAAACCTGTCCGTACCGAAGCGGACTATCAAGCCGCATTGGCCCGCATTGATGAGTTGATGGATGCCAAGCCCGGTAGCAGGGAAGATGATGAACTCGACGTGCTGGCCGACCTCGTCGAGTTGTACGAAACCAAGCACGAGCCCATGGGATCTGACGCATCGCCGGCATCGAGACGTTCTATGACAATTGCGTACGACGGAGAGCGTTAAAATGGGAGAACATTTAAACAGACTGACGATACGAGGATTCAAATCTATCCGCCAACTGGAAGATTTCGAATTCAAAAGCCTGAACGTGTTGATTGGCGCCAATGGCGGAGGAAAAAGCAATCTCATTTCATTTTTCCGCATGCTGCAAGCGATCATCAACGGAAACCTGGATAGCTACATTCGAGGCAGCGGGGGTATCAGTGACCTACTGTTTAATGGACGAAAGACCACGCGGCGTCTTGAGTTTGAAACTCGCTTCGGCCCGCGCGGGTACCGTTTCAAGATTAAACCCGGACGATTGCGAGACTGGGCGCTGACAGACGAACAGCGCTATTATGAACATGGAAGATCGGGCTGGTGGAACATTCCTGGTGACAACTCTGACGGACAATCCTTGCTTGTGAAAGAGGCATCAGGGAAGGACCACGACGCCCAATACAGTAAGCCTGTCTATGACGCCATATCTTCATGGAAGATCTATCATTTTCATGACACCAGCGAAGAGGCCCCGATGCGGAACGAGGAGATCGTCCAGGACAACAAGACGCTACGTTTCAATGCCTCGAATATTGCACCGTTCCTGCTGAAACTAAAAAACGAAGACGAAGAAACATATGAAGAAATCCTCCAGTCCTGTAAATTGGTGATCCCCTATTTGAATGATTTCCTTCTTGACGTGGAACGCTTGGGGCGGAAAAAGACAGTTGAGCTTTCGTGGAAAGCCAAGGGGTCGGATTACCCGATGCAGCCGTATCATTTCTCAGACGGGAGTATCCGGTTTATCTGCCTGGCAACCGCCTTGTTGCAACCCGATCCCCCCTCTTCCCTGATTATCGACGAACCGGAATTGGGACTCCATCCTGCGGCAATCAGCATTTTGGCAGAGCTCATTCAAAACGCCTCCAAGCGCACACAGATCATCGTGGCGACACAGTCACCGGCACTGATCGACAACTTCTCGGTCAAAGACGTCATTGTGGTCAGCCGGAAAGATGGCGCATCCACGTTTGAACNTCTGAACGAAAAAGATTATCGAGTATGGCTTGAAAGCTATTCCGTGGGTGAACTCTGGCACAAAAACGTCATCTCGGGATGGCCTGTTTATGGGTAGGCCCATTGAAGTGGTGGCGCTGGTAGAAGGCCCAACCGAGAAGATCTTCATCGAGTCTCTTTTGTCTCCTTATCTGGCACGGGCAAGAATATGCATGACTTCGACTATCCTGACGAAGCCAGGTCAAAATGGCGGTGACGTTCGTTTTTCGCGTGCCCAAAACGACATTGAGCGTCATCTCAAGCAAAGAAAAGAAACCTGGTTGACGTTGCTTGTTGATTACTATGGTATTAAGAGTGATTGGCCAGGGTACCAAAAGTCAAAACGCGAAACCCAACCAGTGTCGAAGGCCCGCGTGATGAACGAAGCGACCCGGAAGCAGGTCAATGAACTCTTCGGGGATCACGATTCAGAGCGGCGGTTCATACCTTACGTTTCGATGTTCGAGTTTGAGGCATTGCTATTCAGCGATGCCAAGATCCTGGCGCAAAAGCTGAATGTCCGGCAAAAAGATGTGGAGAAGATTCTTTCGAAATGTGGCGAGCCGGAGAAAATTAACGACAAGTCCCAAACTGCCCCTTCGAAGCGGCTGGAAGCCCTATCTGATCGATTCAAGAAGACCACGACTGGCATCAATATCGCTCAAGAAATTGGGATCGATAAAATGCGAGAGTCCTGTCCTATCTTCGACCAATGGATAACTGATTTGGAAAATTTGAAACACTGAAATCAGAACTTGCGAATACTGCCGGGCATCTACCTCCCCTCAGACAGGCACGCAGGCCTGTCCCTACATCAAAGGAGGGGACACGGAAAGACCAAAGACAACAACACTGCAGAAACAGCGAGACCCTTCGCTAGGCTCAGGATGACAGCACCTCGCCGGCTGCTCCCGCCAATCACATCAACGCGCCTTGTCAACGAGTGACTGAACACCTACACTCTGTCGGGGTTCCGTTTCTTGATCTCGATGAGGTTAGGGGGCATGACGATACGGCTGGGTGCGTTGGCGATCGGTGTAATTGTGGTGCTGACGGCTGCTGGTATTGGTGGCAGGTATTGGGTGCATGGGCACCTGAATGCATCCTTTTGTCTGTTGAGCCTGTTTTTTTCGACCAACCTGCTGATCTGCTATTGGGAAACCTGTCTGATCCTTCACTTGGACCTCATCCGGCAACGCGCCGAGTATTGGCATGCGCGGCGGGAGGAAACCGGCCGGTCCCCGGTCGTGAAATTTCTGACAACCGAGATTCCGTTGACCAAGATTCTGTCCCCCCAGGCAGGGGCTGATATGTGGGCGTACTACACCCTCTACGACGGGTCGTACACCGACCGGCGCACGTACGGGTTCAATATCGATATCGCCAATGGCTTTTTCACATTGGTGCCGACACTGGTCCTGTATGCGGCTTTCACCGTCGCGTTCTTGCCGGCATATGTCGCCGGGATTCTCGGGGTCATGCTGTTTTGGCAATGGGAGTATGCCACCTCCGTGTACATGGTCAGCTTTTATGTCGCAGGACGGCACAAGCTGATCAGCCGGGCCGACGTGGCTATGTATATTTGGGGATCCAATGCCACCTGGTTATTGTTCCCGCTGCTCGGCCTGTATGTGTCGATTCGTCTGATTGTTGACGGCGACTATACGGTGTTGAGCTTGCGGTGAGGCGGCATGGCCCGGGGTGGGAGCGTCGGGCTGGGGAGAGTGGGAAATACAAAAGGCAAAGCAAAGACACTGGATCCCCGATCAAGTCGGGGATTGTAGATGTTCAGTCATTCATTGACACTTTCCGCTGTCTCCTTCTGTGCCTCAGTTCCCCTCCTTTGTAAGGAGGGGCAAGGGGAGGTAGAAGATGTGGCAGGAAC
>JGIcombinedJ30088_10002583_pt1 | contig 17338 bp, 15 predicted proteins | sample PinacodermPK_FD_30088 | JGI IMG/M metagenome (IMG submission 30088)
ACCCTGCCACGGTCCGCTCGACGTCGGAAACGAACCGCCGGTGTATACGGCTGTCTACCATTGTGCAACGAGCCTGTGACAGATACAGCCCGCTCGTGGCGTTGGTCGGTTCCGGTTCGGCTCATCAAGCCCGGAACGCAAGCGAAACAGAGATACAGGACACTAGGAGGCTGATGCCTTGGCAATGGCTTCGGCCGGGTGCCTTTTGTGTCTTAGTTGCCATCGGTGTCTCATAATATACTTCTACTTAGTACAATATCTATTATCACATGGTTATGCCCCTTTTTGTCAACCCACGTATGTAATTCCTAACGGAGGGTGGGACATGAGCTTCTGACCAGGGGATTTCGGCCGTTTCAAAAGTCCTGTCCCGGCCCGGTCGCGATGATGTGGTTGATGTGGCATGCTGCCGTGGGTATGTCTGGAAACATGAGGAATCAAGGTTAAGTGAACCGAGACTCCAACACTGTTGTAGGCCTGACCACCCTGATGCTCTTGGCCATGGCCGTTAGCACGATGACGTCGCACGCGCTCGGCATCCTGGCGAACTTTCTCATCGATGAGTTTTCGATCACGCGGGCCGAACTCGGGGCCGTCATCGCAGTGAGCTCCGCTATCGGGGCGGTGGTCGCCATCCCGTCGGGCCGCGTAGTCGACCTGATCGGAGCGAAACGATCCCTACTCGTCGTCTTTGCCCTGAGCGCGCTGTCGTTCTTTCTCTACGCGGTCGCCGGCAACATGGTGGTGATGTACGTGGCCTCGGCGATCGCAGCCGTGCCGCTGTCGTCTGCGAACTCTGCCACCAACAAGACCATCGCCCTTCACGTCGCGCGCCGGAGAAGGGGAATCGTGACCGGAGTCAAGCAGTCCGGCGTATCACTAGCGCTCTTTCTGAGCGGTGTCGCACTCCCGCCGGTGGCGCTGCGTCTCGGATGGCGGGCCGCGCTCGCAATTGTCGGAGCCTTGACCATGCTAGCGCTGCTCTGGACGGGCTTCGTAGTTCCCAGCCGGTCGGAGGATCACCGTGCGAGGACCTCCGGGAGTGGTGGTGTCCGTCTCGATCCTGGGCTGGTAGCTTTGACATTGTTCGCTTTCCTGCTCGGGTTCGCGAATTCCTCAGTGGCCTTCCTTCCGTTGTACGCGCAGGAGGTGCTCGATCTCAGTCCGGTGCTCGGTGGTGTTGCCGCGGGTCTGGCAGGATTCGCGGCGGTGGTGGGCCGGGTGGTCTGGGCACGCCTTGCCGACCGGAGTGGTGAGTTCGAGAAGAACCTGCAGAGACAGGCGACCGCCGGCGTCCTCGCGTTCGGGCTCATCCTGTCCGCTCCCTACGGGATTGGAGCGTGGCAGCTGGCGGCCGGAGCGTTACTGATGGGGTTCACCACAAGTTCCTGGAACTCGGTCGGGATGTTGGCTGTGATCAGCCGCGCCGGTTCCAGTCAGGCCGGCCGGCAATCCGGAGTGCTGATGTTCGGGTTCATGGCCGGTCTGGGCATCGGACCACCGATCCAGGGCTGGAGCGTCGACCTCACCGGCAACTACGTCGTTCTCTGGTCGATGTCGATGATCCTGGCGCTGATCGGATCGCTGATCATGACCGCCCAGGTACGGGAGGAGGAGTGACCCCCCGGAACCAGCAACCTCACCGCTATCGATAGACACTTCACCGGGTCGGCTCATGCCGCGCCCGTGCCAGCCGGTTCAGTGAGGCTGATGGGCGGTGACGACTACTCGGACCTGCCGCCCGCCGACCCGGGACACATGCAGGCGATTGGCAGGCCGCTGGTGGATTGCTCAGGACTTTCCTATCCGGTCGGGAAACGGGAGTTGGCGTCGTCGAAGGCACGCTCCAGAGCACGCGCCGCTACGACTCCCGAGACTCGCTTCCGGTACCCGGCCGAGGCTTTGGCATCCGTGACGGCGGTGATCTGGTCAGGGATTTGCCGGGTAACGTTGCGGATGTCATCCCGCCCTGCACCCGCCAGGGCATCTTCTATCTCGGTGCTACGCCAGGGAACGTCTCCGAGCCCGAACAGCGAGAACCGGGCTTCGGATATCTGACCGTCGGTATTGGTCATCGCCTGGGCAACGCATCCCACGATCGCATAGTCGCCACGCCGATGGGCCAGCTCGTAGACGCCGGCGCCCACCGAATGACCCTCTTGGTAGGCAGCCGTCGGAATCGTGATCGAAACGATCATCTCGTCCGGGGCAAGGTCCACCCACAGCGGAGCCAACATGAGTTCGGAGACCGGAACGCTGCGAGAACCCGCGACACCAACTATGTGAGCTGTCGCATCGAGGGCGGTCGCCACCGCAGGCCACTCTCCCGCCGGGTCGGCGTGGGCGACGCTTCCCACCACCGTGCCTCGGTTTCTCACCGCCCGGCTACCGACGTAGGGCGCAGCCGCCGGCAGCAGGGGAGCGGCCGCCGCAACGGCCGGGTTGGCTCGTTCGGCATCGATGTGGCGAGCTCGGAAGCCGATCCGGATTTGACCATCTTCGAGTGCCGGTCCCGGATGGTCGTCGATTCCCATGACATCGACCAGCAGGGAAGGGCGGGCCAGCCCGGCGGACATGATCGGAATCAGGCTCTGCCCGCCGGCGAGGATCCGGGCATCGTCACCGTGGTCCACCAGGACGGAAACCACCTCGCCGGTGGATCGGGCCCGCACATACGTCATGGGCGGTTACTCCACACCATGCTGTTAGTAGCCGGGTGCCGAGAGTGAGCGGGCCAGCCTCCGGACTCCCGGATCCGTGTAGCGTCCTTCGGTCTGGATGGGTTCATCGTCGACATGTACCGTCGCTCCCAGGATCGTGAGGTCGGAGTGGCAAGTGTACGGCTGGGGTGGACCGAAACCTATACACAAGCACCCGAAGACCCTTTCATCACACACGAGACGGCCGGTGGGGAACGGTACGTTGGGGTGATAACCGTAGGAGACGTGGTTGAGCCGGTGGATACCCGGATCATCGTTCCATTCGCGCCAGTTCGCTAACACCTGGGCTTCGCGTCCTCCACCGGTCACCCGTGACACCCCGTCTGAGAACTCGACGCTGATTGTTTCCCTCAACACCGCCAGGGACTCCGGCGGGAAGGCAGATCCATCGAAGACGAGCCGTCCCGATACGGACTCCTCGACCGGGGAGATATGGGTCTGTCCTAGCGGCATGGTGGTGGTGTCAGGGGTTGCCACACAGTCTCGAATGCTGGCCGTGAAATCAGAGCCGTTCTCACAGGTGATGCTCAACTGCTGCCTTCCGGTAGTGAGCTCTCCCAAACGCTCTCCCAACTCCGCCAGAGCCAGGCGGTCGACATCCAACTCGAGCAGGATGAGGTCGTGGACCGTCATCCCGGATAGGCTGTAGAAGCGGCGCGTCCCGGCCCTTCGAGCGTCATGGTCCGCAGGTGTGCCCAGGATGTAGATCTCGTTGAGTTCGATCCACACGTCGGCCTGCCGGGCAGCATGGGCGACAAGAGACGGTGGGGGAGACCCCGGTCGGGCCAACTTGGTCATGAAGAGTTCAACAGGAATCGCCCCGGCTTCCCAGACTGCACTTGCCAGCAGTGAGGACAACTCCCTCGTCTTGGGTGAGTCGTTCGTGATGAGTACGGTCTCGCCCTCCTGGATGTCGAGAACCTGGTTGGTCACTACGCGGGCGGCTGCAAAGGCTTCGCGATCCATCAGGCCTCCAGACCTTGTCGAATCCGCTTTCCCGAATCTCTACAGGACGCGATCTGCGCCGGTGCAGGATCTGTGACAGGGTTTGTTGGGCAGCCAGACGCCATCTCTAAACATCACCGCGTTGATCGGCCCTTCTCCCAGACGACTGACGACTGCTCGCGAGACGACCCGAGGACCTATTCCTGCCACCTGACAACCCACCGCCCCACACCGGCCACTATCGCATCCACTATGACTGCAAGAACACCGACGGAGAACACGATGGAAAGGATCTCAGCGGTAGCCGCGTACTGTGCGTATACCCGGATCACCCTGCCCGCTCCGATCTGGCCACCCAGAACTTCAGCGATCGCCTGGAATCCCCATCCGAACGCCAGGGCGACCCTCACCGCGCCGAGCACTTCGGGTATCACAGCCGGTCTCACGACCTGGAGAAGCACCCTGGTGGAACTGGCGCCCAGGCTCAACGCGTAGTTGTCGTAGTAATTGGAGATGTTGGTGGTCGCCTGCTGGGTGACCACCGCGACCGTCACCATCGTGTAGAAGATGACCATTCCGTTGGTGGCCAGCCGCCCGGTGCCGAACCAGAGGGAGAGGAACGGGAGCAGCACCAGCACCGGCACGGTTCCGACGAAGAGCAACGGTGGTTCGAGAAGGTTGCGTATGACCCGTACCCGCCCGATCAGAAGCCCGATCGCGAAACCTGCGACAGCTCCTGCCACAACGCCTATGAGCACGTTGAAAGCCGTGTAGGTCAGGTTCTGGATGATCCCGCCGGTGCCGAACGAAGCGAATTCGAGAGCGCGAATCTCGAAGAGATTCTGGCGAATCGCATCGAATACGAGGATGGGGGAGGGGATCCTTACGGGTTCGGTTGCCGCCGCGGCGAGGGCCCACAACACCAGCATGAGACCCACACCGAGTGCTGCCAGGATCAGTTGACGGACATGGCCCGACAGGTTACGCCGCCGCAGCCCGACCGTGGTTCTACCTCGTGCCGTCATCCTGGATTCCCGCCTCCATCCGGGCAAATGTTAGCCATCCGGACTCCTCTCCTTCATGGGATGGAATAGATCCTGTAGGGATGATTCGAGAGCGGAACAGCCCCGTGCTCGTGCAGTGAGTATGTGTTGGCCACCGCAAGCGACATGTCACCCTTCAGGATCGAGGGGTGCAGCGCAATGGTCGTTCCCGCTTCCAGGGGCGTGTGGTCGCCTCGCGAGACCACCGGCGGTTCCTCATCGATCCCCACGCCGTGCCCGTATCCGAATGCCGGACGGCCGGTGGCCTTCACCAACCGGTCGAGCTCGCAGGCAAGACCGGAAGCCTGTGAACCGGCGACTATGCGACGTTCGGCCTGCCGCAGAGTGTCGACGACCTTCTCCGCCAGTGTCCACCGGTCTCCGGCAACCCTGCCGAACCCGACAAGCGCCCCGAGTTCAACCCAGTAACCATCCGCATTGGCGACTTCCACGAACACCGTGACCACATCACCCTGCTCGAGCGATCGTTCCGTGGGTGCCTGGCTCAGATACGGTCCGGCGCTCACGTAGACGAGACAGGTAGGCGCTCCTCCCTGCCGTAGCATCGCCTCGATCATGGCCGCAGCCTCGAGTTCGGTCATCCCTGCGTATGCTTGCGCGACGAATCGATCAAGCGCCTGCTCTGCCACCCTCATCGCCGATCCCATCCCCTGGAGATCGGAAGGGGTCTTGAACCTCTTGATCTGGTTCAGGAGGCGGGTAACGTCCGGAAGACTGGCCACCCCGAGAAGCTCGGTCAAATGATGATGGTCCTTCCACGGTAGGCCGCGCCCTCCGGCGGCGGATACCGCGGGAGGGCTGCTGTCCCGCTGGGCATCGATGAGTTCCGCGACGCGTTCCAGGACGGCAAGGTGGGAGGACCCGGTCGGGTATGCGATCTCCACGAGGGCGTTGCCGTAGAGTTCCCACCTGAGGCGCTCATCAGGGCTTCTGGCAACGATCACGGGCGGAACCTCGCTCCCGAACACGACGTACGCTCCCTTGGGATCCGGAAACGCTCCGGTGAGGTAGTTGGCCAAGCCGTATCGCCCCAAGGCTCCGGACGCATAGACGATGACCGGACCCAGTCCCTCGTTCTTGAGCGCCTCTCTGGCCCTCTCCCAACGCTCGGCGAGGGTGTCAAGCCCGGTCACGATGGTGTCTGGCTCCCCTGCCACGGCGGAATGGAATCGCCCTCTACGTCCTGAACTCTTCGTGGTGGTCGATCCACCAATTGGCGATGTCCATCCGACGAGCGAACCAGACCCTCCCCAAGGCCAGCCCATGCTCTATGAACTCCCTGAGCGCCGAGGTCCGACCGGCTTGGCCCACGATCCGGGGATGGAGACCCACCGACATCATCTTCGGATACCCGGCGGCGCCCTCCCGCCACAACTCGTCCAGCCCGCGCTTCAGGTATTCGAGGAAGTCGACCGGACTCAAGGTTCCCTGCAGGTCGTTGTAGGTGAGGCTGTAGGGCACCACCAGGTGTTGGCGTCCCCGCACGGTCACGAAGTACGGGAAGTCGTCGTTGTAAGCGTCGGAGTCGTAGATGAATCCGCCATCGGCGACGACCAGATCGCGGGTGTTGACCGACGGCCCGTACCGGCAATACCAGGCACGCGGGCGCTCACCCCAAGTCTTCTTGAAGGACTCGATCGCCAGCCGCATATGTTCGGCTTCTTCATCCCGGCTCAACCGCCAGTGCTCGCTCCATCTCCAGCCATGGGACATGAGATCGTGCCCGGCCGCCTTGGCTATCGTCGCCACCTCGGGATTCAGTTCGAAAGCTGCCGCACAGGCAAACATCGTGGCGTGTACGTCGTATTCGTCGAAAAGCCTCAGAAGTCGCCAGATTCCGGCCCGGCTGCCGTACTCGTAGATTGTCTCCTGAGCGAGGTTCCTCTTGTCGTCAGGAAACGGATAGCTCTCCTCCCCGCCATGGTGCTCGTTTCCCCCGTCTCCAGCCGGAAACGAGTACTCCGAACCTTCCTCGTAGTTGACAACGATGTTCACGGCGACGTGGGCATCATTCGGCCACCTCACCTTTGGTAACCGGCTGCCGTATCCCACCAGATCTCTGGGTGGCCCCGGTGTATGGATGAGTTCGAAAGCCATCTATGACCCCTTTTCTCGTGATGTGACCGGATACGTAATCATGCCGACCGTCCTACTCGCAACGGGGGGTACGCGGTGCTGCAAGCCGCAGGCCGCTACTCCGCCCAACGCGTCAGCCAGGCGAGGGTCTTGTTCGCAACGAGGTAGGTGACCGCTGCAAAGAGGATCACCACAAGACCTGTGAGGGCTACGACGTCGGTTGACGCGTAGTAGAGAGCGCTCTGGAGGACGTGGCCGAGTCCGACCTGCTGTCCTAGGAACTCAGCAGCGAGCGCAGCACTCCACGAAAAGGCAACCGCGAGTAGCAAGCCACCCCTGAGCTGTGGAAACGCAGCCGGGAAAACGACGCGGGCGTATGTCCGCAGGGGAGTGGCGCCAAGGCTTCTGGCGTACTGCCAGTAGTGGAGCGGCACGTTGCCGATCGCGTTGATGGTGATCGCGAAGAGCAGGATGCCGACTGCGAAGGCTATGAAGGTGAGGACGCCGAGTTGGCTGTCGCCGAACCAGAGGGCGAAGAGCGGGATCATGGCCAGCAGCGGCATCATCCGCGCCAGATGGGCTGGGAAGGTCAGCAGGCCCCTCGCGACCTTCGACCAGGCGATCAGGAAACCCAATCCGACTCCCGTGACCACACCTATCGTGTAACCGGCGATCGTTCTGAGCATCGTTACGAACGTGTTGTGGCCCAGCCCCAGAGTGGCCCCCCAATTCGTCGGCTCGGCCCCGGTACGGGTGGACTCGGCCCCCAGGCCCCCTTGCCAGTAACCGGCGTACTCTATGAAGGAGCGGAACACATCCTCGAGGCCGGGCACACGTTTGTAACCCACAGTCTCACCGAGAATGATCGATGCGGCCTGCCAGGCTGCGATGATCGCGACGAATGACAGAATGGCAAGCGGGTGTATCCGGCGGGCCTTCTTCCCGCTAGCGGATTCTTCGTCCCCCGTGGCTTCCCCGGAGCTGTCCTGATTCGACTCCTCGGGAACGGAGTCGATGCTGTTGTCCTTGGAACTCATGCGATCTCGAGATCCCCGAAGTGGAGTACGACGCTTCGACGGATGGCGGACGCCTCCTCGCCGGTGATCATGTAGGTTGAGCGCGGCCTCGGAAGGTCCACCCGCACACTCTCCACGATGCGGCCTTCCTTGACGACGAGGATGCGGTCGCCGAGTGCCAGCGCCTCGTCGACGTCGTGGGTGATCATGAATACCGCTCTATGGCCACCTTCCGCCCACAGGTCCAAGAGAACCCTGTGGAGTTGTGCGCGCCGCAGGTAGTCCAAGCCAACGAAGGGCTCGTCCATCAGGAAGACATCCGGTTCATTGGCGAACACTGCTGCGATCGCGACTCTGCGGCGCATCCCTCCCGAAAGCTGGCGGGGCCACGCTCCGGCGAAGTCCTCGAGGCCGACCGTCTTGAGGTAACGCTCGACTGTCGCCTTGCGCTCCTGTTTGGGTACGCCTCGGGCTTCCAACCCGAAGGAGATGTTGGCGGCGACCCTTCGCCATAGGAACAGAGTGTCGCGCTGGAACACCACACCCCGGTCGGGTCCGGGTCCCTCCACGGGCGCTCCGTTCACGAAGATCGCGCCGCTGGAAGGCTCTATGAAGCCGGCAATCAGGTTAAGGAGGGTTGACTTGCCGTGTCCGGACGGGCCGACTACGCAGACGAACTCCCCTCTGGCGACCGTGAGGGAGGCGTCCCGGACGGCTGTGAGCTCTTCCCCGGATTCCAGTACGAATGTCTTGGTGACCGACCTGAGCTCGATCGCAGGCGGCGAAGGGTCCCTGGGAACTGTTGGGTGACCATCCGTCGATCGAGTTCGGCTCGCATGCTCGCCCGAATCGCCCTGCGACATTGCGCCGGAGCCGTCAACATCCTGCATCTAACCTGTCACCTCCCCAGGCTCGGTGGATCCCGGATCGAGTCTGTCTGAGAATCTACTCCGTTCGGCATCTCCGGGGGGTCCGCGATACCCGATCGTCGTCAGACCGGAGCCCGTACGCCGTTCCCGATGCGCGACCCGGTCGGTAGTTGCCTCCCGAACGCAAGAACGGAAGACGGAGTCCGCAAGGCACGGTGTCCCATGCCCTGCGGACTCCAATCTCCCGCCTCTAGCTTCCTATGGGGTCAGCAGCCGCCTGCGACTGCGGTCTCGAGAATCCGAGCCGCGTCCAGGTAGTTACGGTTTTCGTAGTGGGTGGCTGCGATTGCGGCCATCTCGGCGTACGGTCCCTCAAGGCCTCCTGCCTGCGAAACCATCGAGTCGTACTGGGCGCGCAGATCGACAAGAGTGTGGTAGATCTCCTCAGCCAGTCCGAATCCCAGGGACGGGTCGATGTCCTGGTCGGCCGGTAGGATGCCACCCTCCTGGGCAGCCTCGATCTGGGGCCGGTACACGTTCTTGTAGTGGAACGGGTTGCTCTCGTCGCCCCAGTATTCGGTCTGCTCCTCGAAGGACTTCATCGGGTCGATCGTGCCGTAGATGATCCTCAGACCTTCGATGCCTATCTCCACCGCGGCAGCCGACTCGAGCACCGGAAGGATGTTGGCCAGAGCTACGTCTGTACCCTCGGCTACGTCCTTCTTGATGGCGTCGATCACTCGGTACATCACGCTCGCGACCCGCAGGAACGTGTCGGGGTCCTCCGCGTAGTGGCTGGCTCGAGCTCCCAAACCAGTGTGACCGATTCCGGTTGCACCGCGGGGGTCACCGGGCGGAAGCAGGGCGATCAGGTCGGTCGCACCCAGGATCGGGTACCAACCATCCTGGATCAACTCGGCGTTCTGAGCGCCGCCCAGAGGCTTGACGAAGTCGGCCTGCCCACCACGACCCAGGAGCAGCATGCGAGCGTCGTCGACCGTTATCAACTCAGCGAAGTCATCGGGTGTGACACCGCCTGCTTCGAAGACCGCATCGACGAAGGAGCGGTGCGATCCGGTGTCGTCGATTGCAACACGCTTGCCGACCATCTGGCCGACGACTTGGGTGAATGCATCTTCGTAACTCATACCGGATGCGACCAGATCAGGAACCGTGTCGAGACCGCTGTCAGGAGGTGCGAGGAAGTACAGGCCGACGTAGGCGTCGCTGAACGTTACCTGCTGCACATCCGGCGCTCGGAGCATGCTCTGAAGCTCGTTCGGTCCGTACTGGGTCGTGAAGTCGTAGTCCTCGTTGACCAGCAAGGCCACGATCTGTTCGTACGGAATGGTGGCGAACTTCTCGTTGATGTTGATCCCTACTTCCTCGAACCAACCCTCGGCCATGGCGTGCGAGTAGATCGTGTGGTCACCGAACGGCGCCATCCCGAAGTTCACGCTCACCTCCGGTATGGCGACATCGCACATCGCCATCACTTCGCCGGCTGCCATGGGCGCTGCTTCGGTCGTCGCCGGGGCTTGGGTGGTTGCCGGAGCCTGCGTGGTCGCCGCAGCGGTGGTCGGGGCAGGCTCGTCCTCACCACACGCAGCTGCCACGAGCGCGACTACAAGCAAGACCGCGAGAGTTGGCCACTTCTTGAACCATCTTGACACTGGATACCTCCCTGTTTATAGATGTTTGTTCCCTGCTTCGGCCCCCGGAGTCGTCGTCCAACTTCGCGAGCCGGCAAGAGCGATTACTTACGGGTCTCCGAATCCTCGGTCTTGGGTGCCGGGTTCAAGACGCGTCCAACTCAGAACGCCATCCAGCCTCCGTCGACCAGAAGGTTGTGTCCCGAGACGAATGTGCAGTCGTCGGAGGCGAGGTAGAGGGCTGCTCCGGCGATGTCGTCGGGTCTACCGAGCCGAGAGAACGGTGTCCGAGAGTAAGAATAGGGGAGTTCGGGATCGGTCATGTCGGCTTCGCCGGGATGGGTGCCCGTGATGATACGGCCGGGCGCTACCGCGTTGACCATGATCCCCGCCTTGGCGTAGTCCACGGCGAGTTGCCGCGTCATCTGGGCGATGCCCGCCTTGCTGACCGCGTAGGCGAAGTACTCGGGCGGCCCGATCATGCCGTGCTGGGAGGACAGATTGACGATCCGGCCCCTGACCTCGCCGATCATTTCCTGATCGATCATCTGCATGATCGCCCGCTTGCAGCTGAAGAACTGGCCGCGGAGATTCACGGCCATCACCTCGTCCCAATTCTCCACGGTGGTGTCCAGGATATTGGTGGACTCGAAGACGGCGGCGCTGTTCACCATGACATCGAGCCGGCCGTACTTCTCCACGGTGCCGCTGACGAGGGCGTCCACGCTGTCCCAACTGCTCACGTCCGTCTGGACGTACTCGGCGCTTCCTCCCTCGGCCAGGATGGCGTCCACTGTCGGCAAATCATCGCCCTCGGGAGCCCAGATGGGCGTCTCGCGGATGTCGCTTGCGACAACGGAAGCGCCCTCTCCGGCAAAACGGCGGGCGATGGCACGCCCGATACCCGATGCGGCTCCGGTGACGATCGCGGTGCGGTTCTCCAAGCGCAAGGTGGCAACCTCCTAGTGTGAATCGATGGGTGAACTCAGAGTTCTTTGAAGCCGTCGGGCATGCTGGGAGAGTGTGTCATGAGAACCCCACCCTCCTCGGTCACGAGCGCGTTGTCGGTTATACCGAGCCAGCTGTATTTCTCGAACGTGGCATGATCCTTGAACTCGACCGTGGGGTGGATATTCACCACCTCCGTGTCCTTCAGAACCCGGTCGTTGCCGGGAACCCAGACTCCCTTGATGGCGTCGCAGTCGATACCGTGCAGGCTGAACATGGAGTGTGGATTCGAGGCGTGGGTGTAACCGAGGTGGTACTCGGAGTTCTCAACGAGGTAGTTGTGCACACCCTCTACGAAGGCCGAAGCCATGGCTCCGGGCTTCATGGCTGCGAGGCCGGCGTTGAGGGAATCCACCGAGAGATCCCAGAACTCCTGGGCATCCGGGGTGGGGGGACCGAAGCTATAGCAGCGCCGGTATTCGAGCCAGTAGCCGGTAGGACCGGCCGATTCGATCCACAGGGTTACGATGTCGTCCTTCTCGATCACCTTGGTGGTGCCGAAGCTGAGCGGACCGTAGGGAGAAGTTTGCATGAGGACCATAGGGTCACGCAGGCCGAACTCCCGAGATACCTTGTGGGACTCCGCCGCGAGTTCTATCTCGGTCATGCCAGGGTGGATCCGCGGTTCCAGCACCTCGTAGATGTCGTTGAAGAGTTCCGATGTCACGCGCAGGTAGTACAACTCCTCGTCGCTGTTGGTGTGCCGGGCGTCCTCGAACAGTTGGGTCGCGTCGACTATGTCGACTTCGGGCAGGGCGTCCTTGATCTGCTGGAGATGCCAGACTGCGAACGAGGCATCCGAGAGACCGGTTATTCCCACCTTCGCGCTACCCAGGCCGTTCGAACTGAGCACGTCGGCGATCTCGGTACCCGAAAGGCCGCTCAACCTGAACTCACCCGGCCAGAGAGCCTGTTCGGCCTGCTCGAGGCCGAACACCTGGCCCCCGATGAAGATGGGATCTCCCTCTGGCAGGATCACCACGTGCGTATCGGCCAGTAACTGCCACACATCGGATACCCAGAACGTGCGTCCCCGGTACCGAATGTCATCCCGACCGCAAACCACCAGCGCAGCGAGACCTTGCTGCGCCATCCCCTCCCTAAGGAGGCTGAGGCGCCGCTCCCGCTCCTCTGGCGTGCTGTGGACGAAATCTCCGCGTGGCGGCGGGGCTTTCACAGGTGTCAATGTCACAGTGCCATCTCCTCCGTGCTCACTCGTGACAGACATCCAGCCGACTCTCTGCTGGCCGTCTATTGTCGACAATACGCGTTCGGAACTCTACCGGTAGCAGCCCTAGGGTGCAACTGTCGGAATCGAGGTCCGGTTCCGACCTGCCGCGCCCTTTTGAGCATCATGAACGTCCGTGTCAGGAGATGCTTGGCGGCCCCATACGTATATGGTGACGGAAGGCCTCGACGCCGGCTTCCGTGGCATCGTCAAAGCCAGGGCCGTCATGCAACCAGGTCACTCCCGCTCGGGAGAACTCCTCGATCAGCCCAGGCTGCAGGCCGGTCCGGTCGACCATGCCTTCCAGAAAGATGGACACGTCGAATCCCTTCTCGGGGTCACGGTACCTGTTCAGGTACTCCATCACCTCGCGAACATCGTCCGGAGTCATCTGCTCGTCACCGACTCTCATGGGGAAAACCCCATCCCAACGAGCGGCCCGGCGGAACGGCGCTGTGTTGGGCCACTTTCCTGCAATCCAGACGGGAATGCGAGGCTGCTGGAGAGGACGTGGCAAGAACGAGAAGCGCTCGATCCGGTAGTATTCGCCCTGGTACTCGTACCGTTCACCGCCCCACATCCCGGCGATGATCTCGAGGCCCTCGTCTAGTTTGGCCGCCCGGACCCGTGCATCGGGAGCCTCGCCGAACGCTTGGAATTCTGCATCGGCGGGGTTACCAAGACCCGCTCCGAAGATCAACCGTCCTCTGGACAGGTGATCGAGCGAGGTTGCTTCCCGGGCGACCTTCCATGGCCGCCTCCGGGCAACTGGCGTCACCATGGGTCCGATCCGGATCCGTTCGGTTCGCACCGCGATCGCGGCCAGCGCTATCCAGGGATCAGCAATCGGGTTCCGGTCCCAGAGGAGAATGTGGTCCCAGAGGAAGAACCCGTCCCAACCGGACCGCTCGGCATCGGCTGCCAGGTCCATCAGGATGCCGGGATCCGAGAGAGCACCGAAATTGGGGACATTCAGAGCGAAGCGCATTGCGACCAGATCCTATCGTCGGCAGCCGAGCGTGTCCCTGGGTTCGGGCAATGCGTTCCTGAGCGTGCGGCTTCGGGCATCGTGCGTCGAGCGGGCAGGGTAGAGTCTCTGTATCTTGTCGACAATCGACATAGGAGCGGACATGCCGCCTGCAGAACCTCGCCATCTATCCCCTCTTCTGAAGCGGGCTACTGCCGTACATGCTGCTCGTGGGGAGGGTGTCTACATCATCGATCCCGACGGGAGGCGCTACCTGGACTTCACGTCCGGCATCGGTGTCACCAGCACTGGACACTGCCATCCGAAGGTCGTGGATGCCATCCGCCGACAGGCCGGAACGCTGATTCACGGTCAGTACACGACAGTTCTCCATCCACTTCTCGAGGAACTCGCCGTTCGCCTGACTCGGCTGCTTCCTGGCGAGATCGACAGCCTGTTCTACGTGAGCGCAGGAACCGAGGCGGTCGAGGGCTCGGTCCGTCTGGCTCGAAACGCAACCGGCAAGTCGAACCTGATCGTCTTCCATGGCGGATTCCACGGGCGTACGACGGCTTCGCTGTCGATGACCACCTCGAAGACCGGTTACGGAGACGGTCTGCAGCCCCTTATGGCAGGAGTGTTCGTCGCTCCGTTCCCGTATACGTACCGCTATGGCTGGGAAGAGGACGAGGCCGTGGACTTCTGTCTGAGGGAGTTGGACTTCCTGCTTGCCACGCAGACCGCACCAAACGAGACCGCTGCCATGGTTGTGGAGCCCGTCCTGGGTGAGGGTGGTTTCGTCCCGGCTCCGGATAGATTCCTGCGAGGGCTGCGGGAGCGGTGTGATCGTCATGGAATCCTTCTGATCGTCGACGAGGTGCAGGCCGGGTTCGGGCGTACCGGGAGTTTCTGGGGGCATGATCGATCGGGAGTGATCCCTGATGTGGTCCTAATGGCGAAAGGGTTGGCTTCGGGGATGCCCCTGGCTGCGATGGCGGCGAGCCGTGGCCTGATGGAGAAGGCGTGGCCCGGATCCCAGGGAGGCACTTACGGTGGCAACGCGGTCGCCTGCGCCGCTGCACTGGCAACTCTCGATGTCATAGAGGGGGAGCGCTTGGTGGAGAACGCCGCGGAGATCGGTGCTCGGCTGGTGGAACAACTGCGGGACCTGGCCGGGCGTCACGAGGCCATAGGTGACGTCAGGGGGAGGGGCTTGATGATCGGGACGGAGTTCGCCCGCGCCGACGGTACACCCGACGGGGAGACCGCCACCGCGGTCCGGTATCAATGCGAACGCCGCGGGTTGCTGTTGCTCCCCTGCGGTGCGTTCGGCCAGGTGGTGCGATGGTTGCCTCCCTTGATCGTCTCCGAAGCGCAGGTCAAGGAAGCGGCCGGTATCTTCGACGAAGCGGTCACGGAAGCCTCGGCGTAAGCGGACGCAATAGTCGAGCCGGCGGAGCCTATCTACGAAGCTTCGCTTGGGAAGAGCAATGCCCGGCAGTGCCGCTCCTCGGAGGTCAACCTACGGTGTGGGGTTTCCGGGGACGTATCCGAGCCTCTTGTCGACCACGTTGAGAAGCGGCCGACCGCTCAGCCAGCGACCGAGGTTGACGAAGAACTGGTCTGCGAGCGCTTCGAGCCACCCATGGAAGTCCGCCGACATGTGCGGTGAGACCATGACATTGGGCATCGCCCATAGGGGGCTGTCGGGCGGCAGGGGTTCGGTCTGGAAGACGTCGAGAGCTGCGCCGCCGATCGATCCAGACTCGAGCGCCGCGATCAGGCAGTCCTCGTCGACCAGCGATCCTCGGCCCACATTGATCAACTGAGCCGTCGGCTTCATCAGCGCCAGTTGCTCGGCCCCGATGATTCCCCGAGTGCGGTCGGTCAGCGGGAGGATTACCACCACAAAATCGGCCGCCGGCAAGAGGGAGTCGAGATCCTTGACAGACCGCACTAGTCCGAGGTCAGGGTCGTGCCGCTCCGATGTAGCGACCCCCGTCACGTTGACGCCGAGTGCTCCGGCCGCGCGGCCGATCGCCCGTCCTATCTCTCCGGCGCCGACTATCAGGGCGGTTTGGCCGGCCAGCATTGCGGTGTCGCGGTGGCGCCAAGTCCGCTGGGATTGCAGAGCGATGGTCGTGAGCATGTCCTTCGCAAACACGAGCATCATCCCTACCACGGTTTCTGCGATGGACTGGTTGAACACCCCGCGTGCGTTGGTGACGACCACGTCGCTTGCAGCTATCTCTTCGGACATCACCGCGTCGACTCCCGCTCCCGCGATGTGGACCCAGCTCAGTGCTCGTGCTAGGTGGAAGTGCTGTTGCAGGAGAAGCGAGCTGAAGTCCCAGAGCAGTACGATCGACGCGTCCGGGAGAACCCTCCTCAAGCCCGACTCCGTACGCACGTGGTGAACTCTCACCTGCTCGGCGACCGACTCGATTCCTGGAGGGAGCCGGCCGTTGAGCTTTCCGATGACTACAAGTGTGGGTTGTAGCCCTTGTCGTGTTTCTATCACGGTTATCAGCCAACTGTTTCTACAATCATAGAGTGATCACCGACCGTCGACAATCGACAATAATCAACGGATGCGCTACGGTTCCTGGGGCCATATCTTCGGGAGTTGGAGCGATGACGACCCCGGCCGGGACCAAATGAGACGATCTACAGGTCGACCTGAGGCGAGGCGTGCCCAACCAACAGGTCTGGACCAGTTGGAGCCCATTGCCAGGGCGCCGACTGCGCTCATCATCGCCCGGAGGATTCGAAAGGCGATTCTCGTAGGAACCCTTTCTCCCGGTACCCGAATGGTGGAGACACGACTAGCCGAACAGTTGGGGGTCAGCCGGGCGCCCGTCCGCGAGGCGCTTCAACGCTTGATCCAGGAAGGTCTGGCGATCAACAAGCGGAGGGGTGTCTTCATCAGGGAGTTGACGAGCGAAGATGTCGTCGACGTGTATTTCGCCCGCACCGCCTGTGAGACGGCTGCGGCCGATGCGATCATCGAGGCTCCCCACGACGTGGACTGGGATGTCCTCGAGGCTGCCCTCACGTCCCTTGAGACGGCTGCGGTCGCATCGGATTGGGGGTCGACGCTCGAGGCTGATCGTCTCTTTCACGAGAAGCTTGTCGAGGCGGCGAGCAGCCCCAGGCTGACCAGAATGTTCGCTACGTTGCTCGTCGAGACTGCAATCTGCCTCCGCCGGTTGGAAGGCGCATACACGGAGGGCACCCACCTAGCTGAAGAGCACCGAAGGATCCTCACGGCCCTGCAGGCGGGTGATCGTGACGAGGCCGTGCGTGCGATCACGGCTCATATGGACGACGCTCTCCGGCACCTGACTGAACCGAAGGTGGTGGGGTCTCCCTAGTCGCCACGACGGTGCCGAAAAGGGACGGGACTTGTCCCGCCGTTCGATGAACTGAGCGTTCTTCCTCCACCGTCGGGCCAGTGGGCGGTTTTCTGAGCATCCTCCCGGTCATGTAACCGCTAGGAGGGTGCTGAGCAATCCACCAGCGGCATGCCAACCGCCGGCATTATTCCTGGGCTGGCGGGCGGTTGGCAGGCCCGAGCAATCGTCATTGTTCAGCACCGTCCTAGTGTCCTGTATCTCTGTTTCGCTTGCGTTCCGGGCTTGACGAGCCGAACCGGAACCGGCCACCGTTACCAGAGGGTCGTATCTGTCACAGGCGCGGTGCACAATGGTAGATAGCCGTATACACCGGCGGTTCGTTTCCGACGTCGAGCGGACCGTGGCAGGGTTCATACTGTCCGGAACCGGCCCGCACA
>JGIcombinedJ30088_10002586_pt1 | contig 17324 bp, 9 predicted proteins | sample PinacodermPK_FD_30088 | JGI IMG/M metagenome (IMG submission 30088)
CGCTGTTCGCCGGCCATGACGAGGGCGCGCGCTCATGGGGCCGTATCGCCAGCCTCATCGAGACCTGCAAGATGAACGGCGTCGAGCCTTACGCCTGGATCTAGGACACGCTGGAGAAAATCGCCGCCGGCCACCCCAACAGCCGCATCGACGAACTCCTACCCTGGAGCTTCAAGCCGCCGTCAAGCTGAAAGCTGGGTGTCTCTCCCGCACCGCTGACACTTCAACCGCTCGCGCGTAGAATATCTGCCCGCACCTCAAACCTTTTCCTCTCTCCGGTCTTTGGTATGAAGCTGCTGCTGATCTCCTCGGGGATTGGAATGTACAGGCGATCCTTCAAAACAATGGAACAAGTCGGATAGGCACCACCTCCGGACGGCGCACTTACCATTTCGCGAGTTTGCAAGTCATAATATAAGCCGAATTCGCGAGAGTGATGCATGAAGATAAACAGCGTCTTCTGACCTCCCCATACGATCGACGTGAAATGTGGTTGCAGGAAAAACTCTCCCATTTCTTCCCGCGCCTTATCTGTGAGTGAGAGAAAACACCGATACCCACGAAGGGCCGGCTCATTCTTATCGATAACCAACAATTTGTGTGAAGACGACAGCTCAACGCGTGTAATTCCCGGCCACGGATCGAGACTTTGGGTTGCGTCCACAGCCGCCCCGAACGTCTGTTCATTCTGTATGACATCGGGCACCACCTCGTCAGCCCTCACAGCGGTATCTACCTCCTGCACGCTGGAACGCACTGCTGAACGAGAACGTTCCACAGCCTGATCCAACGTTATTTGTCCGTCTTCATAATCCTTCCATATGCTAGGTAAACTACCAAGATCATCATCCGCCAACTCAAACGGCTCGGCCGACTTCCGGATCGCACGTAGAAAAGCTTCGGCTCCTTGCCGAGTACTGCTCGGTACGTGGTCCGCCAACTTCGGAAACAATACGCTCCGCACAAAATCCTTTGCCATACTGCCAAATGCTTCATATTCGGTATCGTAAATCTGCGTCAGGAGTTGCACAGTTTGTCCCTTCGGATTCAACACGACATTAATTCCTCCCGGCTTTTTTTCCACGAGAACGGGGAGGCCGTGGCTGATGATTCCGAACTCTACCGTGCAACCAACAAAGTAATCGCTCCGGAGTATGGTATCTACTCTATACGACAATGCGCTCTCGCCGATAGACAACTGGCCCCGAGAACGACGACTTTTCACAACCGGACGATCAGAAACCGTCTTCACTTTCGCACGATTCTTCAAGAACTCCCGTTCGCAGTTTCTTCGCGGATTATTGCGGGCCAGAATGAGCAACGGGCTGTCCTCGCTGGCATGTGCCTTAACCACACCCTGATCAGACCCTTCATACAGCAACATCGATTGCGCTTTTGATCGTGTTTCCACCTCTTTCAAGCTTATGCGCTCTCCCGGCTGGATTGTCATCCTAAGTCTTCCGCAAAGGTCATAGCGACCGTGGCCCACAATCCAGTTCATAAACGCAGTACTGGAATCACACTCATCTAGCTCCGACAACATCTCGGATGCAAACCGATCTATCTCCCCCATCATTGACTGCAAGAGTTGAAGACCATCAACAGTTATGGCTTCTCTCCCCGCCGTAGGCTCCAATATTCCCAAGTCTGCCAAACCGCCGAATTGATACGAAGAGGCTACAGAAGCCGTCGCTAAACCGAACCCGTTTCGAAATGTTCGTAAGTTAGGATGTCCCGTTCTTAGTACTAGCTGTCCCTGAAGGGTCACCGAATCCCAGACAATACTCGAGAGATGCAACCAGATGTCGGCATTATTGGATACTACAATTTCGACATCCGCCGTCATCCGAGCGCCGATACCACAGCCGGACCCACTCCACTTCCAAGCTTCCGCGACCCTTGGCATGAGATCTTCGATGCCGTTTTGACTGACCACCGCACCATTCACACGGACTTCTATATCCACCAGTGACACGAACTCGGCGATATAGTCGCGCGCCGATTGGACATTGATCTCCTCTCCTGGCGCAATGTGGGCGGTGATCTTCGTTCCAGGACTGCCTGTAGGCGCAGCAATCTGCCGTTCGATACAGTTCCGCTTTAAGTCGAGCTTTCCTCTGTCGGCATGACAGATCGTGCGCGTCGCAGAAGTTACACTTTCTGTTTCGACGGTAAGCTGATCTGCAATACCGAAGTTGGCCATAGCTCCAATGCCGAAGGTGCCTACCACCCCGGCCGCACGAGCCTCCTCGTTATTCTTGCTGCTTCTTCCCGCTGTCCAGTAATGCTCTTGAAGCTCGTCGGGCGTCATCCCAACCCCGTTATCTGAGACGCTCACCTGGTTCGGTGTCAGATCAATCTCTATCAGGGGAGTAAAACTCGGGTCCATGTAAAGTCTTTGCCGAACAGCGTCAAACGCGTTCTGGGTGTTTTCTCGAAGCAACGCCAGCGGTGACTGGTAGATTTGCTTCGCGAGAAGCTGCACCACTCGCCGTGTTTCAATTTCGAACGGAATTAAGTCTCTGTTCATGACTGCCTCATGAGCTGTTCGGTACTGAGCCTCTCTTGGAGTTCCTGACGAGTGCCAGGGTCAATCTCCACTTCGGCGTCTAACCTGCCTTGCGCCTCGTCAAATCGACCCTCCCGGGTCAATGCCGTGACAAGTGTAACCGCTTCATCAATGTCAGCCGGCGTTCCAATAACCTCTATTATTGTATGCCATCTTTGTTCTGATAATAGACTATTCAGAAGAAGTCGTTTGGCATGTGGATACGAGTTAATATCTGTAGCCTTAAGCAATTCGATCGCTTCCTTCGGCTTTCCACTCCGTAGTGCATCTTCAGCGGCGTCGATGGTCCGCCTATCGTTGGACTCTTTCGTATCCAATTTTTCACCCATCACATTAATTTGTGGAAACCATGACACTTCCACGAATCCGTTCAAGAAAGCGCCCGACCGCTTGCGTGTGAATTGGCCACCGTCTCCCATTTCTCGAACATGCACGCGCGCCCTGATAAGGTCATCCTCAATCACGAGTAAGTTGTACTGTCTGTCTTGACCCCGGGGAAGCTGGTTTACTCCTGCGCAGAGAGAGCCCGCCCCTACAACTGCCATTGTTCTACTTTCGTCTAGATGAATATACTGGGTCAACGTACCCGCAAAATGCTGATGACCGTGCAAGCCAAGTTGGAACCCGTGCGCTATCATTTCTTGAATTTGTGATGAGTTCATGTAATCTGAATGTAGGGGAGGCCCTTGAATGCTGTGATGCCAGAGGGCGATCTGTAGCTCGTAATCGTGTGCCATCTCTCGGAGTTTTATGGCACAGCTGCCGACACTTCCTGGAGCAACGGACCCAGCGAAGTTATAGCAGTCGTTCCCATAGATAGAGTCAAATGCTGCTATCAGAACACGTCGCTCAAACAAGTCGAACAATTGAAAACCGCGCTTCCGCTCAAGTGGGAATTGTAAATCCACATCTTGGTAAAACGATTCTACAAAGTCCCAATAGAGGTCCATCCGTTGTTGATACATTGTTTCGTTCACAATTCGATACAATGTCAATTCACGCCATGACCATCTATAGTTGCTACCAGGCTGGGTTAGCGAGGCGAAAATGTCGCTGGGATATTTTGATTTCGGTACAATCTCCATTGCTTGACGCGATGTATTCCAACAAACATCGTGATTTCCCGGTGTCACAATCATACGTCGCTTGTCGCCATCGAGAAACAAAGTGCATAATTCATTCAAAAAGGCCCGGGTAACCTTATATTGCTCTCGAATGGTTTCTTCCCAGTTCTCGGCATCAATTGCCGCCCCTTCAATTAGGTCACCGCTTATGACGATCGCGGTCGGTGGCGGTACTCGGGGTGTTTCGACCACATAACGATCGCGGTCTGCCACAAGAGCCGCAACTAGGCTCTTGTTATCCATTGGCTCAGCTTGCGAGCGGTGAAGATCGGAAATGTGTAAAATGCTGAACATCTAGGTGCGCGCGTCAATCTTGCCTCATAAGTGGTCGGACATACTGGGCGGTAGTGGCTCAATTCTAGACCTCGTGGCCGCGTTGGGCTTTCCCCGCCGTCGACCGGTACGGCAGCGTAGGTCCATCATCCAATAGTAACTCGCGGGTTTCAACATCCAGGCACCACCTGACGCCCTCAGTCCATGACGAGAGCCATCCGGCCGCAGAGGCGCGGTGTGTCGAGCGCCCAGACGCGCCGCTATTCTCGTCCCAGTCATGCCGTCCGTCCGCTCACTCATGCCCTCGTGGCAGTACTTCGTTCACCAGGACCCTAGATCCTTTACCAGACATACACCATGATGGAGATCCTCTCCAACGTCCGGCCGGCCAGTGCTGCTTTCGCCGAGCCCGCGAGAGTCGTATCCGGCCGACATTCCCGGCGACCTTCAGCACTTGCGCCCTGCGCAGCATTCGCTGTCCTGATCCGCGTCGTAGGCTTTCGGCTCGGAGCTGCATAGGCTGACGCCCGTAAGGCTGTGCATCGGATCCCCGTTTGTTGCCCCTGCCAAGATGCGCATCGCTCTGCCTTTCGACGTCCACGCCGCACGTACCCCCTTCAGTTGATCCGACGCGAGATCCGGTCGCGGAGGTCTGGCGGGCCCGACGCGGTCAGATAACGCCTACCATCGGAGGTGAGGCTCCGCCCGCCGGGTCCGACGCGGATCAGGTCGAGACGGGTCAGGTATTCCGACACGATCACGAAGTCGGCCCGGTTCGAGATTCCGAGTGCCCTGCGAATCTCCTCTTCCGCCGACGCGCCCCGGGTCCGCAGCAGCTTGAGATATTCGACATGTTCCGAGGTAAGGCCGTTGCGGTCGATGTCCTGTGTATCTACGAACCACCGCGCCACGGCGCCCGCGTTCATCAGATCCGCCACTTCCTCCTTGGTCGGCACCCTTCCCAGCGCTTGTTCCGCCGTGCCGTAGAAACTCGCAACCAGTGGCTCAAGGATGTTGACGCTAGGCCGCGGACTGCACTGCATACGCGCCGCAATCTCGACACAGGTCTCGCGGCTGAGACCCGTTTGCCCGAGCGTCTTCACGGAGCGGAGCCAGACGATTCCGGCCATCTCCTCGAGCGTGTACGACCGCAGGATCGTCTTGTCCGGCCGGCTCTGGAAGGCCTCCGAAAGCCTGCCCGGATCCGTGGTCGCCAGAAGGAACACGACATCCTCGAAACTGTAGACGACATTGCCGATCGTGGTGCTGCGCCGCTCGTCTAGCGCGCTGAGCAGCACTGTCGAAACCGGGCTTGCGACCGCATGCACCTCGTCGATGAAGATCAGGCAGGGGTCGACCGTGACCTCGCCCGCCGCATCCGCCGGCGCCTTGCCGGCCTCTACCAGGCGCCCCACGATCATGTCCGGCCGGCGAAGATCGGCGCCGTTGAACACGATCGGTTCCAGCCGAAGTAGTCGTTCGGCGATCCGGCGGGCGAGCGTCGTCTTGCCAACGCCGGCGGGCCCGACGAACAGCTTGTCCAGGAACCTCTCGCCCCAGCCCCTGGCCTTGCGCGCTTGATTGTCCAGTTCCTGGGCGATTTCGTACTGCCCGACCATTCCCAGCGCGTTCACCTGCGGCGGCCAGACCGATCCCGCGCTCAACCCTCCTTTGACAACCGCTTCGTTCGCGCGGTCGACCGCCGCATCGGCACCGGTCGAGGACGGCTTATCCTTGCCCCTTTCGGTCGCCGTTTGACCAGTCCCGCCGCCATCCCAGGGTCCCGATTCCGGCGCAGAGGCATGGTCGGTCGTCGATGCCGCATCGTCACCGGCCGAGCACCGCCTGCCATTGTCTTCTTCATCCGCAGCATCGCCGTCCCAATCCGCGCCTTCCGGCGGAGCCTCGGTTGCGAAATCCTTGCCGAACAGTTCCTCCGCCGCCTTCTCGGTTATCGTCCTGATCGAGATCGGGATCTCCTTCCCTCCGAGCGGCGTCACCCGGGCCGGCTCCGTCGAGCGCAGCTTCACGATGACGATCTCGCCGTCTACCCGCACGATCGGCGGTTCCGGACCATCTCCGAACAGGTCCTTGAGCAGCGGCCCCCAGACCCTGCGCTGGGCGACGTCGTCCTGCTCCGCGCCCCAACGACTCGATGCCGCCCTCACCAGGACCTCCTTCAGCATCTCCGAACGCGGCGCCGCGAATGGCCCCGACCCGCCGACCGCGCTCGACAGTACCGCAGCCGTCCGCTCGATCTGATCGGCCGCGCGGTCGATCAGCGCCGTCTCGTCGGACAAGATCGCTTCCCCGGTCGTCTTGACTTCGATACAGGTGATCCGGAACGCTCCGTCCGTCCCCCGACGAACCGCGATCAGATCGCAGCGTCTGCGGTCGCCCGCCGGCCCCAGCTTCAGCCAGAGGCGTGCGATCGGCCCGTCGACTGAGGCAACCAACGCATCTCGGTCCTCGCTTCGCACATGGCGCGCGGCGAGCAGCATGCCCACGAACCCGAGCACCGACGCATTGTCCGGCAATCCGGACTGCTTCTTGATCATGTCGAGCAGCCCGGCACCAACCAGGTTCACGCCCTGTCGCAGAACGTGGCCCAACACCTCATCCGTGATCGTGAGATTGCAGCTCCTGAACGCGGCATACATCAATGTCGACAACCGACCGTAGTCCGCCGCACTCAGCAGCACCTGGCGATGTCCCTCCCCGCGCTGCAAGAGGCGGATAGACGTCATACCGCTTTCCGGCGGCAGGGCGCGATCCGCGAGCAGGACCCAGTGCGCCGGCGCTCGTTCTCCGAGCAGCAAGCCGTCAATCGTCGAGCGCAGCCGGTCGGCGTCCGCCGAGGCGACCATCGTGCTGTCCCGCTGCTCCTGCTCGAACTCGTGAATCATCATCACGAAATCCGAGAACGGCGGTTCGCCCGGGTGCGGGCTCAGGCCGATATCGCCCAGCATCCGATCGACCACGATCTCGTTGCGCACGCAGAAGGGACTCATGGGCAGCAGGCGCTCGACCCGCCGACGCCTGACCGAGATCGCGGACTCGTCGAAGATCGCCACCAGGTGCTGCGGATGGCTCGACAGCACCTCCCGCACTAGCCGGTCGAGGCTCTCATGGGGATCGCGCGCCACGCGCAGGTCCAGCCGCCCGGCGGCAACCTGCTCGTAGACCAGGTCTTGCGCCCTGCCTTCGAGGGTCGACGTCGCCGTCAGCCGGTCCCGGTGTCCGGCCGTGGCGACGACTGTCACTTCAAGTGCTGGAAGACGTCCGCCCGTGTTCCGCCGCTCGTTCAGGAACTTCGTCAGTCGCTCCAGCAACCGCGCCGGTTCGGGCGGATTGACCAGCGTCAATCGGAGCGGCCGCGGATGGTTGGGATAGAGCATCACGAAGTGATCGAGCGCGAGGACCAGTGTCTCCATGCCGTCAGCACTGCTGATCGCGTTGTGCAGGTTCTCGAACGTCGCAAGTCCGCAAATCCTGTTCGCGACCGGGAGCAACTGGTTGAGCCCCCGCCCTTCCGGCGTGGCTCCGGTCCTGATGACGCCCACAAAGCGTTCCGGCCGGCGCAACTCCTCGATGACGACCTTCCTGTCGCTTTCGGACATCGGTCCCGCACGCGAGAGATCGCGGAGAATTTCCCCGAAACGCTGGTAGCGCCACAGATGCAGCGGATGCAGCGGCAGCATCACCGCCTTGGCGCTGAATCCTCCGTCCAGACCCGCAATTCGGACTTGCACCAGGTCGAGCGACAGAATCGCGTCCAGCGTCGCTTGCGCCCACTCGGGCGACTGGTCCCAGACCGCCCGGTAATTCTGCTGGATCGCCTTATAGAGCTCGGTCGCCACCTCTAGGTAGCGCTCGCAGCCATCCCGCGTCTCGGGATGGCTGTCGAGCCATTCGCGAGGATGGATGAGAAGCGGCCCCACCCTCTCCGCAAGCGAGGCGCGCGCGGCGACGAAATCGCGCCACATCGCAATGATCGGGCGCGGTCGGGCTTCCGCGACGGCGTCCACGTCATCCCACCCTTCGAGCAGTGCCTCGATCGAGTAGGAGACTCCGTTGTGTTTCCAGATCGCGTCCGGGTCCAGAAATAGAGGATCGAACTCGGCATGACGGGCGAGCGCCTGCGGCAGGTCGCCGATGTCGGTCTCGATGAGCCCGCCGAAGCGGTCCGCAGCGCAGAAGGCGCAAACCCAGTCGATGACTTTCGGGTCGACCTGCTCTTCGAGCCGGGCCACCCCCTGGCTGGTTTCCTGGCTGGACGCCAGTCGGTCCCCGTTCTGCCCGAATTCGTCCCACGCCGCTTCGAGGGCCTCGCCGATGGCCGCGAGGTCTTCGTCGCGTCCCTCCAGCAGCGCATCCACCGCCATCTCGTGCAGTCCGGGCTCTTCCTCTTCAGCGGCGTCGTCGCCGTCGTCGTCGTTTTCTTCGGGAACGTCTGGCTCGTCCGTCTCCGAATCGGGGGTCGGTGGCGGGTCGGCGGGAAGATTTACAAGGCGTTCCGCATCCGCCAGCGTCAGTCCCGCGTCAGGCTCGCCGCGCCGATGGGCTTCCAGCCGGTCCAGCGCCCGGGTCACCAGCTCAGCCGTCTTCGCGTCCCGGTAGCGCGTCGTGCGCTCGCGGCGCTGCCGGACGTCCCCCGGCGACATGATGGTGACGCGCTCCCCGATACGCAGATTGTGTTCCAGCCGCTTGCCCAGATCGTCCGCCTCGAACAATTGCGGATCGCGGAGCAGTCCGAGAGCGGAAAGAACGTCGCGCGGTCTGTCGATCGCCCCGTCGCCTCCCTCGCTCCATTCCGCGAGAAAGGCCGCGACGCCCTCCAGGGACCGAACCGACTTCAGCCCTCGCGCCTGGCGCAGCGTCTCCAGCAGCGCTCGGTGCTGTGGCGTGGCCGTGAACTCGGACGCGTTTTCCGCCCAGCCCAGCAGAAAGACCGCGAGTTCTCCCGAAGAGGCGCGGGAGAAGAAGCGCAAGCCGTGCACGCTCGGATTGTAGCCGCGCGCCAGCGCGACGATCCTCGGATGCCGGTCGCGATCGTTGCGCCACTCGGTGGCGACATGGAGATCGAGCGTCACCCCGGCCAGCGCGCCGAGACCGTTCGCATCCGCAAGCGCCCGCACTTCCTCTTCTGTCGTCTCGAATCCGACCAGCGCCAGCGAGAAGCGCCCGGCCGGCATGCCACCCTCCGAAAGAGCCTGAAGCAGGCACGGAATGTCGAATTCCGGCAGTCCCTCTCGCGCGAAGTCGTTCTCATGGCCCAGTCGCGAGAGGATCCAGGCTGCCAGGGCCTCGCTCACCAGCGATGCTGCCGTGCGGGCCATCTCTCAGATCGCCTCTTCCGCGTCGATCGCTACCAGCGTCAGCCCGTCGGACGGCTCTACCGCCAGGCCCAGCCTCACAAGCAACGATTGGAACGCAGCCGCGTTAGGTCGCAGATCCTCGTCGTGATCGAGCGGACCGAAGCGGTTCGCGCGCAGAATGTCGCCGTCAGAAGCCTGGGCGCCGACCAGGACTGACCACACGCTTCTGAGCTGGGCTGCAAATGTCGGCAGGGTCAGCACCTGGCCCTCCTCGAGCAGGCTGTACGCGAGCACCCGAAGCGTGTCCGCTTGCAGCTCGACGTGCTTGTGCTTGGCGACCGCCGAGCGTGGTTGCACGATCCCGATCCGCACGCCCAGATCCCGAAAGTGCTCATCCAGGACCTGGCGGGCCGCCGCCGAGCCGGCGAATACGTTCCAGTCGTCTTCCTCGATCCCCGATCCGCCGGGCGCCGCAAAGGCCCGGTCATAGCTTGACGAAAAGAGGTCCAGCGCCCGCGCATAGGTGGCCCGACTCTGTGCGCGGATCCTGGGATTGCGTCCCTGAAGCGCGTCGACCAGCAGCAGCGGCGAATCGCTTCCCCGGCGCATCATGTAGGCAAACAGCCAGCAGCAAAGCCCCAGCACCATGTAGCGCATCGAATAGCTGGATCGCAGCCGTTCGAGATTGGTGGCGAGCCTGCCTACAGCAACCGTGCAGTCCTCCATTTCGAACCCAATCCTCGCCAGCCGTTCCGGCTCGATCTCACCGTAGAGTTCGTCGTGTCGATCACACCAGTCCTCGTCCATGTCGTCGAGCAGCGGCTCGCCGAACGCGGCCAGCGGCGGCGGCGGAAGTTCCAGCAGATTCCTGACGCGTTCAAGCGCCTCTCTCCCCTCGGCGGTCGACTCCAGAACCGCGATGACGAAGCTTCCCGAATAGCCGTGGTTCTTCGACCGGTTCGAGATGTAGCGCCTCGAAGGAGCGCTGTAGTCCGTGCCGTGCGTCGAATAGGGCGGGAAGTCGGCCCCGAGGGCCGAACCGTCGTTGTTGTATGCCGCGTTCAAGTGCGCGCGAAGCGTCCGGAACGACTCCAGGTCGATCGACGGGTCCAGCTTCTCAAGATCGACCAGCCGGGAACGAAGTCGATCGGACGGGTACTCATCCTCAACGTTGCGCTTGTCCCTCGGCGCCGTCTTCGGAACCGAAGCCTTGTTCAGGTATTCGAGCCGGTAGTAGCGTCCGGTCAATGCTAGAAGAAAACTCGTGGCGAAATGAACCGGCTTCATGCGGTAGGGCTGGTAGCCGAGGATGGCGCCATGCACCCGGCGCTCAGCAGCAGTGTCCGCCTTCTTCTCCGCCGGTGTTCGCTTTGCCTTAGCCATAGCGGCGCACCCGCTCGAAGCGACGCCTGTCCGCACTGAGGTTCACCTGGATCAACTCCAGATTCTCAAGGTGAACCGACCAGATGCTGTCGCGCGCCCCAATCGGGCCCGCGCCGAGTTCCTGCAGGAAAGCGTCCAGGCGGTGAATGTCGCGTTCCGGAATCAGCTTTCGCGGCAAACCGCGCCCCAGCCGGCAGAGCGTCCGCCAGAGCGGGAAGTCGATCCTCAGACGCGGCGTTCCCGGGCGTCCGTGCGCAGTCAGCGCGATATGGTCCGGGCGATATTCGAAACACGCCTCCAGCCGCTTCGGCAGGCGCGGCACTTCCGTGACGAATTGCTCCGTTGCGACACGTTCGGCGGCGACGAAGGATCGGGACGGCTGCTCGTGAAAGCGGTGACCGTTCCACAGATACAGGTGCTGATCGCGCGACTCGAAGCGGACCGGGCAGTACGCCGCGTTGATGGCCTCGACCAGGCTTGCGACCAGCGTCCGGCCCGAACCCCCGTTCCCGTCCAGGAGCCGCTCGAATTCACCCGTATCAGTGTCGGCCAGTTCGAACGCCTCCTCGCCCTTTTCGTGCTCGAAATAGAACCGGCGCTTGAGCGCCGCGAAATCCTTCCATTCGAGCGTCGGATGCGGCGCCGGCACCGGCGCGCGTAGCGCCCACCCTTCGCGTACCGCAGGCGCACGGGCGTCGAGCGCGGCATCCCATATCGGATGGCTGCAATTCGCCGGATCCACCGCCTGCAGTACCTCTGTCAACTCAAAGCGGTCGTCTTGAGCGAACAACGCCTCCGAGTACCAGTCCGCGCGCTGATACTCGCCGTGCTCTCCCCTTCCGAACACCATCCGAGCGAACAGGATCCAGAGTTCGCGCACCGTGGCGCGATGGCCGAACGCCACCAGCCGGTCGGCCAATGCCCGCAGCCGCGTGCGAACCCGCGAATGAGAAAGAAACTCGACATTCCGGCGGGCAGCCGATTCTTCCGGTCTCGCCAACGCCGCCTTCAGCCCATCGTCCGCCAGCAATCGGTCCAGCATGGTCTCGAAGAATTCCGCGCTCAGCGGGTTGCGGAGGCTGAGATCGATCACCACCACTTCGCCGGCGCACCCTGACCGCTCGCCGTCCCCGTAAGCCAGACGGTGCCGGCATTGCTGCCCGACCTCCGCCAAATGCGGGGCCGACTTGTCCGACATTCTCAACTGGTAGAGCGGGTATTCATTCGCGGCCAGGCAAAACGGCTGCCCGGCTTCCACGGCCTTGCGCCATTTGTCGAGGACCGGACGCGGATCGTCGCCCACCATCTCGGCGGTCGCATCCTCGACCACGACTGCGCCGGCGCTTTCGAGATCGCGCTTCACGCACCGCAGCAGGTGCGTTTTACCGTCACCCGCATTTCCGGTGACGACGACGCTCCCGCCCGCCCGCACCCGGTCGACGAGAAAACGCTCGATCCCGCCGGCAACGTGCAGCCGCTCGAAATCCTCTTCCGTCAGCGCTTCCGCGGTCGCTTCCCTGCCCGCCGCGGCAAGCGTGCGCCACAATCTGGCACCGTCGCTTACGACCGCCGCAGGATCCGCGCAGCTTTCCCCGTCGCTCATGCGCTCGGTTCTCCTACCACCTGTTCTTCAGCCTCCCCTAAGGGCGCAAAATGCTCCCGCGCCAAAGCAGCCATGCTGGGTCGGTGACGAAGACGGCTCGCGAGCCAGCGCCGCCGCCAAAAAGCGGCAATACGTTCGGTAGCGTCCCCATAACCGTCCGGCGCCTCGATATAGCCTGGCAACTCGTCAACGCGTTCCTGCAGCCACTCCCGCGCCGTCGGAAACAGCGGAGCACTGTAGATCAGGCGGTGATGGCGATGCTGGATCAGCCTGTCGGGATCGAATCCCAGCCTGCGCAGCCCCATCTTCACCTTGCGGAGCTTCGGACTCGTTCCTTCCCCGAAAACGCTGTTGACCTCTTTGAAATCGCGTTCGTGGGCGAGAAAGGCGTCGATCGCGCGGCTCGTTTCGGGCGAAAACTGTATCGTCCCGAAGCCCGAGGTCTGGCCGATTGCATCGTAACTTATCGTTTCCTGGTCCGGCGCGATGGTACCGGCCGGAAGACGCAACCGGTTGTACTGGCTCGACCCGTGGACGTAGAGGCTGGTCGTACCGAGGTAGACCAGCGCGTTCTCGCGGATCACCGGCCGGTTCTTCATTTGCGACGAGATGATCGACGGACCCGAATAGCGGCGTCGATAGTCGACACCGATCTGCGGGCTCAGCATCAGCAGCGCGACCAGCTTGCCGCCGAGAATTCGATTGTAGGGCGCGATCGCGCCGCAGGTTGTGATTTCAAGCAGGTTGGCGCCCGCCCGGCGCCCCTTAAGCGCCTCCAGCACGATGTTCACCGCGCCTCTTACCTTGTCCTTGCCAAGCGCCGCAGACGCGCGGTCGGGATCGGTGAGCTGATCCCGATGCTCGGCGATGGCGAGCCGGGCCGACAACAAACGCGACAATGCGGAGGCCCGCTTCCTGGCCACGAGTTGCTTGCGGGCAGTGTGCATACGTGCATCGACGGACGCCTTCGCCTCCAGCCGCAGGATGTCGTCATCCACCGGAGGCGCCGATTCATCGTCCCACAGATTGGCCTCGAACTGATCCTCGGAGGACCCTGCAACTTCCTTCAGCAGGGTCTCCCGCAATTTCGAGAACTCCTGCCCGCGCCGTGCCAGCCGGCGCATCACCCCATCGTCGGGAGCGGCAACTTCTTCCGCCGTCACGAGGTTGGTCCAGTCGATCTCCTCGAGCGACGTCTCGACCTGGCGTTCGAGCCATCGAACTTCCTCTTCCAGCGCCGCCTTGCCCCTCCCTGCCGCGCCGGTGAAGCGTTCGACGATCGCCGCGAAGTGCCAGCCGATGTATCGCTCGCGCGGCTCACCCATTTCGAGAGGACAATTGTTGAGCGCGGCGATGCCGATGACAGGGTGTGCCGAGTGCGCGGCGTCCCTCACGAGATAGAGAAGCTGCCGTCCCGGCGTGGGCACCTGGGGGATCGACCAACTGTAACGGAAATACCGCCAGATCTCCCTCAACCGGCGTCCCGTCGTCGGATCCACGCTCTTGTCCGCTTCCTGAAGATAGGGTTTGACGGCACCGTCCAGTGCCGCCACCCGTTCATCGCCCTCCAGCGCGCATGCCGGCGCCAGTCTCGCCGCCAGCTCCGCTCCGTCTGCCATGAGCAGCCGCACGCTGCGCCGTCCGTAACGGTCTTCTCCTTCCATCCGGGCGATGAAGTCCACTACGGCGGGATGCCGCTTCTGTTCATCGACGACTGGCTGCAGCTCGCCGCGCAGCACCTCCTTGCTGGCCACGATCTCTTCTATCGACTGTCTGCCCGTCCGTTCCTTGCCTTTCTCCAGTGCGAACCCGTAGCCTTGTTCGACGATACGCCAACCTAGCCGCGCAAGGTCGGCTAGGACCCTGACACACGCCTGGTAAACCAACACGTTTTCTTCGAAGCACTTTGCTGACCGGCACCAACTAATTTCTGTCTCCAGCGCACTGCTTATATCGTTTACGTTCCGCGCACGCTGCGCAAATGCGAGCTTCATCGCGAACTCATGAAACCGCTCGGCCGATTCTCCATCCAGAGGCGGATATATCGGTACGATCATCGGGTCTGGATGCTCGAAAATGACTCCAAAATGCAAAGGGCAAATGAACAAGAAATAACAGACCCTAATTTGTATATGCTCTCAGAGCGTTGTCGCATAGGTCGTTCTCTTGATACTGAGCACCCTCCATATAAGCCCAGTATATTGTCACTTTTTCTTGCCAAGCGGCTTGCGCAGACCTTCGTTCGATGTGTCCAATCAATTGTATTCTTTCGATTCACTGCCCCCATAGAGAGAGCGTTAAATCTGTGTCCGTCATTAGATTCTAAGGGCATGATTTCAAAGTACCGAGCGCCTTCGGTCATATTTGTCGTCGATCAGTTCCAGCCGCTACCACGATTTACTTACTCATATGCAATCGAAGCTTGGTCACGTTTCTGCCTGTTTTGTCATAACGGACCGATAGCGGCCTGGCTGACCGGCGCAATCCCAAGCCAGGCCTCGATTCTCCGGTCGGCTGGAAGAAACGGGCGGCGCTGCCAGTCTTCGCAGCGAAAGCGGGTGATTTCAACCTGCTGTCCCCCACTGACTTCGCGTGTCCCCGAATCTCGGCCAAAGGCGGTTCATCCCGTATGTCGAGACTTCACGGCTTCCTTCAGCGTATTGCCCGCCTTAAACACCGGAACCGTCGAAGCGGCGACCGACAGGGTCTCGCCTGTCCCCGGGTTGCGCGCGGTCCGGGCCGGCCGGTTCCGGGTGCCGAAGGTGCCGAAGCCGAGTATCCGCGCCTCTTCGCCATTCGCCAGGGCCTCGCTGATCGTCTCGAACACGCCGTCGATCGCTTCCTTCGCGGCGGCCTTGCTCATTCCCGTCCGGCCTGCCAGGCGCTCCGCCAGTTCCGGCTTGTTCATGCATGCGCTCCCGTTTTCGACAAGAAAGTCCGCTTCCCGAATTGAGTAGCACGTTGCGGTGCCGGGCGCGATATCCCGGAAAACCGGCTCCTCCATTGTCGCCCGGCGGCAGTTGCGCCATGTCCTGACCGGTACGACGTCCGAAAGGCATTGCGCACCGACAGCCGCTGGCCGCGGCCCCGGAGCCGCGCCTCGGCTGGCCCCAGGTCGAGCGGCCGCGGCTTCCGGCTCCCGCTGCGCCAGACCACGCGGCCGGAACCCCGGTCCGTCTGGACCTTCCCCGGATCCGTGCAGCATCGGGCGCGCAACTCCGGCTGGAAGAGCACGGGAGATTACCCGCCCGAACGACCGGTCGAATCGCGTCTGGACCAATATTCGCCGAATTCGAGGATCCGGCTTCGCCTGGTCCAGTTGCCGGGCTCTCCGGACCGGGACCATTCGACGTGGAGCCATCGGTCGGGATCGCGGGACGGATCGAGGGGCTTCCACCCGGGATCGTCATGCAGCGCGAGTGTGTGCGCCAGATAGGCGAAGACCATGTGGAGGCTGGTCCATTCGAGGAAGCACATGCCGTCGAGCGTCTCCGAAACGATGAGCCCCTTGTTTTCCTCGAGGTCTGCCAGGGAAACATGGACCTGCTCACCGTCGATAAGGAGGGAACCGTCCTGCTCGTCGTAGTCGCCGATGCAGCGCATGATCACGGTCGAGGGCAGGCAGCCGAGTGCCTCCACGCGGGAAAGGGCGTCCTTTTCCAGTGCCGCAAGGAGAGCGAATGAAAGCGGATACGGGCATGATTCCGACGTTGGAACCGGTTCCGGCATCGACACGCTGAAATAAGGCTCGGCGTCGCTGCCGGTGAGCTCGCGGAAGCCGATCGCGCCGTCCGGTCCGAGGCTGGCTACGGGGCACGACTCACGCAGCCAGGACAGCTTCCGCTGCGCATAATCGCTGAGGTTCCACGATCCCCGCAGCGACTTGTAGTGCAGGTGCTGGCGCCGCGTCGCCTCGTTGAGCGAATCCAGCCAGGGACGATGCGCGGCCCCGGGCCGCTGCGACGACGGCAGGCAGAGCTCGCTGTCGAACGCGAACGCGAACTCGTGGGTCATCGCCATCCGGTCTTGCATCCCGGCGTTGAGCGGGTGCAGGCTTTCAGCGTCCTGATTTACGGTGGATCGGTCCTGCGGCGCACTAGTTCCGGGCCGTCTCAACGACGCCTGTATGGCACGCCCGGCGCCTCCAGGCCATCGCCCCGCATGGTCCGATCGACGGTCGTGATCCGGCCCCGGTCCCGCTTGAGACCCCGCAGTTCCTCCCCCGACCGCGGTACACCCCGCGGCCGCGGCCGCGCCCGGCGGCGCCACGTCGTCATGTCCCGCTACTGCCCCCGGGGCGCCCGTCCGCGAACCGCACGTCGAACGACAGGAAGCGGTCGAAGAGGGCGGTCTTGCGCCACCGGACATCGAGTGAAGCCTCCGGCCCCCGATACTTCACCAGCCCGAACCAGCGGAGCGGATCGAGGATGTGCCGTGCCAACATCGTGGCCGCCGGACTCCGCTGCGCCGCCGTCCGCATCGTATCGTCCGGGACAGTGCACAACGCCGTCAGGGTGGCCGCGTTCTGCCAATCCGCCGCCACCGCGGAAATCGACCAGAGAACCGCGCCGATATCGCCCTGCGGCCACCAGCCCGGCAGCTTCCGGGGCCGGCCGCTCACATATTGCGACAGGTCGCTGTGCCAGAACGCATGGCGAAACAGAAGCGCCTGTAGCGCGCCCCGGCTTCCGGGCTCCAGCATCATGCGCCCCACCGGCGTCAGCTCGAACCAGAATACGTTCGCCTCGATCAACCCCGCCATCTTCGCCACCGACCGCAACAGGTGCAGCTCCCCCACAAGCTGCTCGTAGTACGTCTTGCCGGCCCGGTACCGTTCGGTCGCCTCCATCCCTGGCCAGGACATCAGCTCCCGCATCCGCGCCACGCTCGCCTTGTTGAGCCTGCCGTCGTTGGTCGCCCACACCGTCTCCTCGCCGCCGATTTGCTCGAGCAGGATCAGGGCATTCCGCACGAAAGCCGAGCCGGCGAGTTCCGCCTCCGTCAGGTCCGTCGCGAGCCGCAGGGCGCGATTATCGGCTGACGGCTCGCTCCCC
>JGIcombinedJ30088_10002633_pt1 | contig 17188 bp, 4 predicted proteins | sample PinacodermPK_FD_30088 | JGI IMG/M metagenome (IMG submission 30088)
GACGAGGACTTCGCCCAATCTCTCCGACCTCTATCCAATCCGTATCCGCACTTTTCTTGTAATAATGGACGTAGGCGTTGGGGAGGGTGCCCTCGACTTCAGCGTGCCATTGTAATGATGTCCGTGTAACAGTTTCCTTTGTAAGCGTCAACGTAATCGTAGGCGGTGCGACGGCGGTTGTAGTGAAGGCTACTTTGAGTTCGGGGTGTGAAGGCACCTGCGCGGGCATCGTCGCCGGGACGATTGCCTCTACGGTGTGCGTCTCACCATGATTGCCGAGGGTGATCGTAAACGATGACAATCCATCGTCGCCCGTCAGCACCGGATCGTGTGTTTCGGTTGTGCCATCGGGGGCGGTAACCTTCCACGTAACAGGTGCCTCCGCGAATTGCCGGTTATCACCACCACTGCCTTCTGGTGCAAAACGTAACCAAGCACTGGGGTAGCCGGGATTTCCATTAACGGCACGCACCTGAAACGTGAAGGGTTTTCTGGCGTAACCCGTGGAAGATGCCGATTGCGGAAATGCTCTCTCAAGCATAGCTTCAGGTGCCACATATCCGACTTCCCGACTACCCGCTATAAGTGCGGGTATGTCTACATAGAGAGACGCATAGTCCAATCCGTAGTTATGCTCCAACTCAATCTTGGTTTGGTTATTTATGACCTTCCCCTTGTTCATAAGGTCCACCAAAGGAGTAAGATCCTTCAGATGGAAAAAGAGTGTCTCTCTGGCTGCGGTGCCCATAAATTGCAGATGCAGACTCCACAAAAACACGTTGGGCAAGCTATCTAACACCGATAGGTCCGAGATGTTGGTGTTGCCAAAACCGACTATGCCCGACGTAATAACAACATCGGGATATTCGTCTATGACCATTTGATCAACCTCTGTTGAGAAAGAACGGAGCACGGCGGACAGAGAGTCACGGGNGATGTTAGCATTCTCAAGCCGCAATATTTCCAAATTGCTTAACTGCGTCAGGGGCGATATATCCGACAGGTTCGGATTTCCCTGAAGATTGAGCTGTCTCAAGTTTGTTAGACCGCGAATCCCTGATATATCCGTGATGCGATTCGTGTCAAGTCTTAGGTGTACCAACCCTGTTAGCTTCGATAGGTCCGGGATCTCGCGGATGCCATAAGTTTTGAGAAGTGCTAAGTTTTTAAGGTTTGTTAAATTCGCCAGGTCTCTCATGTGAAAAATGATGACCCCCTGAAGGGTCAGCTCTTCCAATTCCGTTAGACCTGCAAGAGGCTCCAGATTGAAACGAGGACGTGCCAATAGCTCTGCGGTGGTTTGGGGAGTCGAACGAAGTAATTGCAGATACTCAAGGTTGATTGCATGCTCCAAACCGGTGAGGTGACGAATGTCTGGACCGTCTGCGTTGATACGCGTCAATAACTTCATATCCTCTGCGGTGATCGGATCCGTAGGTGCCTTGGGGGGTGAGAAACTTGCTGCGATGACTTTACGGAGCTCAAGATCCAGTATAGGCACCATATCGTGATTATCTACACCATTGACAGCGTGCGGACGTGCCGGGTGCAGCAGTGCCAGCAAAAGGAAACCTATGAGAAAAGCAAGGAAAAGTTTTTTCATAAGGCTAATTCCTTTTTAAATATGATTCACAAATATGTATTGCGATTCTCTTTTGGAAGGGCATAGACTGCCCGCCGCACTCGGACAATTTCACCTTCATCTAATAGTTGCTTGAGTGTATTTCCTATTGCTTGAGGACTACTATCAATCGCTGCAACGAGTGCCTTCGTTGTTTTCTCACGTCCGGCAGCAAGCAGAAAGAGTATCTGTTCTTGTAAAGTAATGCGAGGAATGTTCCCTCCTCGCAGTTTAGTCAAGACGCGGTTCGCTTGTCTCGAGGAGCATCCTAAGATTCGTTCTACTTCTTCTCTACTGGTTTCGGCAGTCATGTTAGCCCGTTCTGCTTCAAAACCTTCGCGTATACGTATAGCTTCTTCAAGTTTATGTAATCCTGCAACAATCTCAAAATCTTCCCAGTCAAAGAGAAGTGTTTCCGGTCTATCGGTAATGTCCGGCAGTTCAAAGTCGGTGAGCAGCATCAACGTTTTACGGCTATTGCGGTTTAATCCGATTTGTCCGACAATCTGTGTAAGTTGTCCTGAAAGATTTTGATTAAATACCGCTTGTATTCGTTTATCTTTATAGTTTTCTGTCAATATTTCTTTTTCATAATTAAGAGGTATTTCGTCATTTCCAAACAACATCTGTGCTTCTCGCCAGATTGTATGTTGCTCTAAATGTGGTGTGCCGACTATCCATAGGACTTGTGCTTCTTCAAAATCTGTCTCAATCTCGTGCAACATTTTGAACCTTGCAACAAAAAGGACGTTCTGCCTTGCTCCCAGATCGGCTAACTTATCCGTAATTGAACCCGTTGTGACAATTGCGTGCTTTATGTTTGGATCTCTGTCTATTTCTGAACGGATACCCCGAAAATAACGTTCTCCTAATTTAGACAACTCGATAATCCCTGTGTTGTCAGCGTAGTTTAGAATTTCATGGCGTGAATCGCCACTTGAGCGGATCTGAAAAACCTTGTTGCCCGGCACCCATGCTGTCGGTTCAACACGAATAACATCCATGTCCTCATCAGGGAACACGTTGCGAAGTTGTGGGTCAGAAAGAGATAGCGATATTCGCATAAGGTGTTTAAAGTTTGAAGGTAGTTTTGGCGGCATCCAAAACTTTAGATATTCTTCACACCACTGCATCGGCGCATCATCATCACGCGGGTAATGCTTGAAAAAACATTGTAACTGATGCCAATATGTCCACTTTTTATTCTGGCAAACTGCTCTATTGGGTACGACACTGCCATAGATATTGGGAGAACACATCTGCTGGACAATCTCGTTTTCGTATTGATGGAATGCTCTCACAGCAGCACGCACCTGTCCGATAGGATTGCTATACGGATTGATTTGTGTTTCAAGAGCATTCATAACGGCTACGGCAAAGTTGCCTAAAGTCTGTCCTTGCCAGTCGTCTACCCATTGCTCAACGACTCTTTTTGATAACTCACATTCAAGAAACAGGTTTTCTATTGAAGTTTTCCGTTCCTGTAAGCGAGTTGGATGACTGTCGGGGTGCTCTTTTTGTTTATCGGTATCTGTCAATATGTCTGTATCGGAAGTGGTGAGTGCCAGAATTCGCGTGTCGCGCTGCAATATACGTTGTAACTGTGCTGAACGTTCATTGCGTGTTTGATACACCTTTGGAGGTGTTTGCTGTTTTTGAAGTGTCGGCGGCATCCGTTTTATTGCCAATGGACTTAAACGTCCCTCCTGAATGGCGCGAACTGTTTCGTTGAAAGACGTTTGTTCTGGAATACCGGTATCGCTCCATATATCTGTTATCGGTGTCGCATGAATTGGGATCTCTGTATTTGGTGTAACTGCCCGAACCCACACAGTGTCTCGGTCTTTCCACAGTGCAACAGACACATCGTTGCGCTGCCAGTAGTGAAAGCCATTTATCTCACGTTCATAGAAAAAACCACGTTTCAAAAATGTTTCTTTCGCAAGATCAAGCGTAACTGACTTGAATGAAGGGGGAACAGTAGCGAATTGTGTGAACTTTTTTGGGGAGGATTCGGGTTCGTGGAGTGCAGCGCGTAAGGTATTAATAGGTGAAAAAACTACCTCTTTTGTAATGTAAGGTGGATTTAACAGATTACCGATTAAGATCTCATACCGCATATCCCAACGGCTGTACCCTTTGTCTCCACGTATTTCGAGGTAAATGTCGCGATGATTCGGATTATCTTGGGTTGATGAATGTTTATAGATATAAAATTTCGCTGCATCGCTGTCGGGATGCAAGTAATCTTGGATTCGGCATATAAAACGAAGTCCACCGGATTTGGTCAGAGTCAACAACGGGTTTGCTGACGTGTTGAGAAGTGCTTGTATACAATCGGAAACGGTTCCTGGAGCACGACAAATCGATTGGTAACTAAATTCAATGTCGTGCCATCGTGCACCATCACGTTCGGACGGAATGCCTGTATATATCTGGATCCCCCAGGAGTTCTCCCACTGTCTCAATTGCCAGTCTTCTATAGTTTGCCGTCTTAAGAACCGATGTCCGCCTAAATCTTGGGGTCCCTCGTCATTTTCAGGGGCATGTCCTATCGGCATAAAAGAGATAGACGCATTTTCAAGTGCATCCAGTGTCTGAGGATTGCTGCGTACACAATGCACCTTGATATGATACGGAACACGCTTATATAACGCAGGTCTAATAACTGTTTTGCGTTGCCGAAGTATATTTTCCTCTGCATGCTTTTTGTGGCAACGTTGAATAATATCTTCTAAATGATACATGATGGTGCTATCTGCTTTTTCGTAAATCTGGTGAATGTGCCATGGGAACATATTCTAACCCAAATTACTAATTCATATATTCCAATAGACATCTTTGTTTACCTCTATTCATAATTGTGAAGGAGATGTTGATATTATTTTGATCTTCCAATGAGGATTAATGAAAGAATCGCACCAACGAAAAAAATAATAACTCCCAGTGCAACAAGAGTAAGTGGATTAAACATGACTTTTCTCCTAACTGGATTAATTTGTATAATGATAATTCTAACCTAAGTTGCTACCTATGTAGCACAATCTGTTAGATTGTGTCCGAATAGACGCAAACTAACAGTTTACGCTACAATATTTTCAAGAATAATGCCATTTTTTCATTAAAACAGTATCCAAATGTCTAAAATTTTGTAGGTAGCAACTTGGATTATTCTAACAAAAAACAAAAAAGTATCCATAATAGCAAGGATTTGAAAAAAGAAGGGTCGATATGCGGGAGGTTTAACGTCTCTCCCGCAGGACGTTTCATGAATAACACAATTGCCAGTGATTTTGTACACGCGACTGGCGGCGGCGAGTTTTTATGATCCTATTTTAGGATCAACATTTTGCGTGTAGCAGAGATACGATCCGTAGTGAGTGTGTAGAAATACACACCACTTGATACCTGTTCACCGATAGCGTTACGTCCATCCCAATAGGCGGCACTGTTACGGTCGGTGTAATATCCTTTGGACTGATGACCAAGGGACAACGTTCGCACTTCCATACCAGCTGAGTTGTAAATCGTTATCTGCACATGAGAACTCGTAGCTAACTGATAAGGTATCCACGTCTCCGGATTGAACGGATTCGGATAGTTCGCAAGCAGCCGTGTCTTTTCAGGTGTTACGACTTCTAACAGGTTCTGCAGATAAGCCAGTGTGAACTGTGCTGTCGCAGAGTGGTTATCTGAAGCAAGCAACTGCTCAATCTGATTCTGTATCTCTTCACGAGAAACATTCGGTAGTTTAGATATTGCAACTGGCGCAGCATTTGCATTGTCGCGATTGTCAAAGACAAGCAGCAGATCAAGGAAGTTCACCACACCATCGCCATTGACATCAAGTCTCGGATTACTTGGCGGACTTTCACCGAGTGCAGCTGCGACTAACGAAGCATCGGTGTTGTCTACCGAACCATCACGATTGACATCATACTTAGAGAAGGTGCCTGGAGGACGAGGTGCCGCTGTGCCAGAAGGCACTGAGACATCACCCAACGCGACCAAGTTTGATGCGACAATCTGGATACCACTACCGTCGAAGTTACCCTGCATGATNCGCCCCCGCCTGTTTGTGAAATACAGCTTGTTCGCACTTGTGTCAACAGATATACCGTAAGGTGCAGCTAATAAGGAAACAACTTCTTGAACACCCGTGCCATTAAGGTTCGCACTGTGGATATTACCATCAGACTCGCTGATTTCCTCAGTCCAGAAGACTTTACCACCACCAACAGTGATACTCCCCAGTGTATCATAACCTCTGGAGAGTTGCGTAACATTTGAACCGTCAACGTTCGCGTATTGCACCGTGCCGTCGCCTGTTATCCAGTAGACTTTACCTGATCCAACAGCAATGTCTGTCGGGTCGTTCAGATCTCTGATGAGGTTCGGTTTATATTCTGATCCATCAACGTTGATGGATTGCACTTTACCCCAAGCATTAGTCAGGTAAATCTTACTGTTTGCTGTGTCAACGGCAATACCTAAAGGCTTCGCTGAAAGGTCACGAATCAATCGAACGTTACTACCATTCAAGTTAGACCGACGTATTCTACCACTATTATTTCCTGTATTTTCAACCCAGTAGAGTTGATCCTTCGTTGCGACAAGACTCACTGCATTTCGGACACCGGTAGCAATGTTTTCAACACGATCGCCAACGAGACGGTGGAGCGTGCCACTATCCGTATGGATCCAATACATATCTGCTCTTTGTGATGCGGGCAGACGAATATCAGGTTCGGCGGGNGCTGCTGTTGCCGTGAAGGTAACTTGAGTTGATACACCTGACACACTTGCACGCACAGTGTTACGCCCCGGTGCATTACCAAGGGTGAGATACGTTTGGGCGCGTCCTCGATTATTCGTCACGACAGATGTGGCTGAAAGACTACCACCACCGGCTGTCACGCTAAACGTTACGGTAGCACCTGAAACAGGGTCGTCATCTTCATCTAACACTTCAACAACAAACGGATCATCAAGTTGTGTGCCAGGTTCACCACGTTGGTTATTACCGGATACAATTTCAATATCATCCGCTAAATCCCCCACCGTAATCGTAAACCGAACAGGTGTAACACCCACAACCCTGGCTTCTACGAAGTAGGTGCCAGTATCACGCGGGAATAATTGCGCTTCCGCCTCACCGTTACGGTCTGTTTCTATGCTCCGCGGTGTCAGTGTTCCACGACCCCCTCTCATACTGAATGTCACAGTAGCTCCTCTAAGATCGTTACCATCTTCATCGGTAACCCGAATGACCATTAGCGCACTCCGTTGGTTCGGTGCTATTTGCTGATTATTCCCAGAAACGATTTCAAGGTCGTATGGAACAACCGCGCCAGTTGCATCAAAGAAGACATCAGAAACACCTGTAATACCAACACTAGCTCGAACCCTGTTATCTTCATCGTCTTCACCTAAGACAAGATACGCACGCACGTCACCGTTGACATCGCTTCGAACGGATAATGTGCTACTACCACTTGTCGCATTGCTGGAAGTAGAAAGTTCACCGTCGCCATCTGTCACCGTAAACGTTACCGGCACCCCTTGCACAGGTGTTTGGGCAGTGATATTCTGAACGACTTTGAGGACAAACGGATCGTCAAGCACTTCACCGCTATCCCCTTCCTGGTTATCGCCAGAAACACTATCACTGTCATCTTTCAAGAGTCTAATCGCCACCACCGTCATCGTAACGGAACGGGTTTGTGTCCCTGAAACAGCGGTGATGGTGTACTGTCCCGCTGCTATCGGTAGCCTAAAAGTATCTGGTGTAACAGCTCTACCCGTGTTATCTGTTATCAGCACAGTTGAGGACTGAACGACTCGCGCAACGTTCCTGATGGTGAGTGTGACAACCTGGTTGACTGCCGGCGTATTATTTTGATTACTCAACAAAATTGTTAGCGGATATGATGCACCTGGGCCGCCCGTGTTAATGGGTTGACCGAGACTGTTAACTGGCTGGATAATTGTGAGCCGCGTGGATGTCGTTGGCTGTTGCACCCTTCCCGTGATATAAAACTCTACAGGCGTTGCGCTGCTCCTGTCAACGTTAGTATCCGTAATAACCGCCCTTATCACCTGTCTTGCGTCTGAACGTACAGCCAATTGATAGGTGGCTCCACCGTTATTATTGGTGCGAACTGTTGAAAGGTCAGTTCCACTGCTGTTGCGGAACGTGACTTCAACACCTGATTGTGCAGCATTCGTCCTTGTATTTATCACGCGTACCTGCAATGTAGCACTAATTCCGATAGACACGGTTTGTGTCTGTCCACTGGGGATCTCTAACCGCACTGGGGGGTTCCCGGTGGAAGTCGTTGCACTCCCTGAAACTATAACTACAATGCGCGCCTCCGCATATCCGGGTGCATTTGCATAGAGTAGATAAGTAGCAGCAGTCCTCGGTAACACAACAGGGATTGTAGCAACACCGCTGGAAATCGTTGACGAGGTGGAAGTTGTAATAGCGTCGCCCCTGATTGAAACTTGTACGCCAGATCGCTGTGCCCCTATGCTAACTTGTACTTCTACCGTTTCACCTGGAGCTCCCCTGATAGGTCTCTGTGTGAGAACGTTGAGGGGATTATCGGTAGTGCCTGACGAAACCTGAACTGTATCTCTCCCATCGGTATAACCGTTCGCTGTGGCAGTAATAGCAACCGCCCCAGTAGTGGTCGGGGTGAACTGTGTTGTTGCAATACCACTATTGCTCGTCGACGTAGGATTTGGTGAAAAAGTTCCGCCATTACTTGAAAAAGTTACGCGCTGTTCACCTCTGCGATCAGAGGTAGTCGCCGTAACAGTAATCGGTTGACCGGTAGTTCCACTGGCAGGTGCGCTAACGGTCAGCTGTTCTAGTGGGGCTATTATGGCTGCATTTTTATCAGATGTCATTGTAAAGATAACACGATAATTGTCATCAATAGCCTTATTGTGATCAGTATCAATGCCTGCCGTAACTGTGCTTACTGTGTTGTCTGTTGGTAGAACAGCGTTGATCTTGGCTTGACCATTGGAATCTGTTAATACTGTCCTTAAAACACCATTAATATCAGCAGGATAGCCGGGAACAGTCGCAAGTGATACGCCCGTGCTTGCAGAAAAGAGGACTTCTTGTTCGGAAATACTCGCACCCCTTGAATCTTGAACCTGAACCACAAGTGGATTGCCAAGGAGTGCAGAGGGTGTTCCTACCTGAGCATCACCAGAAACCTTGCTTAGTTGAACACTTTGATAAATATAAGTGGTAACGTGGGTTGTTGGCGTGCCACGAATCAATGCTTTGACTTTGTTAGTTCCACCCTGCATCCGAAGTCTTATACTGGCTACACCAGTGCCACCTGTGAAGGTATTATAGGATCGTATTTGACTATCGGGTTGGTTATCACCGTCCAGATCATTATAGAGATAGCCGGGCCCCTCAACTGTAAAATCAACATATACCCAACTCCCAGCGTTTCCTAAATCTACTGTAAACGTCTGATCTAAATCGAACACGATCTTGATTGTGGGGTTTATCACATTCGTACTATCCTTAAACGTGAGAGCTTGGACAGCAGCAACCGGCTGCACCGCATGAGCCGTAAAGGTTAGATTTTCAAAATCGTTGGCAGAATTGCCTGCTGCGGCTACTGTAACCGTAATACTTCCAATGGCTGTAGGAACAACCTTCACAGTTACAGTGCCGTTGGTAAGATCCCCTTGAGTGCCAGTAGTAAGAGCAGCATCATTACCCGATCTACTACCATTGGAAGTATCGGTATGCCATTCTTTTAGCGTAAAAGCACTTCCAGCAGCTATACTTAGTGAGGAGTAGTGCTTGCTATCCATCCTTACCTCAACGATACTGCTGCCAGTTGGAGTTATCGTTATGCTTTCTCGCTCATTATCGACACTCCCCTGAATATCAGGTCTGCTTTCCGGGACTCCGCTTATAGAAAAAGAGAACTCAAACGCTACGTTATCAGCAAAATGTTTGTTTTGTAAATTACCTCTGGGGCTGCTTACAACCACCACGGCATCCGACACGCTCTGCACGCCAAACCCCAACACAAGTGCTATCAGCACCCCAAGAACGAATTTTCGCCTAAAAATTGTATTATTCATTATTATATCTCCTCAATATAATCTAAAAAGGTTGTATTCATTTTGTATGTCTCCATACAGTAGGGACAGGGATTTTTGATCTCCTCACACTTCCTTTAGATATAAAATAAGGACATTGCAAGCAATGTCCTTACTTTTTTTGGATAGGTTAGGTTAGCTAAGTATTCCACAATAGGAAACTGCTGCACCGGAAATTACAACAGTCTCCTAAATGAGGAATAGTTTTAGTTAGATTTTCCTTCAATAAGGATACTGCAGTTTCCTTATTGTGAGGAGAAATTGGTTAAATTATCCCTGAAATTCAACCCTATTGTGAAGCTTCTTTTAGCTCACTCCACGTCGTTGTAAGTTTGTTCTTCGCTGAAATCAAGCCTTTCAGCTTCGTTATCATAAGCGGTTCACGCTCACCAGCGAAAGATACATCTTCAATCTGGTAGTAGTATATGACACCAGGCTTCGCAGTTTGATCAACCCAACTATAGTTGGAACGTTCACCTGTGGTGCCAGCACCTTCGATGAGATCACTGTTCACCTGCTTGAACTCACCATCACGTTCTTCACTACGATAGATATTAAATCCAGCGTTGTCAAGTTCAGATTCGGTGGTCCAACGGATAGTCACTATACCATCTTCAAGTGTCGGACGGAAGGATGACAACTCGACAGGTAGTACAAGACCTAAGCGATGTCCCGGTGTGCCGTAGTCATCTTCATCACCATACCAAGTTGACTTGATGGTGATTTTGAAATCTCTTTCCGTATTTACAGCAGGAATCCAGCTATACTTGGCATCAATGTCATTTCCACTGGTGGGTTTGCCACCTTTTTTGAAGATAGGCTGAACATGACTTTCTGCTGTGTTTACACCATTACGTGCCACACCATCATCATAGATACGGATGATAGATGTCCGATTGCCGTTAGCTATGCCTGCGGGGAAATCCCAATTGGCTGTATCACTTGTCCGAGAATCGCCGTCAAGGTTACCAATAGCATCTACAACCTTGTTATCTTTATCCACAACTGATATGTTGAATGCTGTCGGATTGAAGAACATATAACGTGTGTTCGCACCGAACTTACCCGCACCCACATCTCTGTAGACATTAAAAACACGGTTCTCATTAAAGACATCTATACCAGTCGCTGAATCACTATTCGCTTGTCTGGCATTACCCGCAACAATTAGGACTGTCTGTTGGGGCTGGATCGTTTTTACCGAACGGCTATTATTGAAATTAAGATCCATGAGACTATCCATCGGATTGCCATCAGCATCAAGCGTTTCAAAACGCAGCTTCCAATTTCGCAGATTTACTGCGTTGGTTGGTGAACTATTGTAGAGTTCAACCCACTGTGGTAATATCGGATTGTCAGGATTGGGACCCGTTGAATACATGATCTCACTGATGGTTACATCAGCATCCGCAGCAGTGGCTTTGACAATGCCAGTATTGCCAACGCTATTACCATCGTATCCCGGTGTGCCGTTGTATATACTGGGGGCTCTCGCTGTGCGCTTGTAACCGAGACCGGTATAAATCGCATCACGGAACGCGTAGTGTTGAACACCTTCATCTTTGTGTGTTACACCTGTTCCCGCACGGTAGCCAGGAGTGGCACCATCAGCATCATTTTTCGCTTTAGTCATGACGTGCTGACGATAACGAACACGGTTGACATCAAGACGATTATGACGTCTATGATTCAGATCACCATGTCCATAATGCGGTCTCATGTCTTCGTTGAAGTTGACCAGCGGCCAAAGTGTTGTGCTATTGAGACCCGATGGATTCGTTGCTGGATAGTTGGATTTATTCAATCCTCTATGTGAACCAGCAATATCAACGATTTTGTCAACATCAATTGGGTTCGAGCCAAAGTTTGATGTTTCAGCAACACCTTTGCCACCATGAGCACCAGATCTGTGACCTTCGTAGTTGTCCGGTTTACGCAGAATTAGGATGTAATCACCGCCATCAGGCAAACCACCATTTTTGAATGATGTCACTTTTTGTAGCGGGGGCTTACGATTGCCGTCCGGATTATTAAGTCCAAGACCATCTACCTGATCATTGGCATTCACATCAACGTTGTAACCGACTGCGATCGGGTGATCGTCATCATATCTCGGATCACTGGCAAGTAGAAGAATAACGTCTCCCCCTTCAACCCAATAATCCTTATTGTCAATCTCAAGCAAAACAACATCAGTAGGATCGGCATCTCCAACTTTTGTTACCATTGAAATGAGGTAGTTGCGTAAATTTTGTCGCTCATTTGTAACGTTTTTAATCTCAATCCATTCATAATCAGCATTACCGGAGTCGCGGTTTGCAACCTCGTTAATAATAAATGGACTGGACGGAACTTGTGTTACACCAGCACGCGTGCTCGGTCTCGGAAGTCCAATACTATGTGGACGACCCGGTGAACCTACATAATTATAGAGTACACGGTTATACGGATTGTTTGCCGACTGTGTCAGATACTCTCTATCAGATGCAGACCAATTACCACTTTCTGTGCCTCTCACATAACCTCGATTATCACCGGTTACATACTTTCTGTGCATTGAGACAAAGTTTACACCTGTCCAACTATTACCGTTCTGACCGGGAACAGCCCATCCCGCACTACCAGGACTACCGTTATAGGCATTACCAACTCTATCTTCTACATTATCAACGTTAATAGCAGAATCAAGTCCTGTTCTGGCGAACAAGAAAATTTCAACCGGGCCGCTTGTATCATTCGTAATTTCAATCCACTGTTCAGCGGCTTCTCTGTCGTCTTGTGCACCACGCAGGTATAGATCGGATGCCCACATCACTTCAGATATACGGACAGAGTTCTTTTGGTTTTTATCTCCGTCACGTGTCTGAGGCAATTCAGCCTGACCAAGTGCCTCCGTTAAGTTAATTGTGCCGCCATTACCGCCGCCAGTTAGACTAAAGAGCACTTCTAAATCTGGCATATTCTGCCAAACAGCCGTTCGAATATTCGAAACAGGCACAGGTGGAGTCTCGGTAACCGGCAGTCTCGGTTGGTCTGAAAGATAACGATAGGTCATCCCATAAGTTTTGGTAATAACCAAAATTGTGTTTGTGGGAATCGTAAATGTCGGACCAACTTTGAATGTCATTGACTTCGCATCACTGCGGTTCCCAGCGGCATCCATAGCTGCGCCAGCGGCTACTGTTACTGTTACTGAAATGGCACCAGTGTTCGGCATAACCTGGATCTGATTGTTGCTGATATTACCTTTCGTAGCATTTGTAACGGTAATCTCGGCATCCATCACTGCGTTTGTAACAGCAGTATTATCAGTAGCTGTGATAGTGACCATGCCGCCATCTACAGAGTCAATATAACTCGGACCGCTAATCGTAACGACAGGTATATCGCTCTCAGGCGTTATGACAGGTTTACTATAGGTACCAACTTGATCACCTACAAGCATATTACCGCTCGCATCAGCTACGGACAATGTTTTGAGAATGATAATAACCGGATCCGCGTCAGCAGGACGAGGTGTAACCGCTAATGTATAAGCAACCTGCGGAGCAGCTGGAGCAGACGTACCCATGACTTTCTCGGGTTGAGTCGCAAACGTAGCGTTACTATTTGCTCTATCAATGTCATCAAGCGTGAATGCATAATCACCCATACCAAGTGGCTCACTGAAAGTGAATGTGAACACAATTTTACCAGCATTAACACCAGTCCCCATAGCAGAAGTAATAGTTACTGTTGGCGGTTGATTATCTATAGGATTATACGACTCTGATACAGCAGCAGCCAGCAGGTTACCTGTAGGATCCGCTACTGCGCCCGCCGCAACTGTTACTGTCACTGGCAAAGCCCGATTCGTAGACATGACAGTTAATATGTAAACCGTACCGGATCCTGTGAATTCAACTAGGTTTCCATTTTGGATAGCAATATCACCCACCGTAAACGCGTGAGTACCAGCACCAAGTAGCTCAGTAAATCTGAATGTGAACATCACATGACCATTTGTGGGAAGTGCCTCGCCATCAAGAGGTGAATTAGTAATCGTCAACGTTGGTGGCGTTCTATCTACTATAGGCGGTGCAGAAGGTGCTGTCCAAGTTTCCGATACGGATGCAGCTAGTGCATTTGGGGTGGTTGCCGTATCTGTGACACTCCCTGCTGCAACGGTCACTGTCACATTTGTATACGACGTAGTAGGTGTAACCATCAACGTATAAGTCTTATTGTTTGTCGCTGTGAAGGTTCCCTTCATTCCGCCCACAACGGCAACGTCGTCAGTCGTGAACGCACCCGCACCTGAAGTCGCAATCATATTGTCGTCCGTAAATGTGAAGGTAAACGTCACCATTCCACCGGAACCTACTGCGACACTATCAGCAGGAGTATGTGTAATTGCCAGTGTGGGTGCTGTCGTATCTGCTATAGTGGGTGCTGTCCAAGTTTCTGATACGGATGCAGCTAGTGCATTTGGGGGGATTGCCGTATCCGTGACACTCCCTGCTGCAACGGTCACTGTCACATTTGTATTCGGCGTAGTAGGTGTAACCATCAACGTATAAGTCTTATTGTTTGTCGCTGTGAAGGTCCCTTTCATTCCGCCCACAACGGCAACGTCGTTAGTCGTGAACGCACCCGCACCTGAAGTTTCAATCGTATTTTCATCCGTAAATGTGAAGGTAAACGTCACCATTCCACCGGAACTTACTGCGACACTATCAGCAGGAGTATGTGTAATTTCCAGTGTGGGTGCTGTTATATCTGGCGTAAATGTTGCACTCACCTGCCCAGCAATAAGAGCATCGTCGTTTGTCGTATCTTCTGGTGTCGGATCTGCTACCACTGCATCAGCGTACAGAGTTACCGTCACTGCCAGTCGAGAATTCACTGGTGTGACCGTCAGATAGTAAACTTTATCATCAGAAACGGACTTCCGAAGATCTGATTTATCCAACGGGCGTGCATTAGAAGCGTCAACATCACCAATCGCAAAACCCCTGATGTCTTCCCCGATCACCTCTCCAGTCGTGGGATTCTTGACCATAGCATCAACAGGTGCCTGGGCAAACTCAAACGTAAACACCAGTGACCCATTAAGTGGTTTATCCGGCGGTTTAATATCCACACCCAATACCCCTTTCGGAGTATATGTGGCTTCCTTGTCGATCCCTTTTTCAGATACATTCCCCGGATTCGCACGATCCGTAACTGTTGCTTCAGCGTTGAACGAAACTTTTACTGGAAAAGTATCATCCGTCGGCGTGACCGTCAACTTGTAGGTTTTTCCCGTGGTATCTGTCGTATCCATAACCAGCATTGAATGCGCAGTCTGTGTGTCCACGTTGGTTATTACCAAGTCGTCTATAGTAAAAGTCCCAGCTTTAAGTGGCTCACTAAACATAATTGTGAAGACTAAACTCCCCGCATTGGGTTGACCTGCGGCAATGGGGGTTGTGGGTGCCGTAACGCTCACTACTGTTGGTTTATCTGTATCACTGACTGGATCTACCGGACCAGTAGTGGTGGCTGCTCTCGGTGCAACGGTGAATTGTGCCCTTTTTACAGCAAAATTACCAGCTCCATCTGTTACTTTAACAGTTAACGTAAGGTTAGTTGCAGGCCAATTCGTTGACGTCGTGTTCTCTTTCGGTGTTATTGTTGCAGCAGGTTTCCCATCAATTCTACCTACATTAGAGACAGTTGCTCCCCTATCTGCGGGTTCCACCATAAACTCAACGACCAAAGGAAACATTTCTTCATTTGATACAGTATCTGGCTCGTCATTAATTGATTTTGGAGAGGCGACAGTGGCATCAATGTGGTCAATGAAAACATCAAATGCCCCCGTTACGGATGATATATCAAGATCCCTATTGGTAAGACTTTTGAACACTATTGGTCCAATTGTCGGACGCTCATCGTCATATATGACTCTTGCTCGATTTTCTGCATCATTATCGGTTCCTGTGTCATCTCCATCCGGAGCTTCCTGATGTAGAAAAGTGGTCGCAAGGGTTATATCCGTAGTGGCATTGACAAGTACAGCTTGTACGGTATAAGTATTGTCCCCATTATCCATCACCGATAGGACGCTAGCGGAGGCGGAAGCTGCTATATCTGTCGCTTTGAGACCAGTTGCAGGTCCAATACCGGGGACAGCGGCGACTGGATTAGCACCAGTAACCTCAGCAACCGCATCAGCCGGAGGCTCAAATTCAATAGTGGCCTCAAATGTACCTGCTCGCGCACTCTTCGGTGCTGTAATACTCTTCAACTTCGGCGTGTAGATGCTTGTTGAAGCCAAATTCTGACTATTGGTAAGGGTAACTCGGCGGTGGTCGCTAAGCGTTATATCCGCATTCGTAGAAACATCTGCAAGTTGTACATTAAAAGTAAATACTTTTGTTGTACCAGCAACAGCCGCAGGTTCCGTGGTGGTAGTGGGTTTGAAATCTACAACTGTACCAACATCTGTACCACCATCCACCGCAATGGAAGCATCAGTAGGAAGGGTAGCAGGTGCCGTAGCATACGTAAGAGTCACTGTCCACCCTGACTGATTATCAGCCGTATTCTCGTCTAAATCAACAGACCATGTGGCACTCATTGTATTTGCCCACACATCTGTTCCAACAAATGCAATTCCAGCAATGAGTAAAACTGCAAAAACTAAGGAAAATGTCGATTTATTTAACAATCGCATTACTTATTTCTCCTTCATAAGATTGTTGAATTCAAGTTAAAGATTCAGGGAAATTAAATCCTGTTAATCTAACTTTCTTATTTTTCATTTTTCGATTATTAATATTGTCATGCAAAAAAACAAGGATAACCTGTTTAACTATGCTAACCATGACCACATCGGTTCAAACTAATCACCGTATTGTAAAGAATTGCAAGTTTATTGAATAAACTCATTATAAAACTCTCCTTACTTAAACATAAGATTTACTTTGAAGATTCCAGAGTATGATGTCTACCAATCCTATCTTCTAACCTATTATTAATATTCATCTATAATATTCATTTACCAAACAGGGATTTTACCTGCAACCTGCTATTCCGATACCACTCGGGTGGGTTCAGGGCGGTGCGAAGATTGCACCGCGTGGTATACTGACCCAGCAGGATTTGTTAAGTATACAATAAAATATTCTTTAAGTCAAATTAATATTACGATTATTTTGATAAAGCGTTGCAAGATTGACATACTCCCCCAGTTGACATACTCCCCCAGCTGAAGCAGGGGGAGTCTTAGCTCTTATATTGGCAGCACTTGTTGCTGCCAAACGGAACCTTTCCTGCTTCCGTCTCTCGTGCCTCAGTGTGAGGTCTTACCCCGACTCCACAAGCGTGACTTTCGGTGTGCCCCACCGTAGATGTTGTAAAGGCGATGCAAGCATCTGTACAACTTGTTTGTAGTGT
>JGIcombinedJ30088_10002634_pt1 | contig 17188 bp, 7 predicted proteins | sample PinacodermPK_FD_30088 | JGI IMG/M metagenome (IMG submission 30088)
GGGCCGCGGGCTGGGGTCGCCTCGAGGCGACCCCCCTCGGCGACCCGTTTGCCCGCCTTGTAGACAGTGGCGGCCCGGAAGGTGTCGAGATCGTCTAGTACCACCAGGTCGGCGAGGTAGCCCGGCGCAATCGCACCTCTGCGGGGGAGCCGGTAGTGTCTCGCGACGTTGAAGCTGGCGCAACGGACGGCGTAGACCGGATCGACCCCGCCGTGGATAGCCCTCCTCACCAGGAAGTCGACCCCGCCCTCGTCGAGCAGGTCGTGCGGCAAGCGGTCATCAGTCACGAACCCGATCCGGTCGCCGTGCCTGGGCTCGACCAGCGGCAGGAGCGCTTCGAGGTTGCGGGTCACCGACCCCTCTCGCACCATCAGGAACACCCCGCTCTGGAGCTTCTCCAGACCCTCAGCCAGCGTCGTGGATTCGTGGTCAGAGGCGATTCCGGTCGCCAGGTAGGTCTGCAGGTCGCGGCCCGAGAGGGAGGGCGCGTGGCCCTCGGGGCTTTTGCGATAGGCTTCGGCCAGCAGTGCCTTGCCCAGGTTCTCGCTGTCCCCCTCGATCACGGCCGGGAAGCTCATGATCTCAGCCACCCCGACCACCCTGGGGTGAGCTAGCAGCGACTCGATCTCGGCGAGGCCGAGGGTCGCCCCCGTGGTCTCGAGTGGGGTCGAGGGAACACAACTCGGCACCGTGAGCCACACGTCGAGTGGCAGTCCCTCGCTCTGCTCGAGTACCCAGCGGATACCGGGGACCCCGGCGACGTTGCCGATCTCGTGCGGGTCCCACACCACGCCGGTCACGCCGCGAGGCAGGATCGCCGCTGCGTAGGTGTCCGGGGTCACCAGTGAGGACTCGATGTGGAGGTGGCCATCGATGAGGCCCGGTGCCAGGTGGGCGCCTCCGAGGTCGATCACCTCGGCAGCGTCGGCGTCGGCGACACTCTCGCCTACGGCGGCTATGAACCGCCCTGCGACCAGAATGTGGGTGGGCTCGATGGTGCCTGTGAAGACGTTCAGCAGTTGGGCGTTGCGCAGGAGCAGCGACCCCGGGGAGCGGCCCGAGGCGACAGCTACGGCCAGGCGGGCTTCCTCGAGGGTCATGGATGACCCCTTGGCGTTCCTGCTCTGGCTCTGCTCACGTTGAAGCTCAGCATCTCTGAGTATACCGCGCTGGGTCGCTGAGCCTCGCGACATCCTTTGCGGGTCTCGGTGGGATAACGGCCCAGTTCCTTGTCGCAACTCACTCCTCTTCGCAAGCGTGTCGCTGGCGTTCCGCATTCTTTGGCAGGCTATCGGGCCCAGGAGGCTCCCGAAGGTGGGGGGAGTGGAAACAGTGCGGTTCTGAACTGACCAGCTCGGCCTCTCGGCAGCTTGAGGTCGACCTCGCCATGAGGCGTTTCAAGCCTTCTGGGGTAGCTGCCGTTCTTGCGGCCTCCATGTTCACGCAGGAAGATCGCTTGCTCAAGGTGGATCAAGACATCGAGCTCGTCCCGAACGGCAGCTTTGACGGCATCACGGACCCGAAGCGGAAACAAGCTCTACGGGCCCAACGAAGCTGTCCTTGTCCATCCTTTGACCCGAAGAGTCCGTCCTTTGGAATTTCAGGCTATCCTGGTCCCTGGGGTACCTCCAGACCGAGGGGATTGGGTGTCCCCTTAGCAGCGACTATAGTCCGTGTCACAGAAAAGCTTACGCTACCGGCTGACCGATCAGATTTGGAGTATTCGGGAGTTGCAAGGACGGATTCGCTGGATTCGCTCATCTACGTATCCGGGTGGGGAGCGCCCTTCCTTCGACCATCGGGCACGCCCTCTCTTGAGCTGTTGTGGGCCATCACGGAGCGTCTGACATGCTTGATCACCAAGACCTGGGCCTAGGTATCAGGCTGCCATCTCGGAGCGTGTACGGATCGGGGAATTGGTGGCGGCGATAGCGGTCTCCCTTCACCCTAAACGTTCGTGAGACCAGTTTCGCCAACTCCTGGCTCTTCCTTCTGAACGGAAAGATGAAGATCACCTCTTTGTGTGGAAACATCCGTTTTGCCACCTTCACACCCGCTGCCAAGTCAGTGTCGCCTGTCACGAGAACGGCTGCAGCGCATGCGTCATCTGCTAGCTGCTCGATGAGGTGAGCAGCTATCGCAACATCTGTCTCTTTCTCCTCATGGCTCTGCCACTGGTGCCCACAGTTACGGCACGACACCGTTTTGCTCTTGAACTGCCCTAGGACCACATCGACCCCTGAATCCTCCAGGCAGGAGATATAGGTCCTGTGACGATTGACTGCATCAGGGTCACGGCTTTGCAGATGTGTGGCCAGAGCAGAGAAGTACAGCACCCTGTTAAGCGTGGCTGCACGGTCGATATGGGGTAGATAGCTCTTGCAGAAGCCGATGAGGTCGAGCCAGCGTACCCCTGTCCCTCCCAGATCTTTCAGAGAGTGGTAGAGGTTGAAGCCGTCGATCAGGAACGAAACTCTCATAGCTCCTCGGCTCTAGGTAGGGTCCATACGAAGCCGACATCTGACCCTGGACGGCCAGGGTCAGGATTCGTGACGAGAGCACGGGTCACTGCAGCTGGAGCCGTTGCGCGCTTGTCACGCTATGTCCTCCGCAAGGTTTATGGCATCACCCCGCACCACTAGAGGATACGCATGCAAGACGCGGTAATCGTCGCCATCTACACTTACGCGGACACCATAGGCTCGCATCCGCTCAATCTCGCTGTCGAAGTCTCCGTACCCCGGGCCGCGTTCCCGTCCCCAAAAGGCCGTAGCTGATTTCAGGTCGATTAAGCGCACCACCTTAGCCGTGAAGCCTAGAGCGATGGGGGTAGCGACCTTCCCCTCACGCGACGCCTCCAGCACCGCCGGAATTGGGGAGCCGAACAGTTGGGCAGCCGCGATCGGGGTTAGAACGTCCATCGGTTCTTCCACCCCAGTATCCTCTAGGCCGTCCGTCCAGAACGTGTCCATCTCCTCGGTCAGGCCGTGCGGATCGAGGATCTGGTCGCACAGCGCCTGACTCCAGTTGTGATATTCCCTCACACTCTTAAAGGTGACTCCTCGATGGACGGTCCCATCAATGAGGATGTCGACCTGACTAAGTCGCCCGCGCCGTACAGCCATACTAATGGCGGGCTGCGTCATGCCGCAGAGTCGCGCGACTTTCTTCCTGCTCAAGACCAGCACCTTCGTTACCTCCCGTGCATCAGCATCTAAGGAAATTTTAACATAGGAAAATAACTTATGCAACAAACTAATAAGATGCTACAAAAACATATATCAACCCAACAACCACTTGTTGACTTAACAACACGGCCACTGCTAGCATTCGCTTATCCCCACCGCGTATTCCCCTTCGTGGGTTTCGCGGCCCCCCTCGGGTTACGATCCGAGGGATTTTTTTGACGACGAACCTGGCAACGCCCCGAGCCGCCGATCCTCGACCGCGATGAGGACCGAGGGCAGAGAGTCAGTAAGAGAGGGTGTATCGGAGTTGGGCGGGAGGTGTGACATGGGAAGACCAGTATCGTTCGTTGTCATCTCCTTGATCGGGTTGTAGCGTGAGAGTCTGTTCCATAAATTGAGTAGCCGCCTCAGGTGCAGTACTTCACCTACCAGATTTGGGGCTCGGGGGGTCTCATTGACGCGCTGGAACTCTCGGAGGTGATATTCCAAGTGGTTTCACCCACCAGGGAGGGCCACATGTTTTGGAAAAGGACCACTTGCGATTTATGGAACAGACTCTGAAGATCTGCCCCCACTGGATGAGGGGGAGATGGGTGTCCGATCGTTAGCGAGGTGCTGGGAGACTGCCCCTTTCATCAGGGTCGTTCCAGGCTGGCTCCGGTCGTATTCACCTGTGGCATCGATTTGCGGTCTGACCGCGTGGGTCTTTGGCTTTCGGTCCGACCTACTCTTTCTCGAATCCCTGACTCGTGAACTTCAGTGTCCGGCTGTTCTCCGTAACCGTGCGAACGACCTGGTCCGGTGCACCTGAGGGTACCTCGGCTTCGATCTCGAGCGTCACCGTGACCTTGGCATCGATCAAGCCGGAAAGGTGTGAGATGACCTCGTCAGCAATCTGGCTCGCGTCGCGGCCTACGCGCGCTGAGTCGAGCGCGACGGTCCCATGAAATCGGGTAGGTTGCGTTACCGTCGGCGTGTCAGGTGCCTGCTCAGTGCCCGATCCTTCACCCGAAACCGGGCTGGTTCCTGCTACCGCAGGCTCGGTCGGCTTCGCACTCTCGGCATCGAGCTGTTGACGCGCAACAGCTGGTTTGACGAGCAACCCCGGGGCGTCTACGTCCGGTAGTGAGACGATCTGTCCGCCACGCAAACCACGGTATCGCTTCGCCTCATCATCAAAGCTGTCTGCGAACGCAAATGCTTCTTGCTCCCAGATTAGAAGCGCGACCCCGTCGCCGATCGCATTCAGCAGAACCGTCGGTTTGCTGATCCGGGGCAGATAGAGATACCGCGCGAAGTCCTCGACGATCTGTTTGATCGACACGTGGTCGCCGCGCCAGAGTGGCACGCGGTCTAGTTCGAGGCGCAGCCGGGTGGCAGCGAAGCCGGTAACCAGCAGTTCATCGCCTCTTAGCTTCTTGCTTGCTCTGCCAGCCAGTGAGTCCTGGCCCGACAGCCTCATGGTCTGCCACTCAACCGAAGCGTCGGGACTGGCCTGAACCGGTACCAGGAGCCACTGGTAGGTCTCGGGGAGCCGGGCCGTAACCGCATTGGACGCCGCTTCCTTTTGGACCTCAGCCTGCCTGACCTGATGCGGCGAGAGGTCGAGTTGTTCGCGTTCGCCGAGTATCGATTCCCAGGCCAGGTAGCGTCGGATCGCCTCATCGAGGTCCTGCAGCCTCGTCTTGTCTGCAGCCAGAAACACGAGCGTGTTGCGATAGATCCTCGGCGCACTACCCCTCGATTCCAAGATGGCTTTCGCAGCGGTCTCGGCTGGGTTGCCCTGTTCTCTGCTGTAGGGTGTGTCGATCCCGAGTACCACGAGTCGCGCATCAAGATCGTCTGGAACATCCTGTCCAGACTGCGGTAGGGGGTGGACGCGACTAAAGTCACCTGCCTGACGAAGGTCGGATCGGAGCCGCAAGTCGAGTTCCTGCACCACCCTGTCGCGGTCCCGTTTCAACTGCTCGGCGCGGTCCTCCGCCAGCTTTGTGACGGTCGGCTGGGTAGAGTACCAGTAACGAGGACCATCCTGGTAAAGGTAGGTCGCCGCACCGGCTAAGCGCCTGAGTGCATCGCCGAAGATCGCTGGAGACTCCCCCGGCATGGTACAGCCGAGCTTGACGCGGCGATCCTCGAGGCCTCGGTGGGCCGCCTCAGCAGTGGGTGCGGATCCGAGGTAGATCGTCCGCGCCACACGTCTGGAAGCGGTGAACTTACCGAGATTCGGGACCTCACCGTCGAGCCGCAGTGGGAGCGAGTTGGGTCCGTCTACGTCCTTCTCAATAACCGGCACCCAGTTGTCGCTGAGATATCGGGTCAGTTCGAACTGTACGCGTCTATCGTCGATCGCAATGTTCGCGGGCAAGATCAGCGGGTTCCTGTCCCCTCTCTCCCACAGGCTGTGAATGACAGCTGCCATCAATCGCAGCACGCCCCGCGTTCGTTGGAACTTCACCAACGTCGACCAATCGGTGTAGAGCCGGTCAAAGATCTCAGGATGGATCGGATAGGCCGCCTTGATCCGCTTCTCGTAGTCAGCGTCCCGGCACTCCGGCGGAAACTCCAGATGCTGTGTCCGATAGAGTTCGGCGAAGGCCCGCGCAACCACATCCCGATCCTTGAATTGGCTAGGGTCTGAAAAAGGCTCGAAGAGCCGCCGCCGGACAATCTCGAAACCCTCCTCGGCGCTCGCCGGTCGCCAGGACGACTCGATACGCCCGATCACGTTCTGCAGCCGATCGAGTGCCTCGCGCCCGCGTTGCCCACCGACCTCGACATCATCGGCCTGGGTGTGAGGCGATCCGGCCGTATCCGAAGCTGGCAAGCTGATCACGAGCAGGCAGTTCTTGGCGAGCCTGGACGACTCCGTCAGCGCCTGGGCGAAACTGAACTGGGTCTCAAAACTTCCGGCGGGGAGGTCGCTCTGGTCATGTAGCTGGCGGGCGTAGGCGACCCACTCATCGATGAGGACCAGGCAGGGGCCATATTCATTAAAGAGCTCCCGCAGGGCGTCACCTGGATTCGTGGCCCTTTCGTCGTCGGCCGCGATCCGCGCGAACGCCCCCTTGCCACCTAGTTGCCATGCCAGTTCGCCCCATAGCGTGCGAACGACCGTGCCATCCGGTTTGGTGACTGGGTTTCCCGGCGAGATCTTGTTTCCGACCAGCACTACCCGGCGCGCTGTTGCGAGTTCCGTCGCTTCCGCCTCCTGCAGCACCGCATCGATACCGACCAGTTTTCCCGGTGCCGTCCCGGAGAAGAGATGGTATAGGGCAAGCATCGAGTGGGTCTTGCCGCCACCGAAGTTGGTCTGTAATTGAACGACGGGATCACCGCCTCTGTCTGCGAGGCGGCGGATTGCCCCGACCAACAGGCCCTTCAGGCTTTCTGTCAGGTAGGTGCGCCGAAAGAACTCGACCGGGTCCCGGTATTCGTCCGTTCCTTCACCCAAGTGCACCTGCCAGAGGTCAGCGGCGAACTCGGCCTGTTGGTAGCGCCCGCTCGCGACATCCTTGTGGGGTCTGACGATCTCCCGCCAGGGCTTCAGGCGGGTGGCCGCAGCGCTTTCTATCGTGGTGCCCGCCTGCTTGCGCCGCTCCCCGCGCACCTGTTCTTCGAAGCGCACCCGCAGCAACTCCATCTTGGACTTCTCCAGCTCTGCTGACTGCGGTGCCGATACGGCGGCGAGGAGCCGACCGACCGAGTCCAAGGCTCGATAGGCGTCATCGCTGGAGAAACTCTCCTGGTGCGCCCACTTGTTGCGGTGGCCGCGCAACTCGCTCACCAGACTCCGCTCGGCAGGTCCAAGAGTCTCGCGAAAGACCTCGTTCCAGGTCTCCCACATCAGCTTGAGCAGCCCGGCCGCGTCCCATTCCAGGATAGGTTTGTTCGCTAACGCACGGTCTTCGGCGTAGTCACGCAACCTGTGGGCATCTAAGCGCCACGCTTCAACCGCACTCTTCACCTCTCGGGTTACGAACGGACCCAGGCCAGCTTTTAGTAGATCAAGGGCCTTGCCGACCCGTTCATGATTGCTAATCGCCATCGGTCTGTGCTCTCTTACTTTGCTGCCCAGATCACGAGCCTCAGCTCGCTGTCGTCGATGAGACTGTACTCGGGCCATCGCCCTGACAGCTCGTGGCTCTCGTTCAGAATGATCGGTACTCCATCGCCTCTTCGGTCCATTATACGTGTCCGCCCGAGTTCCTCGCCCTCCCGAACCGGGAAACGCGCCAGCAGCGAAACGATCAGTTCGTTCCGACTGTACTGTCGCAGGTGCATGCTGTCCGGGGTGAGCGTATTCGCCAGGGCCCCGGGGACATAGAGCTCGAGGCGGTCCCGAAACATGTGGAAGCGAATCCTGGCGCCGGCCATCGAGTAATCTCTGTGAGCGACCGCATTGACCAGTGCCTCGAACACCACCCGATCGCTGAATTGAGGACGCTCTGCCCGAGCCATCTTTTTCGTGGCTGCCACCCGCATGTTTCGGCGTGCGAAGTGCAGTGCCTCGAAGATCTGCTGGTCCAGCGGCCCGACTATATCTCGCGCATCGCTCTGGTAGTTGATGTCCTGCCGCTCGCCGACGTAGCTCACTGCCTGAATTTGCGCGTGGGGCAGCCAGCGTTCCTGCTCCTGGGTGCATAGCAGCATACCGGCGACCGTGATCCGAGCCGCGCCATCTTGGTCGTCGGCGACGATCCGAAGTTTGCGCAGTATGTCCTCGGTCAGTGCACCGTCCTCCCGCAAAAATTGGCGAGTCAACCCACTATCTAGGTCTTCCGGTGAGGTCCCAGGCACCGGCGACTCGTCGAAGCGAATTACACGGCTCTGGCTGCGCTCTTGGAACAGCCGGGCTAGGACTTCCGGCGACAGTTCGCGCTTCGAACTGCCGATCCTGCGGAAATAGCCGCCTGGACTCTTGTGGACGAACAGGCTGCGGACAATTTCGACGCAGAGCACCGCAACGAGGCTGCCGTCGGCGCTGGGCAGTTCGACCTTGCGGATCACCGCGTCGAGCGGGGGCTTCACGGAGTCGTTGCAGATTTCTCGCACCCACGCCTCGACCGCGTCCAGCCTATCGACCGGGATGCCCAAGACTTCATGGCTCTTGTCTTCGACCCCCAGTACGACCGTCCCACCCCAACCGTTGGCCATGCCGGCCAACTCGTCGGCAAATTCGTTGCGCCTGGGCGCCGTGACATTGGAACCCGTTAGCAATACCCGCTTGAGTTCCAGCGTCGAGTCCTCGCCGAGGCGGATGCGCCGCGCTAACTCGTCGCGCCCCATCATGTTTCCGGTCTCTGCGGGGGCATAATTCGCTGGTAGCGGTTCTCGAACGCTTCACGGCCACCCTCCATCACGCGACAGATTTCGTCTCGAACCTTTCGTTCCTGAAGGCCGCCCTGGCAGGCGATGTGACTCTGACCCGCGCTGGCTTTGAGCGAGAGCACGAGTTCGGCGTCGCCGTGGACCACGATGTTGGGATTGTGGGTGACGACGATCACTTGACGTTTGGTCTTCGTTTCCCGCAGCTGGCTGACCAGCAGTTCGTAGATGAGGGTGTTGTCCAGGTCGTCCTCGGGCTGGTCCAGGATGATCGGCTCGGAACCGTAGCCCAGAACGAAGGCCAGGAGCGCAGCGGTCTGTTGCCCCGGCGATCCTTGGGTGAGAGGCCTCCAGTTACTGGCTGGACGATCTTTGAAACTGACTTTAACAGCGTCTTCCGGAAGATACAGAGCGAGACGGTCGATTCTCTCGGGCGGGACTTTTTTCAGGGCTGTCGTAAAGCGCTGGTCTTTCGCTGGCCAGGAATCCGACGCTCCTGACAGGAACTGGCGCATCTTTGCAACCATATCGTCAAGTTTCCCCCAGTTCCATGGCTGACCCTGTTCGGGCTGAATCCTCTGGGTGAGTGCTTGGCGGTCGCTCTCGAAGCGCTCGATGCCGAGAATCTCGATCAGGTCTTCCGCGAGATGTTCGCAGTTCGCGTATTCGTCTATTTCAACGAGGATGCTCTCGTTCGAGGTCTCCTTCACAAAGCGCTGGCGTCTGCAGCTCAGTTCACGGCGTTGCTCGCGGTATTCGGCAAGCGTCCTAGCGGCCTCTTTGTCTAGTTCCTCCGCCCGCTCTCGATCTTGCTCTAGGGCCTCAATTTCTCGCTCGATTCTAGCCGCCTGTTCCACCAGGTCGTCGTACTCATTTGGATCGGAAATGCCTTCTTCGGCGAGTTGGGCGGATGCTTCCTCGAATTCGTGCTTGCTGGTGGCTACTGCCTCACCCCATTGGCAGGCATCCGCGCCTGTGCGAATTCCCTCGACATCTAGCTGCGCTCGCTCGACCCTCTGGCGCACATCCTGCTGAAGATCTTCGACTGTCCGCCTCAGCGCTTCGTGCGCACGCCTGAGATTCTCCCAGGCTGCTTCGTCCTCGACTGTGGTGCCGAGGTCGAGGTCGGCGACCGAAAGCTCTTCCGCGCTGTGTCCCACCGACTCCACCGCTTGTAACGCCTCCTCCAGAATCACTTCCCAGGTGTCGTTCTGCCGACGCCGCTTCCGATACTCGTTCAAGACCAGCGCTTGTCCTTGCTCGAGAACTTTTAGCTTATGCCGACTGTCCACGAGTAACGCTTTGCGGGCTGGCAGCTCACCTGCCTGCTTGGACGCTGCGCGAGCCTGGGCGCATAGAGACAGGTAGCTGGACTCTAACTTCCTGATATTGTGATTCTGTTCTGCACCACGGACGGTCTCGCTATCGTCGATGACCGCGAGCAGAGCGTTCGGATCCTGAGCGAGAGCGAAGAGTTGTTTCTGGCTGTAGATGCGGACTGGGAAACGCTCGCGGATATCCCCCTCTTCGGGGATTTGTTCGTCTCCATCGAGGTGGGCGATCGAGGGGGCCGTTGCGTTTTGACTCCAAGAGAGAACGAAGCGCTCACCGTCCTTGCGGTACACCACTTCGATGAGCGTCTCATTCGTCAGCAGTCCCTCCTCCTGGCGCGATGAGGGAACGCGCATGCGGCGATCGAAAAGACTTCGCAGCGAGCCTTCTTCGCTGCGGTCGCTGCCGTCGAGTTCCGCTTCCCGGCGGAGCGTCTTGCGGCAGAAGTCGATAAGCGTGGATTTACCGGTTCCCCGTCCGCCGATGATCGCATTCAGCCAGGGGTTGAACGCAATCTTGGTCGGGGACGGTCGGCCGATGAATTTGCCCTTGTGAACGGTTATGCTCTCAAGAGCCAGGGCGGCGTGGGCATTCGGATTACCCGGCTCTTCCCGAATGGTCGGTTTGAGGGAGGCGGTGCCATCCAGCAGCGCTAGGCGCAGACCCTCTAGGTTCGGGCGCGTCATCTTCACCCAAGTAAAACGCCGCCCTAACTCGTCGAAGTCGTGCCCGTCAGAGCACCATACCTGCGAGATTCTGCGGCCAATCTCGCGTCGGGATCCATCAAGCCAGCTTTCGTCGATTTCCCTGTCTGGATTGACCTCGACCGCAGTCAGGTTCCGATGTCGCAACTCCGCGATTAGCTGCTGGCCGTCATGCTGGAGCAGTCCGTTGGGTCCGTTGACATGGGCACCAACGATCAGTGCGTCGTCCCCGCACTCCTCCAGAATATGCTCGACACTAAGCGAGGACCGGGCAGCCTGCTGACCGCGTTGATTGACGGGAATATTCACTTTGGTGAGCAGCTCTTCAACGTGCTGCCGCGTGCAAGCCGGATCCATCAGTAAGAGCAGGTGAACGCTGTCGCTGGTAGTGAGTTCGACGCCGGGGAAGAGAACGAGGGGGTCCTTCATGCCTTGGGTGGCCCGCTGCAGTTCGGAGATACCTGCAGCCGTATCGTGATCAGTGACCGCCGTAGCATGGAGGCCCGAGGTATGGGCAGCGCCAATCCACTTCTCCCATTTTTGAGCGTCCCGACCCTCCTGGGTCGCGAAGTCGGACGACGCTGGGGAGTGCGTGTGGAGGTCTACGCGCCACCAGCGCGAGCCCGGCCATTCCCACTCTGCACTCATGAGCCACCTAAGGACGGACTCTTCGGGTCCGTATCGTCAGTCCCAAACAGCCCGGCCTGCCGTGTACGTGCACCTGCTTGTACCAAACGGGTTATCTCGGGCCAACTCTGCACCAGTCCGTTGTAGGAGAGCGCCTCCGCAGCACGTTTCTTGCGCTCGCACAGCGTGTACAGACGGTAACACAACTCACGAGCAACCTCGGCTTTGGCACCGAGTTGGGTAGCGAGTTCGGCTGCCGCACCTTCGCCGCCGGCCTCTAGCGCTCGGACCAGATGATGAACCATCTCCCAGGCGGTCAGCCTTGGGTCGGTAGTCGGGCCCCAATCCTCGGGCAGTTCACCGGGCTTCAGCAGTCTGACCTTGCCGCCCTTCGAGGCTAGAATCTCCGCCTCGACCAAACCGGCGACGCTGGTGTTCTTTGCCTTGGAGAGCGTCTCGGCGGTGCCGTACTCGCCCTCATCGAAACCAGACTGCTCAAACCAGGCGAGTGCCCAGCGACTGTCTGCATCGAAATCACCTTCCTGTTCAGCCAATGCCTCATCGAGAGTTTGGTTGATGAGGGCCAGCGCTTCGCGCACCGAGAGGGCGTTGCCCTCGGCGTTGAGCACCCTAGCGTAGCGAGTGTAGACCGCCATGCCCGGCCCGATGGCAGCCTGGGCTAGGTCGACCGGTGCAATGTTGCCGCGCTGCAAGTGAATAAGGGCCTGCGGCAACTCGGCCTTGAGGGCGGAGACGAACTCACGGCGGGTGGCGATGGGTGCTTCCGACGGGCGAGGGTAGCATACTAGAACGATGCTGGAGGCTAGTGCGTTTGAGGCTAGTGCATTTGATCGAGCCCCCCGTTCTGTTCGGATGGGCCAGGTACCGCTGATGGTGAAGCCAGCGCGGATCAGGGCGTCTAGGAAGGTCTCCCAGCCGGTGGAAGTAGTACCCCCCGCGCCCCGACTTTCTGACTGCTTGAAGGCGTAGTAGATGGTGGTTGGGAAACCCGGATGCAACCGATAAATAAGGGACTCGAGAGCGTGAAACATACCGTCCACGAAGAACGCTTCTGCTTTCCCCTTGTTGCCGTGCCGGTGCGGTGCAGCGACGAGCTCCTCGGCCTTGGGTACAGCCATAGTGGCGAATAGGTCAGGAAAGACTTGCCGCAGCGACCGACGCAACCAGACGTAGAAGAAGTCCGACAGGTCAGCATAGCCGACGTTGTCATAGTAGGGTGGGTCCATTGATGTGATGAAGCCCAGGCTTGGCGGTTGCGGGCAGCGGGTAGCCTGCAGACCCGAAGAGTCTGATTTTGAAGAAGCGGCGTCCGCTTGGAACGCCCGGCCATTATGACCATCGATGGGTAGGGTCTCGACTGCCTTAGCGATCCAGGCAATCTGAGCCATCCAGTTCTGGGTTGAGTTGGAGAAGATGTTGACCTCGGCGTAGTCCCATACCATAGGAATTGCTTGACGCGCGAAAGCGTGGGCGACAAAGTCGCCCACGCTTTGCCAAGTTGCAATGGTGCACCCGCTGTCGGCTGCTCGGTCTACAGCAAACGCCGAGTACACGGCTACGGCCTCAGCATAAGCCCTCGCGCCAGTGCCCCCCGACCCTAGAGGTGCATCGTCATTTGCTATGCCCGCAGCCACCGCATCCCGCTGTACGCGCTCCCGAACTTCCGCGACCAGATCGCTGAAGGTGTTTAGCGCCACAAGCTGGCGGTCGGTGAAGAGGTCTCCGAAGGTGGTGAGGCCGTACCGCACCGTCCAAAAATTGCGGGGGTCATCTGGTAGCGCCGAGTCCGGTTTCCATCCAGGTGTTGCCTCGGCAGCCCTCTCTTCGTGTACCTGCACCGGGGGAAGGTACACCCGTCCGCGCTCCCCCTCCGCTACGACCGCCATCAGCCTTGTCCCCATGCGCCCGGCCCTGCCCTCAGCCTTGATGTAATCGCCAACAATCGGCGCGCCCGACATCAAGCATCTAAAATTCGCCCCACGCGACAGTTTAGTGCCCATCTTCGCCGTCCCTACATCCGGTGGTAGACCTACCCTGACTTCAAACCGGTACCCTCGCCCCTCGATTACCGGCTCAACGTACGCTTCCTTGCCCTTCTTCGACGACAGAATGAAGGTCGAAGCCAACGGCACCTCGACATCGTTAAACGCCGGGTTCGGACTCCTAACCGTCCGCGCCCAGAGCCAGGCGATCACGGTCAGCTTACGTCCCTGATACACCTTCAGATCGGGCCGCTTCCGCACCATCTCCGCAGTGACCTCGACCTTCGGATACAGATGCCCGAGACGCTTCTCAGCCTCATCGCGCATCCACTTGCCGTAGCAACGCACATCCTCGGCCAAGCCTTGGGCCCCTTTCCAATCCCGCGCGAAGACCCGCTGAGCCTGTCCTCCTCTCTCGTCCTCACGGCTCCGCGGATTAACAGGCGGCTTCCCTGAGAACCTCGGCGGTATCTCGATCATTGCCTTATTGATCAGTACCGCCACCGGATTCAGGTCACTCGCGTAGCTCTCGAGCCCGAGACGCTGCGCCTCGAGCGGAAGCGCTCCACCCCCTGCAAACGGGTCATGGAAAGCGGGCAGCTTATTCCGATTAAACAGCTCTCTGGCCTGCGGGTGGCCAGCGTTCTCTGCACAGGCCCGCCGCCAACTCTGCCAGATCTCAGCCCGCGCCCGCTCGAGTACCTCTTCGTTCGTAGTGTTCTCCCAACGCACTAGGTCTTCGAGGATCGCAAATAGTCGCTCCCGCTCCTGCTCAGCGATTACCTCTTCCAACGTCGGCTCTGGTGGCGCAGTGACGTTGTCAAAGGCAGGAGTGTTCGGGTACACCCGCGCTCGCTTCGCTTCATGCAAGGTTGGGCTCTTCGGGCCTGCCAGGCGCTTTCTTAGCTCGCGCTCAGCAGCCCGCTTCTTCCCAAGGTCCGAGAGCAGCACATCGACATAGCCAGCCGGGTCATCGACCATCTGCGCAAAGATCACCGCCCGCGCCGCGGCTAACGGCCGACGGGCCCACCAGAGGTGTAACGTGCTCGGATGACCGTGGCGGATGGACTTCTCCCGGGCTGACGCCTTGTTGATGGCATCGAGCGGCAGCGCCACTTCAATGAGCTTCTTCTTCATTCCACCCTGCCCTCCAAGAACGGACTCTTCGGGTTAGCCCCGTTTAGGAGGGCTCTCCCGCTCGGGCGAGCAGCTCCTCGAAATCGTAGTTGACACTATTCGCCCCAAAGTCCGGTTCACGCCGGAAGGGCTCCCGAAGGTAGTGAACCTGGTGCCCATCCCCGTCTAGGAACTCCACGATGCCAAGGATGTAATCCTCCGGTTTATTCAGCGAGTAGAGAATCTCGTTGCGGGTAACCGTGATGGTTTCTGCCCCGCTAACCCGGCCTTTGACCTCGATAAACCGGAGCTTGCCTGTGTCCGGGACCCGGCTCTCGATATCGTAACCCAGCCTCTCGAACTCCTTGTCGGTCGGTTCATATCCGAGGCCCCGCTCAACCTCCATGATGATCTCGCGGGCATGGGCAGCAGCCTCCTGGGTATCAATAGCCGTTCTTGTCCCCTCAGGCTCACGCCCAGTCATGGCGTCGATGAGTCCCCTGGGCACGACCAATAGTCCCCCCAGCACCACCGGCGGCAGGGGAGAGATCTGCGCTTCGCGCTTGAGTTCCTCGAGCCGCCTTTGCAGCCGCCCCTGCAGGTCGTCGGCGCGCCTGCGGGCCTCACCAGAATTGAGCCGGGCACCGGCCTTGCCTGCCCGCTCCTTCAACTTGAGTTGTTCAGCTTGGTGATCCCAGTGGTTGATCTCCTTGGTGAGTCGGTCCTTCACGGCCACTTCGGTCTTGGTGATCAGGTCGAGCTTTGCCTCTCGGACCTCTGCCAGATGCTCCGGGACCACCTCCGCTACGGCGTAGCTCTCCACCCTCTCTTCCATGCCTCGGTCGATCCAGGCGCACTCCGGTCGCTCGAGGATCTGCTCCAGATCCGGCTCATCGTCGGCGAGGGGCCGATAGTCGAGATAGGGGGCATAGTGCAGATGCCGGGTCACGCCGTCGGTGCCTAGTTCCACATAGAGCATCCGTTTGGAGATCGTCCGGCGCTCTCCCGAACGCATCAGGCTGGCATCCCGGATGGCGTGCTCTAGATAGAAGAGCATCCGCGGCTTCGTCCCCTGGTCACGCTCGTCGACCAAGGCAGCGCCCCGCCGCAAGAGATCCCGGTTCCGTTCCAAGGTCAGATCGATAACCGCGTCGAGCAGCGGGTGTCCTGGGCAGATGAACGCCGCTCGGGGCTTCCCTTGGGGGGCGATGAGCGATTTCTCGAAGGCGATGCGTTCATAGCGGGGGAGTACCGGCTCCCTGAGGCCGATGAGTCGATCTCGATTCCGCACTGCGGCGGGGACGCGGGTGATCTCATAGCGACGGGCCTCACGCTGCCTGGTGACACCGCCGAGTCGTCGGAACGCCTCCCGAAAAAAGGACTCGATGTAGTGAGGTTGGAGTCTGCGGGCTTCGGCTCGCTCCATCTCCGCGCGGATGGAGTGAACCTGACTCAGATCCATAGTGTCGCGGGCGAGCGCACGCTCTTCGAGCAGATCCCGGAACTTACCGTGGTCGAGGGCATCATCGACAGCCGTGGTTAGGCGCGCCCGGACCTCCGGCTGTTCCCCGTAGCGTATCGCCTCGATCAGGAGTTCGCGGAGGGGACGCCCCTCGAAGTGGAGCTTGCCGAGTACGTCGAACACCTTCCCGCCGAGCGATTGGCGCGCCTGCTCCAACTTCTCGAGGAGCTTGTGGTAGACGTCGCCTTCACGGGTCTCAGTTGCCACCAAGTTCCAGAGGTGACAGACTTCGGTCTGACCGATCCGGTGAATCCTGCCGAACCGCTGCTCCAATCGATTGGGGTTCCAGGGGAGGTCGTAGTTCACCATCAGGTGAGCCCGCTGCAAGTTGATCCCCTCCCCGGCGGCATCGGTAGCGACCAGCACCTGAACCAGCGGATCGTGCCGGAAGGCCTCCTGCGCTTTGAGCCGCTCCTCCCGGCCCATACCCCCGTGCAGCAGCGCTACGGCCTCCTCCCGGCCCAGGAGCGTGGTGATACGCCGTTGTAGGTAGTTGAGGGTGTCCCGGTGCTCGGTGAACAGGACCAGTTTCTGGTGGGGCGATGAGGTCGGCCCCGGAGTCTCACCTTCGCCGGGCCGGGTCTCCGGTTCCGCACTCTGCACCGCAGCTCCGCTGGCGCTGAAGATCCTGTCGAGGAGGCCCGCCAACCCTCGCCACTTTGTGTCCGCACCGCTGCGCAGCACGCTGTGCGCTAGCCGCTCCAAGCCCGTTAGGGTTGCAATCTCCGCCTTGAGTTCGGCGATCGACTTCGCCGCGGTCGCCTGGTCTAAGACCTCCTTCTCAGCCTCCTCGACCTCGTCCTCTGGTGCCTCGTCGAGGTCCTCGAGATCGTCGGGGTCGAGTTCCAGGGCGGAGACGAATCCGATGCCGGTCTGGCTACCACGCTGCAGCACCTCAAACTCACGCAAGCGGCTCTCCAGACGCTCCCGGCGGCGGCGTAACGACCGGTAGATGGCCTCGGGCGAGGAGGCGAGTCTGCGCTGCAGGATCGTCAGGGCGAAGCCGACGGTGCCCGCTCGCTTGTCGTTCTCGAGCGCCTCCGCCCGATTGAACTCCTCACGCACGTAGTCGGTGACGGCTTTGTACAGTCGGGCTTCCGGCTCTGAGAGTTGGTAGGAGACCGTGTCGGCTCTGCGTTCCGGGAAGAGTGGCGTGCCGTCAAACCTGAGCAGCTTCTCCTTCACCATCCGGCGCATCAGGTCAGAGACATCGGCTTTGTGGACGCCGTCGCGAAAACGTCCCTCGAACCGGTCGCCGTCGATGAGCGCCATAAAGAGTTGAAAGTCTTCCTCTTTGCCGCTGTGTGGGGTGGCCGTCATTAAGAGGAAGTGGCGGGTCAGGGTCGACAGCAGCTGTCCGAGCCGGTA
>JGIcombinedJ30088_10002641_pt1 | contig 17146 bp, 16 predicted proteins | sample PinacodermPK_FD_30088 | JGI IMG/M metagenome (IMG submission 30088)
ACGGGCCGGTCGCTGCCGGCAAGGGAACTCTCGCCCGCCATATGGCAACACGGACAGGCTTGCGCCACCTCGACAGCGGCATGATCTACCGGGCCGTGGCCGCCCTTGTTCTCGAGGCCGGTGATGATGCCGGAAACGCGCAAGCGTGCAGGCAGAGGGCGGAACGTCTCGTTGCGGCGGACCTCGAGCGTCCGGGACTGCGCGATCAGGAGATCGGTTCCGTGTCCTCGCGCATCGCTGCCCACCGGGAGGTGCGTGCCGCTCTCGTGGAGTTCCAGCGCCGCTTTGGCGCGACGCCGCCGGGCGCGGTCATCGACGGACGCGACATCGGTACCGTTGTCTTCCCGGATGCCGATTTGAAGTTCTTCGTCACTGCCCATGTCCGGGCGCGAGCCGAGAGACGTCACCGGGAACTGGTCTCCAGGGGCGAGACGATCGACTTCCACAGCGTGTTGCATGAAATCTCCGAAAGGGACCGTCGCGACAGTGAACGGACCTGGGCGCCGTTGCGCCAGGCTGACGACGCCGTTGTCATCGACACGACCGCACTTGATGCCCGGGCGGTTGCAGAAAAGGCGCTCGACATTGTCCGCCAGCGCCTCGGTGCCGCAAGCGTTTTGAGTTGAAGATATTCCCGGCTGGCGCTATATGGGCGCCGCCACATACGGAACGACCGGCTGTGGCGGCCTCCGTCTCGCCCCCGGCGAAATCCCAAAGCGGAGGCACTGGAAGCACACCCATCAGCTTCCGGTTATCCAAGGAAACAAGCACCATGACGAACGACACGGGCGCGGCGCAGGATGCGCCTGCCTCCACCACGCCCCCAGGGGAAGAAAACTTTGCGGATCTCTTCAACGAGTTCCTTGAACGCGTCAACATTGTTGAAGGAGCGGTAACGAGCGGAACCGTCCTCGACATCCAGGGTGACCTGGTGTTGATCGATGTCGGACTCAAGGCCGAGGGAAGGGTGCCGCTTCGCGAGTTCAACACGGCCGGAGGCGAACCGTCCGTGGCCGTCGGCGACAGGGTCGAGGTCTTTGTCGAGCGGCTGGAGAACAACCAGGGCGAAACGGTCCTTTCCCGGGAAAAGGCCCAGCGCGAGGAAGTCTGGAACCAACTCGAGGCGGCCTTTGCAACCGGTGACCGCGTCAAGGGATACATCTACCAGCGGGTCAAGGGCGGCTTCACCATCAATCTCGGCGGCGCCTTCGCCTTTCTCCCCGGCAGCCAGATCGACATCCGTCCGGTTCGCGACGTGACACCGCTCATGGGCGAGGAGCACGAGTTCCGCATTCTCAAGATGGACCGCCGTCGCAGCAACATCGTGGTGTCCCGGCGTTCGGTTCTCGAGGATGAGCGTGCCGACCAGCGTGCCGAACTGATCGCCGGTCTCGCCGAAGGCCAGGTGCTCGATGGTGTGGTCAAGAACATCACCGACTACGGCGCATTCGTCGATCTCGGGGGACTTGACGGACTGCTTCACGTGACGGACATGTCATGGCGGCGCATCAATCACCCCACCGAGGCCGTTTCCATCGGTCAGACGGTGCGTGTCCAGGTGGTTCGCTTCAACCCGGAAAACCAGCGCATATCACTGGGCATGAAGCAGCTCGAGACGGATCCCTGGGAGGGCGTGGGCGCCAAGTACCCGGTCGGCACCCGGTTCACGGGGCGTATCACCAACATTACCGACTACGGCGCCTTCGTGGAACTCGAACCCGGTGTCGAGGGTCTCGTCCACGTCTCGGAAATGAGCTGGACCCGCAAGAACGTTCACCCTGGCAAGATCGCCTCGACCAGCCAGGAGGTCGAGGTCGAGATCCTTGATGTGGATGCCGGCAAGCGCCGCATCAGCCTTGGAATCAAGCAGACCCAGAGCAACCCGTGGGAGATCTTCCTGATCGAACACCCGGTCGGCAGCGAAGTCGAGGGCGAGGTGCGGAACATCACCGAGTTCGGACTCTTCATCAACATTGGTGGCGACCTCGACGGCATGGTCCACATGTCCGATCTCTCCTGGCAGCAGAACGCCGACGAGGAGATCGGGAAGTACCACAAGGGCGATCAGGTCAAAGCGAAAGTCCTCGACGTCGATGTCGAAAAGGAACGCATCAGTCTCGGGATCAAGCAGCTTGAACCTGACCCCTATGCCGATGCCATGGATGGCATTTCGAGGGGGTCCGTCGTCACCTGCACGGTGGCCAGGGTTGTTGACGGTGGTGTCGAGGTGCTGATCAACGGAATTGTTCCGGGCATGGTCCGCAAGACCGAACTGGCCCGCGACCGCAGCGATCAGCGGCCGGACCGCTTTGCTCCCGGAGACAGGCTGGATGCCAAGGTGACGAACATCGACAGGGCGTCCCGCCGCGTGTCGCTTTCCGTCAAGTCCCTGGAGATCGAGGAAGAAAAGAAGGCGATGGAGGCGTACGGTTCAACGGACAGCGGCGCCACCCTGGGTGATATCCTTGGTGCGGCCCTGTCGGCCCGCGATGCCGGCACCGAAGCCGAGGAGGACATCAAGGAGGATGACAAGGAGTCCTGATCCTGAGCGAAACCACCGCAGTGAACCGCCGGCCCATCGCTTCGAGGCTCCTTGACGGGCCTCCCCTGGTGATGGATGGAGCAACGGGCTCGGAACTCCAGCGCCGCGGCGTCTATCTCTCGCACGGGGTCAGCAGCTCCGGGGTGCTCGGTTCATGGTCGGCAACGGCCATGCGGGACGCGCCCGGCATCGTGCGTGCCGTGCACGAGGACTATCTGCGTATCGGATGCGACATCATCACCACGAACAGCTTCTGGACGAACACCGTCAAGCTGGGACTGGTGGGCCTCGGGGACCAGGCGGAAGGCTATACGCGCCTCGCCGGCGATATCGCGGTGGAAGCGCGGGACCGGCTGCAACCCGGCGCCTGGGTCGCCGGCGGCATGGCCCCTCCCCATGGCGGCATGCCCCAGGTTCCGGTTGACCGCGATGACCTGCCCCGGGAATTCGCCATGCAGGCACGCCATCTTGCCGCCGCCGGTGTGGACCTGATCCTTGTCGAGTATGTCGGCTGGATCGAGGACTGCGTCAATGCCGTGGATGCTGTCAGCAGCACCGGACTGCCGGTGATGCTGGGCCTGCGTCACGTGACCATGGACGGCACCATGCAGCATGGCGAGAGCTTTGCCGATCTCGTCGCGGAACTCGGCAACCGCGATGTCTGCGCGATCCTGCTCATGTGTTCGTTGCCCGAAGAGATCGATGCCTGTCTGCCCGGTTTGCTGGCGGCGTTCGACGGTCCTGTCGGAGCCTATCCCAATATCGGCTATGACTTTTCCGATGAGGACATCGCCGCGGGTGGCCACTTTCACAGCCTCGATACCACCAGTTGCTCCCCCGGACGCCTTGCCGCCCATGCGCAGGGCTGGCTTGACGCCGGTGCGCGCATCGTCGGCGGCTGCTGCGCCACCACGCCCGATCACGTCCAGGCTATACGCGATCTCGTTCCCCGGTGAGCCGCGGCGCCGGACTCGGGAGATCAGGTCGGCGCGAAGGGCTCGACGCCGTGACGCTCGAGGAGTTCCGCCATGGCCGGACGCGCCCGGATGCGCCTGACGATGGCCCCGACGTGTCTCTCGCGGGCGATCATGGCATGACAGTCCCAGTGCATGCAGGCCTGGACGAGAAGAAGGATGTCGGCCGTCGAGAAACGTTCCCCGACCAGCCATGTCTGGCCGGCCACGCTGGCATCGATCTGCCGCCACAGGTCATCGGCATTGCGCCGCGCTGCCTGGCGCACGCCGTCGATGCCGTCAGGCGCCGTCGTGTACCAGTCAGCGTGGTACTCGTTGGCCACCGTCGGGTGAACCACCGAGCCAAGCCAGACCATCCACTGGTACCACCACGCCCGTTCCCGGCTCCCGGGCAGCGGGGCAAGTCCCGCCTCCTTGTGCCTGTCGGCAAGATGCATGGCGATGGCGGAGCCCTCGTAGACGACGAGGTCCCCGTCGACGAACGTCGGAACCAGGCCGTCAGGGCGGAGTTCGAGATACGCAGGATCCGTTGAGCGTCCATCGGGAAGCGTCACCGTCTCGAAGGGAACACCGATCTCGTCGAGCGTTCCTTCGGGGACCATGGACATCGTGAAGGGTTTTCCATAGAGGCGGTACATGTTCAGATTTCCTGTTCGTCCGGAGGACCCAGACATTGCCGATCATCGACGCCAATGGAACCGGAATCTACGTCGAATGTCACGGCGATCCCGACGGACCGCCCATTCTGCTCGTCAGGGGGCTTGGATCCCAGATCATTCACTGGCCCGATGAGATGATCGGCTGTTTCGTGGACCACGGCATGCGCGTCATTGCACCTGACAATCGTGACGCCGGACTGTCGCAGAAGTTCGATGACCTCGAGACGATCCCTGCCCACGAGGCCCTTCGCCGCGAGGCCGAGGGCGTTCCGGTCGAGGCGCCCTACACTATCGGGGACATTGTCGCCGATCATGTCGGTGTCCTCGATCATTTCGGCATTGCCCGTGCCCACATCTTCGGTGTTTCCATGGGCGGCATGATCGTGCAGACCATGGCCATTGCACGCCCCGAGCGGGTGATCACCATGACTTCGGTCATGTCGTCATCCGGCAATCCGGAGCTCCCTTCAAGCGCGCCCGAGGTGCAGCGCCTGCTGCTCGCTTCTCCCGAAGATCCCGATGACCGTGACTCGGTCATTGCCTTCACGCTCGCCTGCGACCGGGTCTGGGGGAGTCCGGGTTATCCCTTCGACGAGAGCGAAAGAGCGGATCTCGTCGGCCGGGCGTTCGACCGCTGCTACGCGCCCTCGGGGGTGCTGCGCCAGTATCTCGCCGTGCGCCATGACGGCTCGCGGGTCGAGCGCCTGCGGACGATTCGCGTCCCCGGTCTGGTCATCCACGGCACCGATGATACCCTGCTGTCGATTGAACACGGACGCGATACCGCGGCCAGCATTCCCGGTTGCGTCCTTATCGAGGTCGCCGGCATGGGTCATGATCTCGAAGGCGAACTCGGCCCGATGATCGCCGGGTTCACGGCGCATCACGCGCGGACAAGGGGGTGACGGGTCAGGTGGTGCCCAGGGGCGGAATCGAACCACCGACACCATGATTTTCAGTCATGTGCTCTACCAACTGAGCTACCTGGGCACCTTAGGGGGCGACTTCTTAGAGAATTCGCCGGGCGTTGTCCATCACGTTGACCCGTCTCCCTCAAGCGTTTCAGCGTCGTCGGCGTCAGCGGACAGGGGGTCTGCTGGCTCGCCTTCAATCACGAAAGGCGGCGCAGCGCCGACCCAGTGCGCCAGATCCTTCATGCTGCAGCGCCGGGAGCAGAACGGTGCATGGCGCGCGACCGTCGGCCTGGCGCACACGGGACATCGCAGGTCGGTCATGGCGACCTTGCCAGGCCGTGGCCGGCAAGCAGCCCCGCCGTCTCGTAGAGACCGAGCCCGACGACATTGCTGTAGGAGCCGTTCAGCCGTCGCACGAAAGCCGCTGCCTTTCCCTGAATGGCATAGGCTCCGGCCTTGCCCTGCCATTCACCACTGGCGAGATAGGAATCGATTTCGTCGGCCGACAGACGCTTGAAGGCGACGCGGGTGACGACAAGGCGCGAACGTGAGGCGCCGGGGACAAGGAGGCAGATTCCGCCGTAGACCATGTGACTGCGCCCGGAAAGCCGCTCAAGGCAGCGCCGTGCCTCGGCGACGTCCGCCGGCTTGGGCAGGATCCGCCGGCCGCAGGCCACCACCGTATCCGCGGCGAGGATCGCGGCGCCAGGGCGGGAACGGGCGACCCAGAGAGCCTTCTCCCGGGAAAGGCGGGCCGCCAGTTGCCGCGGCAGTTCTCCCTTGCGCGGTGTTTCCGGGATATCGGCCGGGACAGTCTCGCAAGGAGCCACGCCGATCTGTGCCAGGAGTTCCAGGCGGCGCGGCGATGCCGAGGCCAGAATGAAGTGCATGTCACGTCCTCAGATGGCGGACAGCGAGGTCGAGGGAAATCGCTCGCCGATACGCTGCCGTATGTGGTCCCGAACACCCCGGAAGGCATCGAGGATCATGTCCCTGTTGCCCTCGACGGCAACGGGATCGAACGTCATCCAGTACTCCACGTCGAGTGCGGCGTAGCGAGTGAGTTCGACGGCACGGTGCTGCGCCTCGGGTGACATGGTGATCACCAGGTCGAAACTCTCGGCGCCGTCATCGATGTCATCGAAGGTCTTGGGCCGATGACCGGACATGTCGATGCCGATTTCCGCCATGACCTCGATCATGAAGGGATTGGCGTCCCCGGTCGGGCGCACGCCAACCGAATCGATGAAGATGCTGTGACCATAGAGGCTCTTCATGAGTCCTTCGGCCATGGGAGACCGAACGGCATTGTAGTTGCATGCGAAGAGCACGGCACCCGGGGTATCGGCCATGCCGTCAGCTCCGGATATGAAGGACGCAGAGCAGGGTAAAGAGCCGTCTCGATGTCTCGATGTCGATCTTCACGCGTTTGTCGAGAGTCTCGCGCATCAGCGCCGCACCCTCGTCGTGGAGACTGCGGCGCCCCATGTCGAGCGCCTCGATACGCGATGGAGGCGCATTCTTGATCGCCTCGAAGTAGCTTTCGCACACCGTGAAATAGTCCTTCACAATCCGGCGAAAGGACTTGATCGGCATGGTGACTTCTCCAAGAGGCCGGTCCTTCTCGTCACCAATTGCGAATACCAGGCTGCGGCCGTCCCTGACCGCAAGGCACACGCGATAGGGCCCCGGCGGCAGGCCCTCCGGTTCAAAGTGATTGGATTCCAGGAGATCGTAGATGGCCACGGCCATCTCGTGCTCGACCTCGGCGCTGCGTCGCACCACCAGCCGGTCATCGAGCCGGATATCGCTGATCCGGAAACGGATGTCCACATCCTCTGCCGTCATGGCTGGAGCAGGGCAAAGGCCATCGGCGCCATCCGGGTCCCTGGCATGTCGCGGTCATGCACCATCATGGCTCACACTACCGGCAGTTCCGCCGCCGGTTCAATCGGTCCACCCGGCTTGCAAGTTCCGGATTGCCGCGCGATTGTGATGCCATGCAGGCAGTGGCGGACAACCTTGTCCCATGTGGTGGGTGACACTCATCCGCCGCTTCGTCATTTGACCTTCCGGCCCTGCTGCACGAGACGGCACGGCGATGTGCCTCACGCGACACGGTGGCCGTGCCTCATGATGGTCGACACCATCGTCACCGGCCCGGCACGCGTGTGTGCATCAGGGACCTTTCGGCAAGAAGGGTGCACCATGGCGTCGGCACCGACCTTGCGGGTAACCTGTAGACCTTGAGGACAGGCCAATCCATCATGTCCCGAACATGAGAGTTGCGACCTGATGAAACGAGTGCAGCCCATCACGTGTCCAACCTCAGCCGGAGGACCACGCAGCATGGCCGGTCGAAAACCTTCTGCCATGAACCAGTACCTTTTTCACGACCTTGCAGCAGCCCACCGGACGCTCCACGCACGACTCAATGACAGGTTGAAATGCCTCGGATTGCAGGTGGAATCCTGGCGGGTCCTGGAAACGCTGAGTTCACACGACGGATTCACGATGGGGGATCTTGCAGACATCGTGCTGATGAATCCGCCGACATTGACCAAGCTCGTCGATCGCATGGTGTCGAACGGCCTGGTGCAGCGAACTCTCTCGGCAGAGGACCACAGACGTGTCCACCTGGTCCTGACCGACGCGGGTACGGACCTCGTGGCCAAAGTCCGGCGCCATGCCGAGGAGCAGGACCGGGACATTGTCGAACGCCTGGGCGAGGAAAGTGCGCAGGTTCTGCGCGAAGCCCTTCGCTCCCTGGCCTGATCATGACATCGTTTCCGCCCCGACGGGATTCGATGGCAGGTCGGGGCCTGTCGTCCGGAAACATGACGATGCCCCGGCGTGCCGGTCCGGAGTGGTTGTGGGAAACCTCTCCCCTCTACAGGTCGTCGCCGGCTTTCCGGGTCGGACTTCTGGTGCCGCGATGCGGAGCGGCCGGACTGTGGGGTCCGTCATCGATCGCCAGTGCCGAGGTCGCCGTCAGCGAACTCAACAGGAAAGATGGAATCGGCAGGCAGGAAGTCGAACTTGTCGTCATCGACTCGGCTGAAGAAGCCCCGACCCCTGCCGAACACATCGTTGACGTGATGATTGCGAATCACGCACTCGATGCCATCGTCGGCATGCACATCAGCTCCGTGCGCCAACGGCTGACGGGTGTCGTCAAAGGGCAGATTCCCTATGTCTATACGCCTCTCTACGAAGGCGGCGAGAACGGGGTGGGCGTGTTCGCGATCGGCGATACGCCTCCCCAGCAACTTGGACCGGCCATCACCTGGCTTCACGAAAGCAGACGGCTTGAGAGCTGGGCGCTGATCGGCAACGACTATGTATGGCCCCGGGCGTCCCATCGCTATGCCAAGGCACGGCTGGCAGCCATTGGAGCGAAACTGGCCTGTGAGCACTACATTCCCTTTGCCTCGAGCAATCTCGCACGGGTCGTCGAGATGGTCGCGGGATCGGGCGCGGACGCCGTGCTGGTATCGCTGGTGGGTCAGGATGCCGTGGACTTCAACAGGATCTTCGGTGCCATGGAACTCGACCGGAAAATGATCCGGCTTTCCTGTGCGATCGAGGAGAACGGGCTTCTGGCCAGCGGGGCCAGCAACCTCAAGCGCCTCTATTGTTCATCGTCCTATTTCGGCTCTCTGGGTAACGAGAACAACGCCCGGTTCCGCGAACGCTATCATGGTTTCCACGGCCACCGCGCCCCGATGCTGAACGCACTCGGACAATCGACCTACGAAGGCCTGCACTTTCTGGCCTGTCTCCTGGAGGGGGGAGACGAACGGTGGCGGCGTCCCGGAGGGCAGGCGGGAAGACCCCTGGCCTATCGCAGTGCCAGGCACGGCTGCTATGTGTCCAATCGGCACAACCCGGTACCGACCTTTCTCGCCCGCGCCGACGGACTGGTGTTCGATGTGATCGGCAGAATCGCCCAATAATTTTATTTGATTTGGAAAATAATAGTCCGGTAAGCTGACCATCGTCTGATCGACTGCAAGGGATGCTCCTTGCAGCAGGGAGAGGATGGGTTGGTCTGGTTCCTGTCACTTGTCGCCCTCACGACTGCCGCGCTCGCGGTCATCTGGTTCCTTCACCGATATTACGCCAAGGCCAATCGCGATACCGCGTTCGTGCGCACCGGACTCGGCGGGCAAAAGGTCATCATCGACGGCGGATGCCTTGCGCTTCCCATCGTCCACCAGATCCAGAAGGTCTCGATGAGTGCCCTGTCGCTCTCGCTGTCATGTCGCGGGGAGCAGGCCCTGCTGACGGGAGATTTCCTGCGGGCCGACGTCGAGGTGCAGTTCGAGATGCGCGTCATGCCAACCCCCGAGGGCGTGGCCACCGCAGCACAATCGCTCGGACGTGCCATCACCCGCGGTGGACAAGCTGTCGAGGCCCTTGTCGCAGGCCAACTCGTCAACGCCATGCAGGATGCAGCGGCCTCCCGTACCCTCGCCGAATTGCACGCGGACCGGAACGGTTACACCCGCGAGGTCGGCGAAGCGGTCCGCCAGCATGTCGAGCAACTCGGACTCACTTTGATCTCCGTTGCTTTCCTGCGCATCGATCAGGGCAGTTTCGTCAGTGCCGACGACAACAACACCTTCAACGCTGAAGGCCTGCGCAGGCTCGCGAATCTCGTTGCCGAGAATCGCAAGGAGAGGGTCCGCATAGAGACTGCGGCCGAGATTGCAGTCCAGCAAAGCAGGCTTGAATGCACCCAGAAACGCCTCGCCGTCGAACGCGAGGAGAAGGAAGCGGCGATCGCCCAACGCGAACACCTTGCCCGCCTCGAAGCGGAGGCGGAGGCCGTTTCGGCGATGGCAAGGGCGGAATCGTCCCGCAAGGCCGAATCTGCGGGCCTGGAGAAGGACCGCGACATAGCCGCTGCGAGAATCGGCAATGACCAGGACCTTCGCACACGGGAAATGGCGGCCATCCTCGCCCTTGAGGAGACCAAGATCGAGCATGCGATGCAGCTCGCCGCCCGCCGCGCCGAAGAGGCGGATGTGCGAGCCAGCGAAGAGCAATCCCGGTCCAGGGTCGTTCTCGCGAGTGAAACGGTTCAGACCGACCGGGAAGTGGCGGTCGCCGAGCGGGACAAGCGGCTTGCGACGATCAGGGCCGAGAAGGAGGCAACGGTCGAGCAGGCGCTGACCCATGCCCGGATGCAAAGCCTCCTCGCCAAGGCCAGGGCGGAGGCGAGTGCCATCGAAGTTGCGGCCCTGGCAGAAAAGACACGCCTCATGGCGAAAGCCGAAGGGCGTGCGGCGCTTGTCGCCGCCGACAACACAATGAGCGATGCGGTGATCGCCAAGCGGATCGAGGAACACCGCCTCGATCGCCTGCCGGACATCATGAAGCAGATGATGAAACCCGTCGAGAAGATCGATTCGATTCGAATCCACCAGCTGTCCGGTGCCGGAACTCCGCAGACACCGTCAGCAGGTGGCGGTGGAATCGACAGCGCTTTCGGTGCCGCAATGGACCAGATTCTGTCCATGGCCGTCCGCCTGCCGGCAATGAAACAGATGGGTGAGGACATCGGTCTCGATCTTGATGCCAACCTGGCGGGGCGCACCGCCGACTACGCCGGTCGCCTGCGCCAGCGCACCGGAGACGAGGACACGCAACCTGCCACCTCAAGAAGGAGAAAGTCATGATCATGAACAGACGCCACTTCATCGCCGCGGCAGGAGCTGCCGCAACCCTGTTTCCGATCGCGGGCCGGGCGTCGGACACGATCCGGCTTGGCTCGGTCCTCGACACGTCCGGGATATTCGATGCCTACGGCAAACCCATGGACATGGCCCTGGGCCTCGCGGTGAACGAGATCAATGCCGCGGGCGGGCTCAATGGCAAGGAAGTGGAGGTCGTCAGCTACGACACCCAGTCGGACATGGCGCTTTACTCCCAATATGCTCAGCAACTGGTTCGCAATGACGACGTCGACGTCGTCCATGGCGGCATCCTCTCGGCATCACGTGAGGCGATTCGGCAGACCCTGCGCAAGGCCGGCATCCTCTACTTCTACAACGTGCTCTACGAGGGCGGTGTCTGCGATCGCAACATCTTCATCAACGGCGTGACTCCTGCCCAGCAGGTTGAAGCACTGGTGCCGTTCGCGATGGGACGCTCCGGAAAGAAAGTTCATGTGCTTGCCGCAGACTACAACTACGGGCAGATCACCGCGAAGTGGATCCAGAAGTACGTTGCCGACAATGGTGGCGAAACCGTCGCCGTGGACTTCTTCCCTCTGGAGGTTTCCGAATTCGGTTCGACGATCGCCAGGATCCAGTCGATCGATCCCGATCTCGTCATCGCCCCCCTGGTTGGCGGTGCTCACCTTTCGTTCTTCCGGCAATGGGCTGCGGCCGGGATGAACGAGCGCATCCCCCTGGCGTCGACATCACTGGGTGTGGGCAATGAGCACAGGGTGCTGACGGCGGACGAGGGCAACGGAATCATGGTAGCGTACCATTACTCCCAGGAACTCGATACGCCTGCCAACAACGACTTCAAGGCACGTTGGGCGCAAGCCTATGGCGACACCTCGGCGATCCACGAGATTGCGGTCTCGAACTACCAGGGTGTCCTGACCTGGGCGGCGGCCGTTCGCAGGGCCGGCAGCACCAACCGTGACGACGTGATCGCCGCCCTGGAGGAGGGCCTTTCTATCGAAGGTCCCGGGGGGACCGTCACGATCGATCCGCAAACCCACCACGCGAAGCTCGATGTCCATCTCATGATTCTCGAAAATCAGGGCATGACGGTCATCGAAACGTTGCCGCAAAGGCCGCCCGTCGACACCCAGGCAGTCTGCGACCTCGGAGCCAATCCTGACGACAACACGCAGTACGAAATCCGGATCTGAAACGGGGTCGGTCCCGACACCGTTGGACATCGTCCGGCTGGAGGTGCTGTGGACCTGATCGCGGTCATGGCTGTCGAGTTTCTCTACGCGGTGGCGTCGCTGGTGCTGATCAGCGCCGGCCTCGCCGTCGTATTCGGCATGATGCGGGTCATCAACCTCGCGCACGGCGAATTCATGATTCTCGGCGGCTACGTCACCATCACCGCCGTCAATCTTGGCGTCAATGTCTTCATTGCCATGGTGATTATCGCACCTCTCGCCGTGGCTCTGATCGGGGTCGTTGTCGAGCGACTCGTCATTCGCCACCTCTACGGCCGCCTCGTCGACACCATGCTTGCCACCTGGGGGCTGAGCCTCTTCTTCATCGGGCTGGTGACCGTGATCTTCGGCAACACGACGACCGGAATCTCGACACCGATACCGGGATTTGCGATCGGTGACTACCGGATCAACGGTTACAGTTTCTTCATTATCCTGGTCGCAGTCCTGTTGCTTGCCGCCATGGCCGTCATCCTGAGGACCACCCGCTTCGGTCTGATCGCCCGTGGCACGATGGCCCGCCCCGACATCGCTGCCGCGCTCGGCCACGAGACCGAGCGAATCTACATGGCAACGTTCGCAGTGGGTTCGGCGCTGTCCGGACTGGCCGGGGCGGTGCTGGCGCCCCTGGTTGGCCTTGTTCCCGGTTCCGGTGCGGCCTATATCGCCAAGGCCTTCATCACGGTCATCGCCGGTGGACCCCAGCTGTTGGCCGGCCTGATGAGCAGCGCCACGTTCTTCGGTGTCGTCAACCAGCTGTTCACCTTCACGATCTCGCCGGTCATCGGCGAAGTCGCCCTGCTTGTGGCCGCGGTGATCCTGTTGCGGATGCTTCCCCGGGGAATCACCGGACGCTTCTTCAGAGAACGATCGTCGTGAGGGGAACTGTCGGACGGGAGGTCGCCATGATGGCGGCGGCTGCGGTCCCGATTGCACTCCTCCTGCCCTACGTCATCGACACCTACACGCTCACCGTGCTCGCGATCTATGCGATGCTCGCTTTGAGCTTGGGACTGGTCTGGGGTTACGGGGGGATCCTGTGTTTCGGCCAGGCGGCATTCTTTGGGCTGGGCGCCTACGGCTATGCGGTCGGCGCCATCAACATCGGCGAGAGCACGATCGCCATGGTCGTTGCGGTCGCGGCATCGGCCGCCTTTGCGGCCATCCTCGGCGCCATGATGTTCTACGGCCGCCTTGGCGACGTCTATCTTGCCATCATCACCCTGGTCGTGACCCTGATTCTCTACCGCTTCATGTCGTCCACCGCCGGTGATGCCTATGTCATCGGCAAGGCACGCCTCGGCGGCTTCAACGGCATCCCCGGGTTTCCGACACTGCATGTCCCGGGCGATCCGTCCGCCTACATCTGGGGCGATGCGCTCTACTACCTCTGCGCTGCGATTCTGGTCCTCGTCCTGATTCTTGTGAAGCTCCTGCTGAGCTCGGGCTTCGGCCGGATTGCCGTCGGCATTCGTGAAAATGAAACCCGCATGTCGCTGCTTGGCTATGACGTCCGGGCGCGCAAGACGCTCCTGTTCACGATCGGCGCGGCGGTCGCTGCACTGGCCGGAGCGCTCTTTGCGAACTGGGGGGAAATCGTGACTCCCAGACTCTTCGGGCTCACCCAGTCGGCAGAAATCATCATCTGGTGCATCGTTGGCGGGTTCGGTACGCGCCTTGGACCGGTTCTGGGCGCAGCGTCCATGGGTTACCTCAAGTTCCTGCTCGGCCAGCAATCCCTCATCGACAACACGCTGGTGATGGGCCTCATCCTGATCCTTGTTGTCCTCTTCCTCCCCCGGGGCCTCGTCCCGGCGTTGGCAGGTCTGTGGGATGCTGCATGGCAGCGCGTGCCTGCCAGGCGAGTGCAGCGGCGGAGGCGCGACCTTGTCTGACATCGTTCTCGAGACTTCGGGGCTGTCCAGGCACTTTGGCGGTGTTGCGGCCCTGGACAACGTGGATTTCTCGCTTCGCGCACGCGAACTGCGCTGTCTGATCGGACCCAACGGTGCGGGAAAGAGCACGTTCTTCAACTGCCTCACGGGTCTGCTCAGGCCAAGTGACGGACACATCTTCATGCGCGGCGAGGAAACGACCGGCTGGCCGGTGCACCGCATCGCGTCGCTTGGCGTCGGTATCAAGACCCAGGTCCCCAGTGTCATGGACGGGCTGACCGTTCGCGAGAACATCTGGCTCTCAGCCAGCCGGCACCATCGCCAGACCGATCATGCGGAACGCCGGACAGATGAGATCATCGCCCGCCTCTCTCTCGGTCCCATCTCACACAACCTGCTTGGGCGCCTCGCTCACGGTGAACGCCAGCAGGTGGAGTTCGGCCTGGTGATGACCGGCGATCCGTGGCTCGTCCTGCTGGACGAACCGGCTGCCGGCATGTCTCCCGAGGATATGGTGCGGATCAGCGAGATCCTTCGCGAGCTCAATGACACCGCCGCGATGATCATCGTGGAACACGACATGCAGTTCATCCGTTCGATTGCGTCGCGGATCACGGTCTTTCACCAGGGCCGTGTTCTCGTGGAGGATGACGTGGAGCGCGTGATGTCCAATCCGACGGTGCGCGATGTCTATCTCGGCCGGACGGCGTGAGGGAGCGGATGCGATGCCGCGCTGTCTAGAGGTCGACGGACTTTCCGGTGGTTATGGACGCATCACGGTTCTCCATGGGATCTCGTTCGGAATCAACGAAGCCGAGATTGTCGGTGTCCTGGGTCACAACGGCATGGGGAAATCGACTCTTCTCAAGGTGCTCATCGGCGCCCTGCCGGCAACGGGGGGGACTGTCCGGTTCTTCGATTCCGACATCACGCGTCTGAACACAAGCGATCGGGTGAAAACCGGTATCGGCTACGTGCCTCAGGGCCGCGGCATCGTTCCGGGCCTCTCGGTGCGCGACAACCTGCGTTTCGGCTGGCAGGACCACAGCTCAGATGACGAGGCCTCCACATTGCGCTCCGTTCTCGGCACGTTTCCCCGCATTGCGGATCTGCTCGAGAGGGACGGCGAGACGCTTTCGGGCGGTGAACAACAGCAACTGGCCATTGCCCGTTGTCTCATGGGTCAACCCGAACTCCTGCTTCTCGATGAGCCGACCGAGGGTATCCAGCCTTCGACAATCGACGAGTTGGCGGACGTCCTCAGTGCGCTCCGCACGGAACAGAATCTCTCGATCCTTCTGGTCGAGCAGAATGTCGACTTCATCGCACGCCTTGCCGATCGCGCAGTGGTTCTCGAACGGGGCCGGATCGAAGGCGAACTCGCGCCCCGCGACCTCGCCAACCATTCCAGGATCAACCAACACCTCGGTCTGGCTGCCGGATGCCCAACCGGGACACCGTCCCGGCCCCCGGCGAACAGGAGTCCTGCGCAGGGACCCTCCCCGGAAATCGCTGCGTTCCACCCACCACCGGAAGATGTCATGACCATCAAGCGGCCCGTACTCTCACAGATGCGGAGCATGGCGGACCGGTTCCGCATGCGCCTGGACGATGACGAACTTCTGGCCTTCCGCGACGTCATGGAACCCTATTTCAAGGCCTACGGCAGACTCGATGCGATGGCCGACAATCTCCCCGAGGTTCTCTATCCACGCGCTCCCGGGCACCGGCCCGCGCAGGCGGAAAACCCCCTCAACGCCTGGTACTACAGGACGGACGTCCGTGGAGCCGTTCACGGCCCGTTGCGCGACAGGCGAATTGTGCTCAAGGACAATGTCTGCCTGGCGGGGGTGCCCATGATGAACGGGTCATCGATCATGGAAGGTTACACGCCGGAAATCGATGCAACGGTGGTCACCCGCATTCTCGATGCCGGCGGAATCATCATCGGCAAGGCTCACTGCGAGAATTTCTGTCTCTCCGGGGGCTCGCACACCGGCGCCCAGGGGCCCGTCCACAACCCCTGGAAACACGGGTACATGGCGGGTGGTTCATCGAGCGGATCCGCGGCGCTGGTCGCGGCCGGCGAAGCCGACATGGCAATCGCCTGCGACCAGGGAGGATCGATTCGCATTCCTTCATCCATGTGTGGCGTCTATGGCATGAAGCCGACCCACGGTCTCGTCCCTTATACCGGGATCATGCCGATCGAAAGGACCGTCGATCATGTCGGGCCGGTGACGGGCAACGTCGCTGACAACGCTCTTTTTCTCGAGGTCCTGGCCGGGCCCGACGGCCTTGATTCCCGCCAGTGCGGGGTCGGCGGAGAGACCTATACGGAGGCACTGGGCAAGGGTTGCACCGGTCTTTCGATCGGCATTCTCGGCGAGGGGTTCGAGCGTCCGGAAAGCGAGCCTGACGTCGACCGGAAAGTTCGTGATGCAGCCGAACGGTTCGGTTCGCTCGGCGCGAACATCCGGGAAATCTCGATCGAGGAGCACCTCGTGGCGCCTGACCTGTGGACCGCCATTGTTGTCGAGGGGCTCCAGGACATGATGATGCATGGCAACGCATTCGGGACCAATTGCCGCGGACTCTTCCTTCCGTCAATGATCGACCGGGTCGCTGCCTGGCGCCACCGTGCCGACGAATTGTCCGATTCCCTCAAGGTCTGCATGTTTCTCGGAGAGTACTTCCAGGAGGTCTACCGCGGTCGCTTCTACGGCAAGGCGCAGAACCTGATGAGACGCGTCACGGAATGCTATCTGACTGCATTGGAGGACGTTGATCTCCTGCTCCTGCCCACAGTGCCAATGACGGCGCAACCCATTCCCCCCGCCGACTGTCCGCTCGAACTGACTGTCCGGCGGGCGTTCGAGATGGTGGGCAACACCTGTCCGTTCAACGGAGGGCTTCCCGCGATGTCGGTTCCCTGCGGCCTCGTTGACGGCCTTCCCGTCGGGATGATGCTGGTTGCGGCTCCCCATCGCGAGGCAACGATCTACCGGGCGGCGCATGCGTTCGAGCAACATGCCGACTGGAGACTCCTCTAGCGACGGAGAAGGACGTGTCCATCCTGAACGAAAGCCAGGCATCCGCACTTGCCAGTTTCCCCGTGCGTCACGATGATGGAACGATGACCGTGCCGAGAGATGGCCTGTCGATCGTGGCGGGAGAGCGCCGTCCGCCACTGCGCCGCGCCACCATTCCGGACATGTTGGCCGATGT
>JGIcombinedJ30088_10002642_pt1 | contig 17146 bp, 9 predicted proteins | sample PinacodermPK_FD_30088 | JGI IMG/M metagenome (IMG submission 30088)
GCGCTGCTCCACCGGGATTCCCTCCTGCCGCCCGACGGCCAGAGTCTGCTCGACCGGCTGGACGAGAACAGCCACAAGCACGCCTTCGCGGTCTCCGAGGACCTGAAGTACGCGCTGCGGGAGGCCATCGAAGCCATCGGCAACGAGGCGATCCGGTACCTCCGCGAGGTCTCGAAGGACAGGGTGTACGACCTCGACGACGAACTGGCCGGGGAGCTCGGCCTCGAATGCCTCCGGTACATGTACCGGCTGCTGTTCCTGTTCTACATCGAGGCGCGCCCCGACCTCGGCTACGCGCCGATGAACGCCGACGCCTACCGCATGGGCTACAGCCTGGAGCGCCTGCGCGACCTCGAAATGGTCCCGCTGAACAGCGAGGAGTCACGGGACGGCTTCTACCTCCACGACTCCATCCAGTTGCTCTTCCGGCTGATCCGGGACGGCTTCGAGGGCGCGTCCGGAAGGCTCCGCTACGGACAGGACGCCTTCCACGTCCGCAAGCTGGACAGCGCCCTGTTCCGGGAGGGCGCCACCCCGCTGCTCGACAAGGTGCGCCTGCGGAACCGGGTGCTCCAGCCGGTCATCCGGCTGATGTCGCTGAGCCGTCCGGCGAAGGGCCGGCGCGGGCGGCGGGGCCGCATCTCCTACGCCCAGCTCGGCATCAACCAGCTCGGCGCGGTCTATGAGGCGCTGCTTTCCTACCGGGGGTTCTTCGCGGAGGAAGACCTCTACGAAGTCAAGAAGGCGAAGGACGACCCGGACGACCTCAAGAACGCCTGGTTCGTCCCGGAACGGGACCTTGACCAGTACGACGAGGCGGAGCGGGTGTACGACCGGGACGAGCACGGGCGGAAGACGCTCCGCGTCCACCGGCAGGGCCGCTTCATCTACCGGCTCGCCGGGCGGGACCGGCAGAAGTCCGCCAGCTACTACACCCCCGAATCCCTGACCCGCTGCGTCGTCAAGTACTCGCTGAAGGAACTGATCCCAGACGACATGCCCGCCGAGCGCATCCTTGACCTCACCGTCTGCGAGCCGGCGATGGGATCGGCGGCGTTCCTGAACGAGGCGGTAAACCAGCTCGCCGAGCGCTATCTGGAACGGCGGCAGCGCGAACTCAAGCAGCGTATACCCCACGCGGACTACGCCGACGAATTGCAGAAGGTGCGGCACTACATCGCCGACCGGAACGTGTACGGGGTGGACCTGAACCCGGTGGCAGTGGAGCTGGCGGAGATCTCGCTGTGGCTGAACTGCATCCATAAGGACGGCCACGTGCCGTGGTTCGGGTTTCAGCTCGTGGTCGGGAACTCGCTGATCGGGGCGCGCCGACAGGTGTACCCGGCGGCCCGGCTGCGCCCGGCGCGGAAGGCTGATTTGTGGTTCAACGAAGCCCCGGAGCGGGTGCTGCCCGCGCTGAACAAGGAGATGCGGCGTCCCGAGGGGACGGTCTATCACTTCCTGCTCCCGGACCCGGGGATGGCCGCGTACCGGAACAAGGACGCGAAGGCGCTGGAGCCGGTGCACTTCAAGCGGATCGCGGCGTGGCGGAAGGAGTTCCTCCGGGGGTTCGACAAGGGCGAAATCGAGGAACTGGAGTCGCTGTCGGATCAGGTGGACAAGCTCTGGGCGCTCCACACGGAGCAACTCGGCGGCGACCACCGGGAGACGGAGGATCCGCTTCCGGTGTGGGGCCGAGACGGCGTCCCGGACGGGAACGCGACGTCGAATGCATGGAAGGACCGCATCCGCGCCCAGGGGGTGCTGAGCGAGGGGACGCGGACGGCCAGCCCCTACCGGCGGCTGAAGCTCGTCATGGACTACTGGTGCGCGCTCTGGTTCTGGCCGATCCGCGAGTCCGAGCGGTTACCGAGCCGACAGGAGTTCCTGAACGAGGTGAGCCTGGTGCTGACCGGATCGGTGTACCAGCCGGGGGTCGGGACCCAGGTGCGGAGCCTGTTCGGGGACGACTACGCCGACGCCGAACACGCCGCCGACATCGCGCAGCGGATCACGGACGAGGTCGGAATGCTGGACCTGGAGAAGCTGTTCGAGGAGTTCCCGCGACTGCGGTTCGTGGACCAACTTGCCCGACGCCGCCGGTTCCATCACTGGGAACTGGCGTTCGCGGACCAATTCTACGGCGCGGGGCCGGACGGGAAGGCGCGCGGCGGGTTCGATCTGGTCCTCGGGAACCCGCCGTGGATCAAGGTCGAGTGGGAGGAGCGGGGGGTGCTCGGCGAGCGGAACCCAGCCTTTGCCCTACGGAAACTGCGGGCCGTGGATCTCTCGATCCAGCGCGCCGCAGCCTTTCAGCGGCACCGAGGGCTGCGAGATGCCTGGATCGCCGAGGCCGGGGAGGCGGACGCCGCACAGGCGTTTCTCAACTCTAAGCAGAACTACCCGGCGCTCGCCGGGCAGAAGGCCAACCTCTACAAATGCTTCCTGCCCCAAGGGTGGATGATCGGAAGCAACCGCGGTGTTGCCGGATTCCTGCACCCCGAGGGCGTGTACGAAGACCCAAGGGGCGGGGGCTTCCGGGCCACCCTCTACCCACGTCTCCGCTCGCACTTCCAGTTCCAGAACGAGAAACGGCTGTTCGCGGAGGTTCACCACCACACCACCTTCAGCGTCAACGTGTACTGCCGTCCGCGAGCTTCCACTGAGTTCTCCCACATCGCCAACCTCTATGCCACCTCCACAGTGGACGCCTGCTTCGACCACGACGGCAGCGGCCCCGTGCCTCCGATCAAGGATGACCACAACAGGTGGAACGTGACCGGCCACACAGTTCGGATCATCGACGTAGATGCCGACACTCTCGGGGTGTTCGGCGCCCTCTCTGGAGAGGCAGGCACAGGCTCTACGCGAGCGCGGCTTCCCGCCCTTCATGCCAAGAATCTCCTCAATATCCTCGACAAACTGACTCGCTCTCCTCGGCGATTGGAGAATCTAGGCTCAGACATCGCGTTCTCATTTCATTGGGACGAATCTGGATCTCAGCGAGATGGCACTCTCCGCAGAGAGACCCGCTTCCCAACCACGCCCGAGGAACTCGTTTGGTCCGGTCCTCATTTCTTCGTCGGCAATCCCTCATATAAGACGCCGCGGCGAAAGTGCACGCTGAACAGCCATTACGACGTAATCGACCACACGACACTGCCAGACGATTACTTGCCGCGCACCAACTATCTCCCCGCATGCTGCCGGGACGAATACGACCGCAGAACGCCGCGGGTCACTTGGGTCGATGCGAGCGGAGCCGCACCGGGCCGATTCACGCGTTACTACCGGCTGGTGAACCGACGCATGGTTGGATCTGACGCCGAGCGCACTCTGATTGCCTCGCTAGCCCCTCCGCACACCGCATCGGTGCATACGGTGATCTCCACTGCCTTCCGTGCGGCGCATGAATGCGTGGATGTGCTGGCGCTCATGCAGTCCACCGTGCTCGACTTCATGACCAAGGCTACCGGAACTGGCGAGATTCATCTCGCTTGGCTCTATCGGCTGCCGGTTCTCGACGCTGCTTGCCCCCCTGAGCTCCGGCTATCTCTGCGCCTGCGAGCGCTATCACTATCCTGCTTGACCACGCACTACGCCAACCTCTGGCAGGAGATCTGCGCTGCTGACCTCGTGCCACACTGTGGCGTTTCCCAAGGTCGCCACATTGACGCATTCCGCCACGACGCTTGGACCAAACCCGACCAGCGGCTGCCACCCGACTTTTTCTCCCGCCTCTCGTCCGAGTGGCATCGGGACGTCGCACTCCGCACCGACTACGCCCGCCGTCAAGCCCTCGTCGAGATTGACGTCCTCGCAGCCATGGCCGTCGGTCTCACCCTCGAAGAACTCCTCACCATCTACCGCATCCAGTTCCCCGTTCTCCGCCTGTACGAAGCCGACACCTGGTACGACGCCAACGGGCGGATCGTCTTCACCGCCTCCAAGGGCCTCCCCGGCGTCGGCCTCCCCCGCAAGGCCGACCCGAAGGACACCTCCTACGTTCTCCAGACCCCCACCTCCACCCGAACCGGCCTCTCCCTCGGCTGGGAAGACATCCGCGACCTTCCCGACGCCACCATCACCCGCACCGTCCTAGACGACACTCTCCCCGGCGGCCCGCACGAGCGCACCATCACCTACGAAGCCCCCTTCACCCGCTGCAACCGCGAACACGACTACCGCACGGCCTGGTCCACCTTCACGGAACGCTCTACGAACCGCCCCGAGTAAACGGTCCCGTTTCGCTCGGCACCCAAACATCACAGATTTCAACAGATCAGAGTCGCCCACAAACAGTATGTCCCGGCAACGTCCAACACCTTCCACAATTCGAGCTCTATTCGCGAAGTCCGGGAATGTCTGCGCCTTTCCTGAATGCGAACATAAGTTGGTAGAGGACGACAATCTCTACGTCGGCGAAATCTGTCACATTGAGGCAGCAGAGCCACGGGGGCCTCGATACAACCCAGACAGTACCGAAGACGAGAGGCGAAGCTACAACAACCTAATGCTCCTCTGTCATGCTCACCATCGCCGTATTGACTCAGACGCAAAGACCTACACGGTCACATGTCTTCGTAGTGTGAAGACCGACCACGAGGAGCTCGTGTCGGACATTGCCTTCCAAGTCGATTCGGCCATCATTTCTCAAGTCGAACGCGAAATGGACTCGTATTGGGTCACACTCATCACGCTACAACGGGGACATCCAATCCCGAAGTTTGCCATTGAGGTCAAACCCAAGAGGAGTGGAATCGACGTATTCGAAGAACTGCGCGCAAGAACGAGAGACATCGAGGACTTACTCGAACACTATCGCCGGTCAGATGAGCTTGTACTTGACGAGTTGAAGGATTTGCTGAAGAGGCTCGATTACGACGTGGCCGCACTAGAATCCGTGCCCTACTACGAGAATCCCTTTGTGAACCGGAACTGGGAACTTCACAACATCGGATCACGGAACAGACTCCTGCACTTGCAAACGCTACAACGATATGCAGAACTTCTTTATCTAGTCGAATATGAAAAGCATCATGCCGGTGACACTACAGCCACGAAACGCAGGAAGGCGATAATGAACGAACTGTCGAGTATTGCCGCGTCTGCGGCGTACGCCGACTGACCGGTCATAGGTCCAATGTGTTCCAAGCCAATGCAAGCCCTTGCGCGCCTGGAAAGCGGGCGCCATCCGGAAGGCTCTCGCCGCTTACGCAACCCCGTCAGCCGGTTTCGAGCACCGGCTCCGCGCCCAACGTTCGTACTGACCAGGACACGATGATCCCGACTCCAGCGGACGGGGGTGCAGCCCCGGTCCGACTAGGCTCGGCGGCATACTGCTACCACAGGGCGATGGCCGCGCTCGACGAGCGGCTACCAGTCGCCCGCGACTCCGCCGCACCGGGATCGGGTGAGGAGCCTCGGTTCGGGACGGAAAATGGAAAGCCTTCGGAAAGTGGCGGGGCCAGGACACGGATTCGGGACGGCGCCATTCCCACGCTGGCCTGCGTCCTCACGTCTGGTTTGGCCTTGGCGTGGCTATCCCGGCCGACCGCGCGGTTCTCTTCGGCCGGAATGCCCGTCAGTCGAGCGCCGACCGGTTCGCTCGGCACACCCGTTACTCTCATCTCCGCGCCGGGTCGCCGTCACGCCAGAACCGGCTTGGACCTCAAGAAAGACGCTGCTCCCGAGAGTGGGGCATGCCCAGAGTTCACGAAACTGTGAGAGGAATAGCGAAATGAAATGGCCGGCGTTAATCGCCGCAATGGACGCCAAAGCGCGCCAAGCGACGGCGCAGTTGGAGGAGGCGAAAGTGTTCGCGCTCCACCTGAGCCGTGGGGAATGTCGGGAGGCGGTGGTTGCGTCGGCGATCCGACCTTGGCTGCCGGAGCGGTACGGTTTGGGAAGTGGCGAAGTCGTCGGGGTAGACGGTAGCCGGAGTAAGGCATTGGATATCGTGATCTACGACGCCCTTCACTCAGTTGTATTCAGAACCGCCGGCGGGAAGCTACTGTGTCCAGCAGAATCAGTGTTTGGCACAATAGAGGTCAAGACCATGCTGGACATGACGGAACTGAGCGACGGCATTAGCAAGGGACGGTCGCTCTCCGTGATCTCCAGGCCAAAGACGGATGCATACCGATTTACACCGACGTCGGGATTCGAATTGGGCCACACGCTGGCAGGTGACCGCAGATCGCGGCATCACTACGTCACGGGGATCGTAGCCGTAGATGCGATGGAGGGCATCACGATCCTTCTGGAATTGGAAGGCCAAAGAACTCAGGGCGAAGAACAGTTACCGGATCTGGTCGTGTGCTTGAGTGGAAAGTGGATCATTGCGAAAGCGAAGAGGACAGAGAATGGGAAACTGACTCTGGGTGATACCGAGTGGGGATACGACACGTACGCCTGCGTGGACGCCGGCGACAGAACAATCACGGTGATGAACCTGCTGCTCCAAGCGAAACTGCAGAACATCAATCTTCCGAAGAGCCAAGCCGAGGACATCCTGACAGAAGCATTGAAGGCGACAACGGTGAAAATTCCAAACCGTTCCCCATAGTGGCGCCGGAATGACGCTGGCAAGCGATGGTGTTTGGCGAAAAGTGCTGCGCCCCTAACCAAGGCAGCCGACAGGAATGGTCAGGAGTGTCAGGGACTTCGTGTGTAGAACGGTGACTTCGGTAACTGCGTTTGTTTTCTTCGCAGGCATCATAGGGTCGGGCGTTGGGCGACCGAAGCCGGTGGGAAACCGGCCCGATTCTAGGTGGGCCTGTGTGAAGTGTGGGAAATGCGTCTTTCTCGCGGTATGGTCCAGCCGCCCGGCGCGACACGGCGCCAGCGTTTTCCAGGTCTCGGGGGAATCGCTCCCAACGAACCGGTTCCTTGCGATCCGGACGCCACGAGCGCGGCGATTTCCCCAGGACGGCGCTTTCCACAGGCTGGAGGCCGCACCTACGCCGCTACCCGCTCCGCCATCCCCCTCAGCTGGGAGGACATCCGCGACCTCCCCGACGCCACCATCACCGGCACCGTCCTCGACGACACCCTTCCCGGCGGCCCCCACGAAACCACCATCACCTATGAAACCCCCTTCCACCGCCACAACCGCGAACACGACTACAAAACCGCCCGGAAATGTTCCAGAAAGCGTTTAGCCGACCGAGCCGTCGGGGTCTCCCGGTCTGAACGGCTACAGAGTCCCCGATGTCCCTGCCCGGCGGCCCTGCGAACAAGCTCGGGAACCGTTACGAGCAGTTGTGGACGGTTTTGCAGGTTCTGCGCGTAATCCGGGAAGAGGCAGTCACGATCGAGATTGAGCGGCCCGGACTCAACTTTGCCGAGTTCGTAGTCCGGGCCGACAGCGTAGAAGAGCATCACCAAGCCAAGATGAGCCACGCCAAGGGAAAGTGGACGCTTGCTTCCCTTGAAGCGGACTTTCTCCAGCCCGCGATCCGCGCTCTGGCCGCATCATCAACCGCTTCGTTCGTCTTCGTTTCGGGGAGTGACGCTCCGGATCTCCGGGAACTGTCTGATCGCGCTCGCAGCGCTTCTGATTTCGAGGAATTTGAGTCTCGCTTCGTCGCAACCCAGAACCAGAAGATCGCATTCCACCGCATCATCCGGATCTGCCCAGACCAGTGCCCGAGGACCGCTTGGGCGATCCTCCAGCGAATCACCGTTCGCGCAATAGACGAGAAGGGGCTGAGGGAGCAGGCGGAAGACCGGTTGCGACTCGCTCTGTCTGGCTCGCACCAAATAGCTGAAGACCGCCTCCGAAGCTTGATCGCCGACTCGGTTAGCACCACTCTGGACCGTGCGAAGGTGCTTGCGTACCTCAGCGTGGTCGGAATTCGTGAACGGGGACCTCCTCGCGATCCAGTCTCACGGGTAGATGCCGCAACGGATCGCTACTTGCGGACAGCCAAGCGACGCCTGATCCAAAACCACTACATTCCTACTCCCGCTGCGACGGACCTGCTTGAGCGCATCCGGTCCGCCGCCACCGGCCTCTCGATCTGCCTTACGGGCACCGCAGGGGGTGGAAAAACTGCCAGCCTGTACGAGTGTGTTCGTACACTCCGCTCCGGTCCCGAGTCCATGTCGGTTCTGGCGTTTCGGCTGGATCGCCTTGATCCCACTGATTCCGCCACGAGCCTCGGCAAGGCGCTCGGATTCGAAGAATCTCCCGCTCTGGTCCTTGGCGCTGCCGCCAAAGCAACGTCAGGACCAGCCGTCCTGGTCATTGACCAGCTCGACGCCGTCAGCACGGCATCAGGCCGCCGATCGGAGTTTTTCGATGCCGTTGAGGACCTGCTGTCGGAGATTCGAGCTCTCCGCCAGGGCCTCAGGGTGCATGTCATTCTCGCATGCCGGAAGTTCGACTGGGACAACGACCATCGCCTCCGACGCCTCATTCCACGCGAATCCTCGTCGGTAACGGCTACCGAGTTCTCCGACGACCAACTGAAGACTGCCCTCGGAGCGGCGGGCTTTGCCGCGTCGGACTTCTCCGAAATCCAGTTAACCCTCCTCCGCTTGCCTTTCCACCTTGCTCTCCTGGTCAATGCAGTCCAGCCACCGAACGCACCGACGTTCTCGTCCACGATCGAACTCCTCGACCTTTACTGGTCCGCGAAACGTACGGCCGTTAATCAGCGTGCGACGCCATCACCCGACCACTGGCATGAAGTAGTTACTCAAGCCTGCACAACGATGTCAGACGGGCAGGAGCTTTCGATTCCCAGGGAGCATCTCGACAGTCTTCCATCCGGCTATGTGAAAGAAATGTTCTCGGAGGGCGTGCTTGTCCTCGACCAACACCGAGCCGCCTTCTGGCATGAGGCCTTCTTCGACTACTGCTTCGCGCGAAATCTGGTGGGCTCCGGCGCTTCCCTAGTGTCGTTCCTGACGGACACGGAGCAGCACCTGTTCCGGCGCGCCCAACTCCGGCAGGTTCTCGAGTATCTCCGGGATGCGGACAGGCCACGCTATTGCCGAGAGCTCAAGGAGCTGCTCGAAGACAACCGGATCCGCTGGCACCTCAAGGATCTCGCTGTTTCGTTGGCAATGTCCAAGAACCGGCCAAGCCGCGCGGAGTGGAATTTGTTCCGAGGATGGATTGAGGCCAAGTTTTCCCGGAATCGGGGGCTGCCGGCTCGCGAACTAGCCGACGTGGCCGGACGTCACCACTTCATGTCCGAATCGTGGTTCGCGACGACCGTGGAGTCCGGCATTATCGCCGACAGTCTCGCGTCAACCGATGAGACGGAGGTCGAGGCGGCGCTCCATTACCTCCGCGTCCACGTGCGGCATTCTGGAAGCCTAGTGGCTCAGTTGCTCAAACCGTACGTCGGGATGGCGGGCGCGTGGCCTGAGCGGCTGTGCAACTTCATGGCCCACGCAGACCTCGCCGAGAGCAGAAAAATCTTCGAGCTGTCTTTGGCGCTCACTTCCAACGGCACTTTGGATCCACTGATTGATCAGACGGACCCAAATTCCATGTTCTGGCTACGGCTCCGTTTACTGGGTGACGACCGGCCGGCGTGGGTGCCGGAACTCCTCGTACCGTGGCTACAGCGTGTCGTCAGACATCGAGCGGTCGGCGACGCGGGCGCGTTGCGGCTCAACTCGCTTGGTGCCTCACGTAGCGCTGTCGAGACGATCCTCGCCGCCGCCGACAAGGTGCCCTCCCTGTTCGTCTCGAATCTGTTGGCACCGGCACTGACGCTAGCTGAGACACATTCCGCGGCTGGCGATCCGCCACGCCGAGATCCACTCTGGGGCGACAACCCCGGCTCTGACGACATCTACACGCTTGGGGACGCGCTCCGCGAGGGCTTGGCGCGGGCCATCGAGGAAACTGTCGCCGCCGAACCCGCGTGCGCGGGACGCGTTATTGCACAGATCGCACCACATACGACCTCCTTCGCGAACTACCTCCTGCTGAAGGCCTTCACGGGCGGCGGCGCGGCCACTGCCGACATCGCGGCTAACGAACTAGCCCTCCGGCCTTGGCGCTTTCAGTGCGGACCGCCGGCGAATCCGTACTGGACCACCAGCGAGGTGATCTCCCAGGCTAGCCGGCTATGTTCGTCCGTTCACCGCACCGCCCTCGAAACCGCGATTCTTGAGTACGTCCCTAACTTTGAGCGAACGCCAGCGGGCACACCCTACAGGGGGAGCGCGTGCTTCACGCTTCTGAGCGGAGTACCACCGGAACTCCGGAGCAAAACGGCAAGGCGTCGCTACCAGGAACTGGAGCGCAAGTTCGGTGAACTACGCGCTCCGCCGAAGTCGATAGAGGGTGGTTTTGTCGGTCCCCCAATCTCGAGTACCGGCACGGCGAGAATGACAGACGATCAGTGGCACCAAGCGATGCGTAAGTACCGCACAAGTCGCCCCGGTTACCGTTCGACTGGACTCGTGGGCGGTGCGAACGAACTGGCTCGCGAACTCGAGAGTGCAACAGAACGTCAACCCGAACGGTTCATGGAGGTTATTCTTCAAGCACCGCAAGAGACGCATCCGGCCTATGTCGCGGCAACGTTGCGAGCTCTCGGCCGGCAACACGCGGCTTTGCGTCTAGACCTTCTGATGGCAGTATGCGAGAAGGCCTTTGCAGACTACTGCGGCGATGTCGGAACGGAGCTCGCCGATGTCCTGGGCGCTATTGACAGGCCACTTCCGCAAGATGGCGTCCGGATGCTCGTGCGACTCGCAACGGAACATCCGGACCCCTCACACACGACGCAGCCGAACGGTGCGGATCAGGCGTCCGAAGAGCGCCCGCGTTTCCGGGACCTAGAGACCGCTGGCTTGAACTCCGTCCGCGGCCGTGGTGTTCTTGCCCTTGCTAAGCGCCTTGAACGAGACCCTTTGGAAGCAGCGCTGTTCCAAGACGCAATTGAGCGCACTGTCCGGGATTCGAGCGCCGCCGTTCGCTCACTGGCGGCCGTACTGCCATGTCTTGTGGCCAAGTTCGACGAAACTTGGGCCTTTCGGCTGTTCGACACGCTGTTCAACCAGCGGTTAAGTGAGGACGACGACAGACTGTTGGCTACGCGCCACATTCGCAGTTTCGTGGCTTGGGACGTACGCACGAATTTCGCCCGACAGCGCTCCAATGTCGCGAGAGCTCTAGATTCACCGGACTCCGACGTTTCTGCCGCGGGTGCAGCGTGGGCCGCTGTCGCGGGGCTGTTTCACGAGGATGCGACCGACCTCGTGGAAAGAGCGTACGCGTGTTCCGACAAGGCGCGTCAGCAGATCGCAGAACTGGCAAGTCATGCATTGCGCCACACGGAGCACCGGCAGTGGTGTGAGCACCACTTGAGACGCCTGTTCAGTGACGATAGCCGGGAGGTGCGCGGAGCGGCGGCGAGATGTTGGCGGGAGTTCAAAGGGCGGTCGCTCGAAGATTACAGAACCCTTCTCGAGGACTTCTGCGACAGTCGAGCGTTCCCAGAGGAAGCCGAGTGCGTGCTCAGCGCCCTAGACGAGTCCGTACACCGGCTGCCGGAACTGACCTGCCGGGTCCTCGAAAAGCTCGTGGAGAGGGCCGATGTCCAGACGTGGGACTGGCGCTTGTCCAGCCACGTAGACGAGCGGCTCGTCACACGGCTGCTGCTACGAACCTACCATCAGCACCGGACGGGCCCCTTGGCCGCGCGGTGCCTGGACCTCTTGGATCGAATGTCGCTATCCGGGGTCGCTCATGTTGACGGCGCACTGAGGCAGTACGACCGCTGACCGTCCCCACTGGAATCTTCGGTCAACGCGGGCCACCGGCCACGCGGCCCATGAGCCAAAAGTGTGGAGGAACCGGAACACGATGATGACGACTCGCCGAGATCACCATAGGCCAAAAACCGCGCTGAACCGCTGACAGCGCTCCGAATTCCGCCAATTTTGCACACTCCGACTTGATCACAGCGAGCATCTTGACGCAACTTCGCTCGATCCTCATCTCGATCAAGGCCACTCCGTGATCGCCACTCCCGCAGTAGACATGCTCTTCCGTGTCCAGTCCAGGAAACAAGAGTTGGAGCGTACTGTGTTTGTACGGCCCCGAAGCAAAATCAGCCAAGGCCTCCAAAGTTCCAGCATCCCCTGTAATGGCAGCCCATGCCGCCAGCGTCGGGACCAGAATGCTCCCGGCTGTCGCCCTCTCGCGGTATTCCGAGCCTTTCCTCGGATGGTCAGCGAGGTCCCGGTATTCTCTAAGAATACATGGATATGTGCTGTTGGCCTTGTACGCGAACATCGTCGCGCTAGCAATCTGCTGGACCCACTGCCGAACAAACTCCGTATAACCCACGCTGTTCAGGAACAGGCAACAGATATCGATATCAATTGCCTGATTGTCCTTGATTGGCGTACATAGCGCCGGATTATTCCCAATCACCTTCATCAGAAGTTCTGCTTGGGTGTGCAGCTCGGCACGAAGGCTCTCCGCCTCCTCCGTGTCTCCGCCGGTCAGGAGGTTGACACACGCGTGCCACTTCCATAGTCCGTGAGAAGCAAGCCGGCCCACCGCATCGAAGAGCGTAAGGTTGATGTCGAGAGCCGCCTGACTCGGTACCGCTTCTGCCAGGCCGTGGTGTAGTTCCGCGCGTGGCGTGATGCAACTCGTCTCGAATTCGTAAGCGATCTGACTGTGTACCGTAATCACACGCACCACCAAATCTCGAAGGCGTCGTGACCCTGTCGCGTTCCCGAGCATGGAGTCTTTGCTGATCTCCCAACAAAAGAGCATTGCCCGCTCGCTACACCGATAGGGTGCCTCAATGTTCCCGGTCTCCCGCGCCCACACGTACAACGTCCAAAGGGCCACGTGGATTTGACGCGAGGCTGTCAGTCGTGCCGATCTGGTCGGTCTACAAGCGCGTCGAATATCGTCCAGGAACTGGCCGAAGTGTGTGACACAGACGTCCGGTTCATCAACGAGTGCTACCGCCTTACGAAAACTTGCTCTCCATGTCTCTGGCAGTGCATTCTCCCGAAGAACACCGGTCAGCAGCAAATCGGCTAGCCGGTCTCCATTCCAGACGTCAAACGTGGTCTTTTCACGGCTCTGTCGTTCCATATAGCCTTCTACATCCAACCGCACGCCCTCGTGGAGTTCGCCACCAAGGCAAAGCACCACGACGATCGGTAAGTCGGAGTAGCGCTTCGGAATGTGCTTCTGAACGTAAACGTCCACAATTTGATTCAGGGACGCACGCATTGATTGAGGTCCCCCATCCCATGTCGATCGCTTGAGATCACCAGGCTTGATCGAGAGGAGGTAGAGCGAGCGCTCACCCGTGCCGATTGTGCCGACCGCCGCCACGTCGACACCGTACTGTTTGGTTCCACGGGACGGCCGCGAAAAGACAGTCATTCCGAGTTCGCTTAGCAAGTCCGGGATGACTACGTCGAGCTCTCCTCTTTCCTTCAGAGAGGCGAGGTAGTGGGCAAAGATCAGCTTCATTCTGGCGGCTCTTCGACCTCAAATGCCCTGATTCGGCACTCCAACCCAACTGGGTCGAGCACGTACATCCTAGGCAACTCCACACTATGTCTAAACGCGGAGAGCTTCATCTCTTGGCGAGCTGGCGACCCAGGTCCTCCAACGTCAAGGTGAACGACGGACGCAGTTCCATACAGCAGTGTGGCCTTACGCGCAAGAACGGACACGATGGACTGTTCGTCCGCCTTCTTGTACGCCTCGCGCCAGAAGTCTTGAACGTGATGGGCTTGAATTTGCCGCTCGCGCTCACTCGGCTTGAACGCCACACAAATCCCGGATCGCTCGCTCTCCGCAATATGCGCCCGGATACGAGACGCGAGGTGACGTACCGAATGGCGAGCCTCATCGTGACGCGAAGTTGCGGCTTCAAAGAGACAGATGGCGTTCCAATAGTTCAGTAGAAAGTGATCAAAGACAAGATCCTCGAGCTTCGCCCGATCGTGCTCAGGCACAAGTCGGAGGCATGACAGCAGAAGTGTGGCGGCGTCTTTTTTCTGGAGCAGGCAGTAACCAAGAATCTTGCGTGTCAGGAACAGAATCCACGGCGAAGTGAGGTCGAACGGCTTGAGGTCCACGTCTATATCTTCGCGCACGTTGTGGCGTTGCAGTAAGTCAGATGCCGCTTTGCAGAGCTTATGGTCACCTGTCAAGAGGAGGGATACGACGAACCAGCCGAGCACATCGCCTCGTGCCGTTTTGATCTTGTCCTGAATCTCTCCTAACGTGTCGTTGTCATCGGCACGATTTCCTTGGGTAAGGATTTTCTTGAAGTAGTCGAGCAACTCCGTACGATCGACGTCAGGATCCCACTGGTGTACTACAGCGCCGCGCACTTGTGTTTCCGCCTGGGAAGAGGGTATCGCCAATGGACAGCAGCCGGACGGCTGCCTTCAACGGCATGCCTGCCGGAGCGCGAATTCGCGGTGCTGCCGACCCGCATGCACCTGCTGGTTCGCAAGGCGCAGGCGTTCCAGATCAGCCTTACCGAGCTCACCGGGGGGCCCAGTCCCGTCGAACAGCCCATTTTCCGGGCGCTGCGAGGCAGCGCACCCGATCCGGAGGAAGTACGGGCGTTCCTCGGAGTGTCCCTCGAAGATCAAGGCGGCTGGACCGACGCGCCCGCGGCGTTCAGAGAGTGGCGCGACGCGCTCTACGAAACCGGGGTGTTCATCTTCAAGGACGCGCCGCCAGGACGACTACTGCGGCTTCTCTATCGTGGGCTGATACCCGCCTGTTGCGGCAGCGTCGTCAGCGGACCAGTCATTCTTGGGCATTGGACTCTCCTCTGGCGTGGAGAGCCAGAGCTCTATGGTCGGCACCTCGCCGGAAGCGATGAGAACGCCGCTGTCGCCGCGGGGGGACCAATTGTTCTCAGCGACAGCGTCACTCCGACGAAGGGGAAGGACAGGGCGTAGTAGATCAGTGAGACAGTGAAGTAGCTCAAGAGATCTTCCGAACGGGATCGGCGGCGCCCGGTCACGAACTGGGACCGTACAAACAGGGTGATGAAGCCCGGAACGAGCAGGCCCAAGGCCGGGAAACGCTTTCGAAATTGCCGATGTTGGGCATACGGTCCGTGTCCGATTACGTCTTCGGACCTGTCATTTGCGGGTCCTCGTCTTCATGACCCGACGACGTGCGCACGTTGGCGTTCTTGATGTGCCAGCCTCGGCCGATCTTTTCCAGGTCGCCGGTCACGATGACGTGACTTCCGGCCTCGTGGGCGCGTATGGCTACGCGGTAGTTCTTCTCGTCCAGAACGGCTTGGACTGAGTACATCCTGCCGTGAATTCGGGTCTTGAAAACCGCGACGCCTTCCAGCGCCCGCTGATCCCGCCTCAATCTGTGCACAGTGGCAACGAAGGGAGTTTCTGGGCGTGGGCCGCTGTTACGGAGGATTTTAGCGATGGCCCTCAGCGGCCGTCGGTCCACCTCGGAAAACTCGATCAGTTCTGGGGGGAGGCGTGTCCCTCGATTCGTCGCCCACGTCACGCCTACTTCAAACCGATTGGTGTTTTCGATCAGACCGACGACGGCGTCGCAGAGATTCGCACTGACACCGGAGGAAACCGCGGCTTCGAGGTCCTGATGGCGCAGGACAGAGCCCCACCGCTCGGCTGCCCGTCTTGACGCCTGGAGCGCTTCGACGAGCTGGCGGATGACGCGCCGTGAGAGCGGTTCTTGTCGGAAACGCAGCCGGGATTCATCCAATACCCTGGGGGTGGTCGGGGCAACGGGAGCCATCAGGCTGACTACGAAACTGCCGTGTTCGGTTTGTCCCAGCCGGACACGCTCCATAAAGGCGGTCGCCTTCTTGTTGGCGCGTCCCTTGTAAACCCGTTGTCGAGGCCCCACGGTCGCGCGGGCGGCGGCCATGACCATTTCGCGGGCCTGAGAGACCATCCCGACCCCTGTATCGAGGGCGATCGAGCCATTCGTGGCGCCTTCCATCGCGCGGACTCGAATCACGTCGTGGTCCGCCTCCAGCAGGTCCTTAAGAACGGCGAGCTCGTCTTGCCCGCTCTCTTCCGAAAAGATCCCGATCAGGCGGGAGACGACGGAGGGATAGTCACCGAGGAGATCGGTCCTCGGCAGCAGGATTTCGGAAAGACCCTCCCCATGCCAGACATCGGCGGCGTCACCGTACGGCTCGGTCTTCGCCCAGCCCGCGCTTCGTGCATACGCGGCCAAGCCGCCGGGGGTGACTCCCCTAAGCGCGTTCGCGTCCAGAATGCGGGCCTTCATGACAGGGTTCCGCTCCTTGCCCGGTCCATTAAATCCTTGAGGGCCGGAACGTCAAGACGATTGGCGGTCGGGATGGAGATCGTCAGGGTGTGTTCGTTCTCGGACTCCGGAGCGCCGGGGATGGCTACCCAGTAGGCACAGCGCCGCATCACCAGTTCCTGTGCGGAGGCGCTGAGCCAGCGCTGTTCATCCTCGGGGAGATCCAACACGACGAGCACTCGGGGAACCATCGTCGGCTCCCGGAGGAGATCGTAGTTCCGTCTGAGAAGGGGGAATCGCCAATGGGCGCCATGTTGCCTGAGCCGGACAGTGGCCTTCAACTGCATATCGAGGCTGGGCCGCATCTGCCCGCCCGCCCGTATCTGGACGTCCACGCCGTCTCGGTCGAGGTTCGGTTCCGCGAGGGTGTAGCCTGCGGCGGAAGCTACTGCTTGGACGTAGGCCCTTGAGAGCCCTTCCTTGCGGTCCCCCGACGCCAGGATCGAATCGCTCACCGTGTGTCTCGGCGGAAGTTTGGCACGGGCGACAGCGGCGAGCCGGGTGGGTTGGAGCACAACGAGTGTCACCAAGGCGGCGCGGGCTTGGGTGGTGGAGCCATTCGGCAACCGGGCCGTGCGGTGCCGGTCGCCAAACAGTTGGCCCGTAATGCCACATGGCGGGAGGCTCTGTAGCGGGCCGGTCCATCCCCGGAGCGGTAGAAGGCAAGAAGGCACTGCGCTGTTGTAGTGGGTGTGGGCGCTGTTTGACTTGCAGTTGTGCGGATTTTCCGCGATTATGGTCTCGTGACATGCGTACCGCTTCCCTCTCACTCCGCGAATGCGCTCCTCTCGTTCACTGCCCGGAACGTGCGGTCGTACTGGGACGAGGTGAATCTCTCGCTGC
>JGIcombinedJ30088_10002646_pt1 | contig 17127 bp, 8 predicted proteins | sample PinacodermPK_FD_30088 | JGI IMG/M metagenome (IMG submission 30088)
GGCCGACACACTCGCTCCCTGCCGTCAGCGCATGGAGAAAGATCAGCGCTGGCGGGTCAAGGAACGGGAACTGCTGAGCTTACTGGCGCGGCAGCACAAGGCACGAGGACAGCAATAGCCCTTGCCGCACTGACCGATGCCGGATTTGCACCGACCAGAAAGGCAGCGCTTGCGCGCCCTGCTTCTTTGGACCGGCCCTGCAACGGCCACAGGCATTCGGGTGGGCCGTCTGACAGCCATGTCTGCAGCCCTGACCAACGTCTGAACAAACTCTTGCCCATGAGGGTCCAAAACCTCCGATGTCTCCAGGGGTCGGCGACCTGCTGACACTCATCCACAACAAGGGAGATCAAGGCTATGGATCCATCTGGATATTGCGCAGGAGGCTATGGCCGTACGTCCTCTGTACGCGGCAAACGACTTCAGCCAGGAGACGGCTCCTCTGATACGCCCCCGGAACCCGGCTCTTCCAGACAAGGCAGAGCTTATGGACAGCGGTCACTGAACCAAAGGCAACCGCAACACTTCCCGGGGTACCCGCACAGTTTGCCACGCCCGCGCGGGCATCAGTGCGCAAGGAGGAGCACACCCGACAAAAAAGAGATCGACAAGGCCTTCAACCTTCTGCGAGCCCATCCTGAGGGTGCTCTGGAGATCGCTGACANGCTGTTGGACAGGCAGGGTGCATCCAACCCCGTCCATAACGCTGTTGTGCAATTAAAAAGCAGGGCTTTGCTTCAACTCAATAGAGCTGACGACTGCATCGCTTTCATCAACGCCCTCGGCACGGCAATAGAGAATGACAACAGCTTGCTGCTGACCAAAGCCAGAGCTTTACAAACCAGGGGCTGTTTACACGAAGCCTTGCCGCTGTTCCGTCGTCTTTATGAAAGCCGGAGGGCGAGTTACAAGGATGACAAGACGCATGGTCTGGCCCTTGGCAGGAATTTACAGCTGATGGGCGGCGCGGACAATCTGAAGCAGGCCATGGCTATCTATACGGGGCTGCGCACCCGGGCAGCCGGAGGGCAGCCAGACACCCCCTGTAATGACAAGACTATTGAATTGAGCCTTGGCAGGCTTCTCCAGCAATTGGGGGGACAAAACAATCTGGAAAGAGGGCTGGCTATCTATACCCGGCTACGCCGTCAGGCCGCCGGCGGCCGGGCAAACACCCCTTGTAATGACAAGGATATTGAACTGACCCTCGGCAGGCATCTCCAGGTCATGGGGGGAGATGACAACCTGAAACAAGCCTTGGCTATCTATACAAGGCTACGCACCCTGGCCGCCGGGGGGCTGGCAAACAGCCCCTGTAATGACAAGCACATTGAGTTAAGCCTTGGCAGGCTTCTCCAGCTCATGGGGGGGAAGGACAATCTGCAACAAGCCCTGGCTATATTCACCCGGCTACGCACCCGGGCGGCAGGAGGACGGGAGCACACCCCCTGTGATGACAAGGATATTGAGATGACCCTTGGCAAACATCTCCAGATCATGGGAGGAGCGGACAATATAAAAGAGGCTCTGGCTATCTATACAAGGCTGCGCAGCTGGAGCGCGGGCGGGCGCGCCAACACCCCCTGCAATGACAAGGATATTGAGTTGGCTCTTGCCCGGCATCTCATGGTCATGGGGGGAGTCGACAATCTGGAAAAGGCCCGGGCGGTCTGTACGCGGCTGCGCACCCGGGCGGCGGCAGGCAAGGCGGACCAGCCCTGTCATGACAGGAATATTGAGTTATTCCTTGGCCGGCTGCTCCAGACCATAGGAGGGGCGGACAATCTGGAACAAGGCCTGGCCATCTACACCAGGCTACGTCGCCAGGCCGCCGGCGGCAAGGCTCACACGCCCTGCCATGACAAGGACATTGAATTGACCCTCGGCCGACATCTCCAGCTTATGGGGGGAGCGGACAACATGGAACGGGCCCTGACCATCTTTACCCAGCTGCGCACCCAGGCCGCCGGCAGGGCCAACTCGCCCTGCCATGACAAGGATATTGAGTTGACCCTCGGCAGACATCTCCAGCTGATGGGGGGGCCGGACAACATGGAACGGGCCTTGACCATTTTTACCCGGCTGCGCACCTGGCATGCGGGAGGGCGGACAGACACCGCCTGCAATGACAAGGAGATTGAGCTGGCCCTGGCCAGCCAGCTCGGAAGCCTGGGCGGGCCAGAGAATCTGGAAAAGGCTCTGGCTATCTGTATGCGGCTGCGCACCCGGGCGAGCGGAGGAAAGGCCAACACCCCCTGTCACGACAAGAATATTGAGTTATGCCTTGGTCGACTGCTCCAGGCCATGGGTGGGCGGGACAATCAGGAACAGGCCCTGGCTATCTACACCAGATTGCGTCGCCAGGCCACCGGCGGCAAGGCAGACACCGCCTGTTATGACAAGGATATTGAGTTGACTCTCGGCAGGCATCTTGAACGCATGGGGAGCACGCAGCATCTGGAACAGGCGAGGGCTATCTATACGAGGCTACGTACCCGGGCGGCCGGAGGGCAGCCCGACACGCCCTGTAATGACAAGGACATTGAACTGACTCTTGGCAGGAATCTGCAGCGGACAGGCGGCACCGACAATCTGCAACAAGCCCTGGCCATCTATACGCGGCTGCGCAGCCTGAGCGCTACCGGACAGCTGAATATCCCCGGTAATGGCAAGGACATTGAGTTGGCCATTGCCAGAGTTCTTGAGCTTCTGGGTGGCGTCGACAATAGGGAACAGGCCGGGGCTCTGTTGACCCGCCTGCGCGCCAGGGCGTGCGGCGGCAAGGCTCACACCCCCTGTAATGACAAGGACATTGAGCTGACGCTGGGCCGGCATCTCCAGCTTATGGGGGGGAAAGACAATATGGAGGAAGCGCTGGCCATCTATATCCGGCTGCGCCGCTGGCATGCCGGCGGAAGACTGAACACGCCTTGCAATGACAAGGATATTGAACTGGCCCTTGGCAGGCATTTGCAACTGATGGGAGGCACCGACAACCTCACACAGGCTCTGGCTATCTATACGCGGCTGCGCACCAGGGCGTGCGGCGGGCAGACCAACACCCCCTGTAACGACAAGGAGATTGAGTTGACCCTTGGCACACTGTTGCAGCTGATGGGAGGCGCAGACAACCTGGAACAGGCTTTGGCCATCTTCACCCGACTACGCACCCGGGCTGCCGGAGGCCGGCCCAACACCCCCTGTAATGACAAGAACATTGAGCTGACTTTGGCAACCCTTCTTGCCAATACGCGACGCTGGTCGCAGTTTGATGAATTGCGCCTCGAGGCCCGTGCTTTTCCCGGGTTTGATCACCATTTATGCCTGAGCATTCGTTACTTGCGCGAACTGCTGGAGATCCCGGTCATTTCTCCCGCGCACTTGAGACTTCTGGGACAGGCGATCCGTTATGCCGTCCTTGCGACGGAAGCCGGCGGGCTCATGAATGCCTCCTGCCTCAGTCAGCTGGCACATTGTGTACGTTTATTGGCGTACTGGCCGGGCGTCCTGTTACAAAAACAGGGTATTCACAAGAAAGAGGTGCGGCCATTCATCGCAGCCGCACAGTTTCTTTTTGAAACCTCCAGGCAGCTCGCCCCCTGCCGCCACCAGCTGGAAAAAGATCAGTGCTGGCGAAACAAGGAGCAACAGCTGCTGACCTTACTGTCGCAGCGACACACCGCACGAGGCCAGCTGCCTTGATTGACGCAGTGATCTGCGTTGCGGCTTTCATCTGCCTGAAGGCAGCGCTGTCTCTTCCTGCTTCTTTGGAACTGACCTGCAACGGCAACAAGCTCTGCCGTCAGCACCCCGGGCGGCTGTGTCTGCTGCCCTGACCAGCCAGTGAACAAATGCTCTCCATGACGGTCCAACCTGCCCGTCGATTCTCAACGCCAGCAGCCAGCCGGTGCGAAACGCAAGCAAGGCTTAGCAAGACCATGAATGCATCAAGGTATTACGGGGGAGACGGGGGTTATGACCGCGCGTCCTCTTTACGCGACCAACAGCGTCAGCCGGGGCCGTTTTCTGTCAGTACACCTGGCCGCCGGGGGGCTTTCACCCGGAGGCCCGGCAGCGGTTATGGACGATCACTGAGCCGACGGGAACCGCACCACTGCCCGGGGCAGTCCCAGCTGCCGGAGCACCGGCGCTGGCACAACCACGCCGGACGGAACAGACCGCAACGCGACGACCTTGCCAAGGCTTTCAACTCTCTGCGAACGCATCCTCAGCAGGCTCTGGATACTGCGCACATTCTGTTGGACGAAGACAATGCGCCGCCCTGCCTGTATGCCTCCATTCTGCAATTGAAGGCACGGGCATTGTTTCATCTCAAAAAAATTGACGACTGCATCGCTTTCATTGACTCCCTTGACACGCAGCTGCGCGGCGGCAAGGCCTTGTTGATGACCAAGGCCAGAGCCTTACAAGCCAAGGGCTGTTTCGATGAAGCCCTGCCGCTTTTCCAATATCTTTATGTCCATCACTCCATGGCCTACAAAGATCACAAGGCACACGGCCTGGGCCTTGCCCGACTTCTCCAGCTCATAGGTGGCCCGGACAATCTGGAAAAGGCCTCGGCCATCTTCGCCCAGCTACGCACCCGGACTTCTGGAGGACGGGTTAACGCCCCCTGTAACGACAAGGAGATTGAGCTGGCCATTGGCAGACATCTCCAGATACTGGGAGGCGCGGACAATCTGGACCTGGCCCTGGCGATTTATACCCGCCTGCGCAGCCGGGCAGCCGGAGGGCGGGCCAACAGCCGCTGTAATGACAAGGATATTGAGCTGACGCTGGCCAAACATTTCCAGCTTATGGGAGGGACGCACAATAGGGACAAGGCCCTCGACATCTACACGAGGCTGCGCAGGCATGCGGCCGGAGGACGGTCCAATACCCCCTGCAATGACAGGACTATTGAGCTGTCGCTCGGCCTGCATTTCCAGCGCATGGGGGGAGTCGACAATATGGAAAAGGCCCGGGCAATTTACACGCGACTGCGCAGCATGGCAGCCGGCGGGCGGGCAAACGTGCCTTGCGATGACAGGGCTGTTGAATTGACCCTTGGCAGGCATCTCCAGCTTATGGGAGGGGCAGAGAATATGGAGCAAGCCCGGGCTATCTTTATCCGGCTGCGCGCTTTGAGTGCAGGAGGGCGGGCCAACACGCCCTGTCATGACAAGGGGATTGAGCTGACTCTTGGCAGACATCTGCAGCTCATGGGGGGCCCGGATAATATGGAAAAGGCCCTGGCCATCTATACGAGACTGCGTGCCCAGGCGGCCGGAGGGCGGCCCAACACCCCCTGTAATGACAAACACATTGAGTTAACCATCGGCAGGCATCTCCAGCTCCTGGGCGGAGCAGACAATCTGCAACAGGCTCTGGCTATTTTTACAAGGCTGCGCACCCGGGCTGCCGGCGGGCAGGAGGACGTCCCCTGTGATGACAAGGATATTGAATTGGCCTTCGGCAGACTTCTCCAGTTTATGGGGGGCACTGCCAATCTGGAGCAGGCCCTGGCCATCTATACAAGGCTGCGTACCCGGGCTGCCGCCGGAAGGGTGAACGCCCCTTGTGATGACAAGGATATCGAGCTGACCCTTGGCAGATATCTCCAGATCATGGGAGGAACGGACAATCTGCAAAAATCGCTGGCCATCTACACCCATCTGCGCACCCGGGCGGCCGGCGGGCGGGCAAACACCCCCTGTGATGACAAGGAGATTGAGCTGGCCCTTGGCAGGCTTTTCCAGCTTATGGGCGGCGCGGACAATCTGGAAAAGGCCCGGATTATCTTGACCCGGCTACGTGCCCGGCTCGCTGGCGGCCGGGCGAACACGCCCTGTGATGACAAGGATGTTGAACTGAGCCTTGGTCGGTATTTCCAGGTCATGGGGACGGCGGACACTATGCAGCAGGCACTGGCGATCTATACCCGGCTGCGCATCCGGGCCACCGCCGGAAAGGCCAACACCCCCTGTCATGACAAGGAGATAGAGTTATCCCTCGGCAGGTGTCTCGAGCACATGGGAGGTGCACGTAACCTGGAGAAGAGTCGGGCCATCTATGTAAAGCTGCGCAGCCTGGCAGCAGGAGGCCTGCCAAACACCCCCTGTAATGACAAGGATATCGAGCTGGCCCTTGGCAGGCATTTGCAGCTGCGGGGAGGAGCCGACAATCTGGAACAGGCGCTGGCTATTTTTACAAGGCTGCGCACCCGGGCTGCCGGCGGGCAGGAGGACGCCCCCTGTGATGACAAGGATATTGAATTGACCCACGCCAGGCACCTGAAGTTCATGGGAGGAGCAGACAACCTGCGCAAGGCGCAGGCTATCTTTACAAGGCTGCGCACCCGGGCTGCCGGCGGGCAGGAGGACATCCCCTGTGATGACAAGGATATTGAATTGACCCTCGCCAGGCACCTGGAGTTCATGGGAGGAGCAGACAACCTGCACAAGGCGCAGGCTATCTTTACAAGGCTGCGCACCCGGGCCGCCGGCGGGCAGGAGGACACCCCCTGTGATGACAAGGAAATTGAGTTGTCCCTCGGCCGACTTCTCCAGTTCAAGGGGGGCGAACATAATTGGAAACAGGCCTGGGCTATCTTCACCCGGCTGCGCACCCGGGCCGCCGGCGGGCAGGAGGACATCCCCTGTAATGACAAGGATATTGAACTGGCTGTGGCAAGCCTTCTCATTGATGGGGAAATGTGGCCAGAGTTTGATCAATTGCGCATCGAGGCCCGCCCTTTTCCCGGATGTGAAACACAGCTGTGTTTGAGCATTCGCTACTTCAGTGAGCTGCTGGGAACCCTGAAAATTTCTTCCGGACAGTCAAAACTGCTGGGACAAGCGACAAGATCTGCCGTCCTTGCCATAGAGACCGGCGCGCACATGAATGCCTCCGGTATCAGTCAGCTGGCGCATTGTCTGCGGTTGTTGTCATGCTGGCCGGGCGCGCTGTTGGAAGAACGCGGCATTCACCAGCAAGATGTGCGGGGATTGGGCACTGCTGCAAAATTTCTCTTTTATACGGCCAACAAGATCGCTCCCTGCCGCCGACGGATGGAAAAGGATCAGCGTTGGCGAATAAAGGAACACCAATTTCTGACCTTGCTGTCGCAGCAGCACGGGCACAAATGCAGCAGTCTCCCGTGACACACTCACCCGTGTTGCGGCTTTCAGCTGCCAACCAGACACCGCGTTCACTCCCGTCTTCCCAGGACAGACCCTGCTGCAGGAACAGGCATCCACCGTCAGTGGCTCTGCCAACTCTGACGGCTGCCCTGACCCATTTCTGAACCAGGTCAGCTCCATGGCAATCGCATATGTTCATCGGCTCTTGATGCGCTTCTGCTGGTGCCGAATTGAAACAAAGGGTATCAGCATGATGCATCCATCAGGCTCTTGCGGGGGACGCGGGGGCTATGCTCGTGCCTCCTCCTCGCGCGGCAAACAGCGGCAGTCGGGGCAAGCCACCCCTGTGCCCTGCCATCGAGGTTTTTTCGTCCGGGGGGAGGATAGCGACTATAGACAGTGCCCCCTGCGCCAAAGGTCCCCCCGACACTACCCCGCACGGGCTCGCGCACCGGAACCAGACGACTTGGGGAAGGCATTCAGTTTGCTGCGCACCAATCCTGGGCAGGCTCTGGATACAGCTGGCGTTCTATTGGATAGATACAGTGCCCATCCCTCCCTCCTGGTCCGCATTTGTCAATTAAAAGCCAGAGCCTTGTTTCAGCTGGGCAGAACTGATGACTGTGTTGCTTTCATCAACTCCCTTGAAACGCGAGTGAAGAATGACAAAGGCTTGTTGCTGGCCAAAGCCAGAGCTTTGCAAGCCAGAGGCTGTTTGCGTGAATCCCTGCCGCTTTTCCAACATCTATATATCAATCACGAGGAGAGCGCCAAGGACCATAAGGCACAGGGCCTTGCCCTCGGGCGGCTGCTCCAGCTGATGGGTGACTCGGACAATCTGGAGCAGGCCCTGACCATCTATACCCAGCTACGCAGCCGGATGGCTGGAGGGCGGGTGAACACGCCCTGTAATGACAAGGACATTGAACTGACTTTGGCAGGCATGCTGATTGATGAGCAAAAGTGGTCACAGTTTGATGCGTTGGGTATCGAAGCCCGCTTCTTTCCAGGCTATGAATCACATCTGTGTCTGAGCATCCGTTGCTTCAGTGAACTGCTGGAAACCCTGGGCGGGCCTGCCGGACGCTCCAGGCTGCTGGGGAAAGCTATAAAGTCTGCCGTCCTTGCTGTAGAGACAGGCGGGCGCACGAATGCCTCCTGCATCAGTCAGCTGGCGCATTGCCTTCGGTTGTTGTCAGGCTGGCCGGAAGTCCTGTTGCACGAACGTGGCATTCAACACCAAGAGGTGAGGCGCTTGAACACCGCTGCGAAATTGCTCTTTGACACGGCCGACACACTCGCTCCCTGCCGTCAGCGCATGGAGAAAGATCAGCGCTGGCGGGTCAAGGAACGGGAACTGCTGAGCTTACTGGCGCGGCAGCACAGCGCAGGCAGCCTGTAGTATCCGTTGACGCACCGACCAGCATTGAGGCTGTCACCTGCCGACAAGCCATTGCTTGTCCTCCNGGCTTCCATGGACAGGCCCTGCGGCGGCACCAGGCATCCATCGTCGGTTGCTTTGACGACTGTGTCTGCGGCCCTGACCAACTTCTGAACAAACTCCCGGCCATGACAATCCAATGCATCCGGAGTACGCCAACGCCAGTAACCTGCTGGTACAAAGTCGGAAGAAGGGGCATCAGCACTATGAATTCATCAGGGCATTGTGGACGACGCGGGGGCTATGAGCCTGCCTCCTTCTTACACGGCAACCAGCGTCAGTCGGGGCGCCCCGCTGCGGGCGCACGAGGTGCTTCCACTCAGGAGCGGGGCTGCGGTTATGGACAGCGACTCCTGAGCCAAAGGTCCCGCCAACACGCCCCCCAACACGCCCCCGGGCACGCGCGCAGCGTACAACCAGACGACATCGACAAGGTTTTTGCCTTGCTGCGCACCCATCCTGGGCAGGCACTCCATGCCGTCGAAATGTTATTGGATAAATATAAATACAGTGCCCATCCCTGCCTCTTGGTCCGCATGTGCCAATTAAAAGCCAGAGCCTTGCTTCAGCTGGGCAAGAGTGACGACTGCCTTGCTTTCATCAACGCCCTTGACACGCGAGTGCGCAATGACAAAGGCCTGCTGATGACCAAGGCTAGAGCTTGGCAAGCCAAGGGCTGCTGGAATCAAGCTTTGCCGCTACTGCAACATCTTTATGTCCATCACAACCTGCTCTACAAAAATCACAAGGCACATGGCCTGGGCCTTGGGCGGCTGCTCCAACTCATTGGGGGAGTAGACAATCTGGAAAAGGCCCTGGCCATTTATACGAGGCTACGCACCCGTGCGGCTGGCGGAAGGGAAAACACCCCCTGCGATGACATGGAGATTGAGCTGACCCTTGGCAGACATCTACAGATCATGGGCGGAGCAGACAATCTGGAAAAATCCCTGGCAATCTACACCCAGCTGCGCACCAGTGCGGCCAAAGGACAGGCCAACACGGCCTGTAGCAAAGAGGAACTTGATCTGACCATTAGCCGGGTTCTCGGGCTGATGGGCGGCTCGGACAATAGAGAAAAGGCTCTGGCCATCCTGACCCGACTGCGCGCCTGGCGTGCGGCCGGAAGGATAAACACGCCCTGTGATGACAAGAATATTGAGCTGGCCCTGGGCCGACATCTTGAGCTCATGGGCGGGCCAGGCAGGCTGGAACAGGCACGGGTTATCTACACCAGATTACGCGCCAATGCCGCCGGGGGACAGGAAAACACCCCCTGTAATGACAAGGATATTGAGCTGACTCTTGGCAGACATTTCCAGATCATGGGCACAGAAGACGATCTGAAAAAGGCCTTGGCTATCTACACCAGATTGCGCACCCAGGCGGCGCGAGGACGGGTGAACATCCCCTGTCATGACAAGGAGATTGAGCTGTCCCTCGGCATACTCCTCCAACGCCTGGGAGGCACAGGCAATTTACAACAGGCATTGGCCATCTATACAAGGCTGCGTACCCGGGCCGCCGCCGGACGGGCAAACACCCCCTGTAATGACAAGCACATTGAGTTGACCCTCGGCAGACACCTTGAGCTCATGGGAGGAGCAAACAATCTGGAAAGAGCCCTGGCGATCTACACCAGATTGCGCACCCAAGCCGCCGGAAGGGTCAATTTTCCCTGTGATGACAAGGACATCGAGTTGTCTCTGGCGCGGCTTCTCCAGCTCAAGGGAGGCAAGCATCATCTGGAACAGGCGCGGGCCATCTATACAAGGCTGCGCACCCGAGCTGCCGGAGGGCGGGCAAATACCCCCTGTAACGACAAGGACATTGAACTGGCCCTTGGCAGAGTTCTCCAGCTCATGGGGGGAGCCGACAATCTGCAACAGGCCCTGACTATCCTTACCCGGCTGCGCACCTGGCATGCGCCAGGACGGGCGCACACCCCCTGTTATGACAAGGACATTGAACTGGCCCTGGCAAGCCTTTTCATTGGGGAGGAAATGTGGACAGAGTTTGATCAATTGCGCATCCAGGCCCGTCGCTTCCCGGGATGTGAATCCCATCTGCTCCTGAGTATCCGTTACTTCAGTGAACTGCTGACAAGCCTGAACCTGACTGCTGGGCGGTCACGACTTCTGGGACAAGCAGTAGAGTCTGCCGTCCTTGCTATGGAGCTCGACGGGCTCATGAATGCCCCCTGTATCAGTCAGCTGGCACATTGTCTTCGTTTGTTGTCATGCTGGCCGGACGTCCTGTTGAAAGAATGCGGCATTCAACAAAAAGACGTGAGGGGCTTGAACGCAGCTGCAAAATTTCTCTTTGATGTGGCCAGCCATATTTCCCCTTGCCGACTGCGGCTGGAGAAAGATCAGCACTGGCGAGTAAAGGAGAAGGAACTGCTGATCTTGCTGGCGCGGCAGCACGGCGCAGGCCGCCTGTAGTATCCGTTGACGCACTGACCAGTATTGAGGCTTTCACCTGCCGACAAGCCATCGCCTGCCCTCCCGGCTTTCATGGACAGGCCCTGTGGCGGAAACAGGCATCCATTGACAGTTGCTCTGGCGACTGTGTTGGCGGCCCTCGCAAGCTTCTGAACCAATTCCTGGCCATGACAATCCAAAGCGCCCAAAGCATCCCAACGCCAGCAACCTGCTGGTACAAAGTCGGAAGAAGGGGCATCAACACTATGAATCCATCGGGGCATTGTGGGAGAAAAGGGAGCTTTGAACGTGCTTCTTTCTTGCAGGACACACAACCACAGCCGGAGAGCCCCGCCGCTGGCACTCCGGGCACAGGCGGTTCTTTCACGCAGGAGGAGGGCTGCGGTTATCGACGGCGCTCCCTGAGCCGAAGGTCCCCCCAACAGTCCCCCTGGCACGCACCCCCTGCGCAAGCAGACGACATTAACAAGGCTTTTGACTTGCTGCGCAGCCATCCTGGGCAGGCACTGGATGCCGCTGAAGTTTTATTGGATAAATACAGTGGCCAACCCTGCCTCTTTGTCCGCATATGCCAGTTAAAAGCGAGAGCCTTGTTTCAACTGGGCAAGATTGACGACTGCATGGCGTACATCAACTCCCTTGAAACGCGAGTGCGCAATCACAAAAGCCTGTTGATGACCAAAGCCAGAGCCTTGCAGGTCAATGGCTGCTTCAATGAAGCTTTGCCGCTGTTCCAGCATCTTTATGCCAGGCACAAAGTGGCCTACAAGGAGCACAAGACACACGGCCTTGCCCTTGGGCGGCATTTCCAGCTCATGGGTGGTCCGGACAATCTGGAAAGGGCCCTGACCATCTTTACCCAGCTGCGCTGCCGGACGGCGGGAGGGCAGGTGAACGCGCCCTGTGAGGACAAGGATATTGAGCTGGCCCTTGGCAGACTTCTCCAATCCATGGGCAGAGCAGGCGATCTGGAAAAGGCCCTGGCTATTTTTACCCGGCTGCGTGTCTGGCATGCGGGGGGACGGCCGAACACCCCCTGTGATGACAAGGAGATTGAGCTGGCCCTCGGCAGACATCTGCAGCTCATGGGAGGCGCGGACAATCTGCACAAGACCCTGGCCATCTATACCCGGCTGCGCGCCAGGCATGCGGCCGGAAAGATAAACACCCCCTGTGACAACAAGGAGATTGAGCTGGCCCTTGGCAGACATCTCCAGATCATGGGTGGCCCAGACAATCTGCAACAGGCCCTGGCCATCTTCACCCACCTGCGTCGGAGGGCAGCCGGAAGGCTGAACACGCCTTGCAATGACAAGGACATTGAGCTGGCCCTTGGCAGACATCTCCAGATCATGGGTGGCCCGGACAATCAGCAACAGGCCCTGGCTATCTTCACCCGCCTGCGTCGGCAAACAGCCGGAAGGGTCAACACCCCCTGTGATCCCACGGAGATTGAGCTGACCCTTGGCAGACATCTCCAGATCCTGGGTGGCCCGGACAATCTGCAACAGGCCCTGGCTATCTTCACCCGCCTGCGTCAGAGGGCGGCCGGAAGGGCAAACACCCCCTGTGATGACAAGGAGATTGAGCTGGCTCTTGGCATACATCTCCAGATCATGGGTGGCCCGGACAATCTGCAACAGGCCCTGGCGATCTTTACAAGGCTGCGCGCCCGGGCGGCCGGGGGGCTGATAAATACCCCCTGTAATGACAAGGAAATCGAGCTGACCTTCGGCAGACTTCTCCAGCTCATGGGAGGAACAGCCAATATGGACAAGGCCCTGGCCATTTTTACCCGCCTGCGTCAGAGGGCAGCCGGAAGGGCAGACACCCCCTGTGATGACAAGGAGATTGAGCTGGCTCTTGGCAGACATTTCCAACTCATGGGGGGAGCGGACAATCAGCACCTGGCCTTGGCTATCTTCACCCGATTACGCACCCAGGCAGCCGCCGGAAGGGCCAACACCCCCTGTAATGAAAAAGGCATTGAGCTGGCCCTTGGCAGATGTTTGCAGGCCATGGGAGGAATCGACAATCTGGAAAAATCCCTGGCTATCTACAACAGATTGCGCACCCGGGCGACCTGGGGGCAGCCCGATGCTGTTTGTCATGACAAGGAAATTGAGTTGACCATTGGCAGGCAACTCGAACTCATGGGCGGCTCGGACAATCGGGAAAATGCCCTGGCCATCTTTACAAGGCTGCGCACCCAGGCTGCTGAAGGGCGAGCAAACACCCCCTGCGATGACAAGGAGATTGAGCTGACCCTTGGCAGACACTTCCAGATCATGGGAGGAGCTGCCAATCTGGAAAAAGCCATGGCTATTTACACCAGATTGCGCATACGGGCGGCTGGAGGCAAGGTTCATACACCCTGTAATGACAAGGAAATTGAGTTGGCCATTGGCAGACTGCTCGAACGCATGGGCGGCTCGGACACCATGAAAAAGGCCCTGGCCATCTTTACAAGGCTGCGCACCCGGGCTGCTGGAGGACGTGCACACACCCCCTGCGATGACAGGGAGATTGAACTGACCCTTGGCAGACACTTCCAGAGCATGGGAGGCGCTGCCAATCTGGAAAAAGCCCTGGCTATTTACACCAGATTGCGCACCCGGGCGGCTGAAGGCAAGGCACATACTCCCTGTAATGACAAGGATATTGAGTTGGCCATTGGCAAGCTTCTGGAGCGCATGGGCGGCTCGGACAATACGAAACAAGCCCTGGCTATTTACACCAGATTGCGCACCCGGGCGGCGGGAGGCCGAACAAACACACCCTGTAATGACAAGGATATTGAACTGGGCATGGCCGCTCTTCTTATTGAACAAGAAAGGTGGCCGGAGTTTGATCAATTGCGCATCCGGGCCCGCCGCTTCCCGGGATTTGAATCCCATTTGTTTCTGAGTATTCGTTACTACAGTGAACTGCTGACAACCCTGAACATTTCTTCTGCACAATCAAGGCTGCTGGGACGCGCAATAGAGTCTGTTGTCCTTGCTATCGAGGCTGGCGGGTTCATGAACGCCTCCTGCATCAGTCAGCTGGCGCATTGCCTGCGTTTGCTGTCGTGCTGGCCGGCCGGCCTGTTGCAAGCATGCGGCGTTCAACAACAAGATGTGCGGGGATTGAACCTGGCTGCAAAATTTCTCTTTGATGTGTCCAGCCATGTTTCCCCTTGCCGACTGCGACTGGAGAAAGATCAGCCCTGGCGAGGAAAGGAGAGGGAACTGCTGGCCTTGCTGGCGCGGCAGCACAGCGCAGGCAGCCTGTAGTATCCGTTGACGCACGGACCGCAGTATTGAGGCTTTGCGCTGCCGACAAGCCATCGCTTGCCCTCCCGGCATCCATGGACAGGCCCTGCGGCGGGAACAGGCATCCATCGTCAGTTGCTCTGGCGACTGTGTTGGCGGCCCTGAGCAACTTCTGAACAAACTCCTGGCCATGACAATCCAATGCACCCGGAGTATCCCGGCGCCAGCAACCTGCTGGTACAAAATCGGCAGAAGAGGCATCAACACCATGAATCCATCAGGGCATTGTGCCAGAAGCGGGGGCTACAAGCGTGCCTTCTCCTTGCAGGGCAAACAGCGTCAGCCAGGACGCCCCGCCGCTGGAACGCCGGGCACACGCAGCTCTTTTGCTCAGGAGGAGGGCTGCGGCCATGGACAGCGCCCCCTGAGCCAAAGGTCCTGCCAACACGCCCCCTGGCACGCGCACCTGCAACCAGACAAGATTGACAAGGCGTTCAGCTTGCTGCGCAGCCATCCTGGGCAGGCGCTGGATACCGCTGAAGTTTTATTGGACAAATACAGTACCCATCCCAGCCTCTTTGCCCGCATATGCCAATTAAAAGCCAGAGCCTTGTTTCAGCTGGGCAAGATTGACGACTGCATTGCTTTCATCAACTCCCTTGCACCGCCAGTGCACAATGGCAAAGGCCTGTTGATGACCAAAGCCAGAGCCTTACAGGTCAAGGGCTGCTTCGATGAAGCTTTGCCACTGTTCCAGCATCTTTATGCCAGGCACAAAGAGGGCTACAAGGATCACAAGACACACGGCCTTGCCCTTGGGCGGCATCTCCAGTTCATGGGTGCCCCGGACAATCTGGAAAGGGCCCTGACCATCTTTACCCAGCTGCGCTGCCGGACGGCTGGAGGGCAGGTGAACGCGCCCTGTGAGGACAAGGATATTGAGCTGGCCCTTGGCAGACATCTCCAGCTCATGGGGGGAGCTGACAATCTGACAAAGGCCCTGGCGATCTTTACAAGGCTGCGTGTCTGGCATGCGGGGGAACGGCTGAACACCCCCTGTAATGACAAGGAAATTGAGCTGGCCCTTGGCAGACATCTCCAGATCATGGGTGGCCCGGACCATCTACAACAGGCCTTGACTATTTTTACCCGACTGCGCACCCGGGCCGCCGGAAGGGTAAACACCCCCTGTAATGACAAGGATATTGAGCTGGCCCTCGGCCGACTTCTCCAGCTTATGGGGGGAGGAGACAATCTGGACCAGGCTTTGGCCATCTATCAAAGGTTACGCACCCAAAGAGCCAGAGGGCGGCCGGACACCCCCTGTAATGACAAGGAAATTGAGCTGGCTCTTGGCAGACATCTCCAGATCACGGGGGGCGCAGACAATATGCAACAGGCCCTGGCTATCTTTACCCGGCTGCGCCGACGTGCGGCCGGTGGGCAGACAAACATCCCCTGTAACGACAAGGCTATTGAGTTGACCCTGGGCAGGCATCTCGAATTAATGGGAGGCATCGACAATCTGGAACAAGCTTTGGCTATCTTTACCCATCTGCGCGCCCGGAGTGCGGGAGGACAGCAGAACACCCCCAGTAATGACAAGAACATTGAGCTGACCCTTGGCCGATGTCTCCAGACCATAGGAGGCGTCGGCAATCTGGAAAAAGCCCTGGCTATTTACACCAGATTGCGCACCCGGACGACCAGGGGGCAGCCTGATACTGCTTGTAATGACAAGGAGATTGAGTTGGCCATTGGCAGGCTGTTCGAAATCATGGGCGGCTCGGACACCATGAAAAAGGCCCTGGCCATCTTTACCAGGCTACGCACCCGGGCTGCTGGAGGGCGGGCCAACACCCCCTGCGATGACAAGGAGATTGAGCTGACCCTTGGCAGACACTTCCAGACCATGGGAGGAGCTGCCAATCTGGAAAAAGCCTGGGCTATTTACACCAGATTGCGCACCCAGGCGGCTGGAGGCAAGGCTCATACTCCCTGTAATGACAAGGAAATTGAGTTGGCTATTGGCAAGCTTCTGGAGCACATGGGCGGCTCGGACAATACGGAAAAAGCCCTGGCTATCTACACCAGATTGCGCACCTGGGCCGCTGGAGGCAAAACAGACACGCCCTGTGGTGACAAGGATATTGAACTGGCCTTGGCCGCCCTTTTTATTGATCAAGGAATGTGGCCGGAGTTTGATCAATTGCGTATCCAGGCCTGCCGCTTCCAGGGATTTGAATCCCATTTTTTCCTGAGTATTCGTTACTTCGGTGAACTGCTGATAACCCTGAACATTTCTTCTGGACACTCAAAGCTTCTGGGACAAGCCATCAAGGCTGCCATCCGTGCCATGAAGGTCGCCGGGCTCATGAATGCCTCCTGTATCAGTCAGCTGGCGCATTGTCTTCGTTTGTTGTCATGCTGGCCGGACGTCCTGTTGAAAGCATGCGGCATCCAACAAAAAGACGTGAGGAGATTGAAACTGGCTGCAAAATTTCTCTTTGATGTGGCCAGCCATGTTTCCCCGTGCCGACTGCGACTGGAGAAAGATCAGCCCTGGCGAGTAAAGGAAAGGGAACTGTTGGCCTTGCTGGCGCGGCAGCACAGCGCAGGCAGCCTGTAGTATCCGTTGACGCACTGACCGGCATTGAGGCTTTGCGCTGCCGACAAGCCACCGCTTGCCCTCCCGGCATCCATCGTCGGTTGCTCTGACGAGAGTGTCTATTGCCCTGACCAACTTCTGAACAAACTTCTGGCCATGATAATCCAATGCGCTCGGCGTATACCGACGCCAGTTGCTGCTGGCAGAAAGCAGAAAGCAGAAAGCAGAAAGCAGAAAG